>Ga0194122_10004220_pt1 | contig 14166 bp, 10 predicted proteins | sample TA2MahCa10mmetaG_FD_155487 | JGI IMG/M metagenome (GOLD analysis project Ga0194122, IMG submission 155487) | Freshwater microbial communities from Lake Tanganyika, Tanzania - TA2015021 Mahale Deep Cast 10m | ecosystem: Environmental > Aquatic > Freshwater > Lake | place: Tanzania: Lake... | reverse complement strand
GACGCACAACACTACGATCTCGGCATCGAAGTGGCGGCCGCCGAACCATTCCTCGACCGGAGCAAGACGGGCCATCCCTCTATCCTCGTCCATCCTGCCGATTTGCACCAGAGCCCTTGTATGAGACAAGACTTCCCATTGACACTCACAGCGGCAGCAATCATAATGGCTCAACGATTTTCTTCGTTTGAGACCACTACGATGTACCGCTACGCTTTCCTGCTTTTGTTTGGCCTCTCCGCCGTGACCCTGGCACAGACACGGCGACCGGGCAGCGCTCGCGAAGAAGAGCTTTCGCCTGAGCGCTTCCGCGAGATCCACGCGCCGCTGTTGGGCGGGACGAAGAACGCGCCGGTGGGCGTCGTAACGGACCGCGTGGCCCGGGCGCTGCCGCAGGGAACGGCGGGCCCGGTTGCATCGCCGCGCAACTTTATTGACCGGCACATCTTCGGCAAGATGCAGCGCGATGGTGTGACGGCGGCTGCGCTCGCTACCGACGGCGAGTTCCTGCGGCGCGTCTCGCTCGACCTCACCGGCCGCATTCCCTCGGCGGCCGAAATGCGAGAGTTTGAAGCGGACAAGAATCCGGCCAAGCGCGACGCGGCGATTGACCGCCTGATGGAATCCGATGCCTTTGTCGACAAGTGGGCTTACTTCTTCCTGGATCTGTTCCGCGCCAACGGCAAGATGGGCCGCGGGCAGAACCTGTTTCACTACTACATGAAAGAGAACCTGGGCGTGGACCGCTCGTATGCGGACGTGGTGCGGGACATCATCGCGTCGGCAGCAAAGTCGAATCACGTGGTGGCAGCGTCGAGCGTGATTGCTCGCGAACACGTGCAAGGTAAGCCGCAGCCGGACGACGGCGTGGATCTGGAGATGGTCCACCAGCTCGATACGCATGATGAGCTGAACGTGCTGTATGCCAAGACGTTTCTCGGCATCAACCTCTCGTGCATCTCCTGCCACGACGGCAAGGGACACCTGGAGAAGGTGAACGTGGATCTGAGCCGGCGGCGGCGTGTGGACTTCTATCGCAACGCGTCGTTTCTCGGCAACAGCCGGTATCTGATGTATTGGGAGTACGGCAAACCGCAGTCGGGCGAGTTTTTGATTGACGACGGCAACCCGGGCTACAACACCAAGGGCGCGTCGATGATTCGCGTGCCGCGGTTTGGCGGCGCGTCGGACCCGGCGTTTTTCCTTACCGGCGAAAAGCCGCGGGCGGGCGTGGAGCCGCGCGTGGAACTGGGCCGCATGCTGACGGCGCATCCGCAGTTCGATCGCGCCACGGTGAACATGTTCTGGTGGAAGCTGATGGGCATGGGCATCGTGGAGCCCTACGATGAATTCGATCTGGCGCGGCAGAATCCCAAGACCGTGCCGGCGGGCTGGGACGCGCAGCCGTCGCATCCGGAACTGCTCGATGAGCTCGGCGCGGACTTCCGCCAGTCAAACCACAGCATCAAACATCTGCTGCGCCGGATCTGCCGCTCGAATGCCTATCAGCTTTCGGCGCGTTATGAGGGCGAATGGAAAGACCAGTACACGAAGTATTTCGCGCGGAAGCTGGTGCGGATGTTGTCGGCCGAGGAACTCCACGATGCAATTGCGGTGGCGACGGAGCGGCCGGGGAGCTTCAAGCTGGGAGACCAACCGAAGCAGATGGCGATGCAGATGTCGGGTCCGGCGGGCCGTGGCGATTTGAACTATTTCATGCAGACATTCGGGCAGTCCAACCGCAACAATCCGCCGAAGCCGTTGCAGGGGTCGCCGCTCCAGCCGCTGTTGCTGATGCAATCGCCGGTGGTGAACGACCGTGTGCTGGCGCGTAAGGACAGCCGCGTGGAACGGCTCCTGGGCGCGTATCCGGATAACGGGCGCGTGGTGCAGGAACTGTTTCTCGCTACGTTATCGCGCCGGCCGACGAGCGAGGAGCAGTCCATCGCCACCGCGGCATTGGAGCGCAATCGCGTGGAAGGCGCGCAGAATCTGCAGTGGGCGCTGGTGAATCTTACCGAGTTCTTCTTCAACTATTAGTCAGGAGGCACGATGAAACGAGTAGCCGATCTTGCCTCTCCGTCACGCCGGGATCTGCTCGGCTTTGGCGGCTTCGGGCTGGCCATGGCGGCGGCTGAGGGCATCGTTCCTTCCGCCTATGCGTATGCAACCGACCGCAAGGCCAAGCCGCGCGGCACGGCGCGCAACGTAATCTACTACGAAGTCTCGGGCGCGATCAGCCATATCGAGTCGTTTGACTTCAAAGAAAGCAAGGGGATGCCGAAGGACATCGATCCGCGCCGCGTGGCGCCGGACCTGATGTTGCCGCATCTGCTGTTTCCGCGTCTGGAAAAACAGATCGGGCGGTTTGCGATTCAGCGGTCGATGCTGAGTCACGAAGAGGTGCACTTCCGCGGGCAGTATTATGTGCAGACCGGGCGGCAGTTGAACCTGGCGTTTGCGCGCGAAATTCCGGCGATCGGTTCGGTGATTGCTTCGGAACTGGAGTCGCGCCGGCGTGCGGCTGATACGTTCCCGGCCTACATGTCGTTCAACCTGGACAAAGCAATTCCCGGCGCGTTGTCCACCGGGTTCCTGCATCCGCGCTACTCGGTGGTGGACATCAATCCGGATGCAGCGACCAAGGGTATGGCGCTCGATGAAAAGGCCGTGGCGCTGCTCGAAGAACGCTGGCGGCTGTTGTCGGAACTGCGCAAGGCAGACCGGGAACGCGTAGGCAAGATGGGCCGCGAGATGGCCGGCTACGAAGATTTCTACGAGACCGCGCACCAGTTGCTTTCCGATACGCGCTGGCCGGCGGCTTTTCAGATTTCCGCGCAGGACAAAGAGCGCTACGGCAACACGCCGGTGGGCGTTTCCTGCATGCTGGCGCGCAACGTGCTGCGCGAGGATGCGGGCACACACTACATTCACATCTGCCACCCGGGCTGGGATCATCATGTGCAGATCTGGGATCGCAAGGCGGCGTCGAACCACTACACGCTGTGCCAGGAGTTCGATCCGGCTCTGACGAGCCTGATCGAGGATTTGGCGGCGACGCCTTCCAAGGCTGAGCCGGGCAAGACGCTTTTGGACGAGACGCTGGTGGTGGTGATGAGCGAGTTTGGACGGACGCCGGGCGAGCTCAACAACATGGCCGGGCGCGATCACTACAACAAGTGCTTCCCGGTGCTATTTGCCGGAGCGGGTGTAAAGCCCGGGCTGATTGTGGGCAAGACGGACGCCGACGGCACGCGGTGTCTCGATACGGGCTGGCACCGTAAGGAGCAGCCGCGCATCGAGAACATCGTGGCCACGATGTATTCCGCGCTGGGGATCGATTGGACGAAGGAGTTGCGCAACACGCCATCGGGCCGCGCGTATCCTTACGTCGATCCGCTGGGTCCGGCGGGCTACATCCCGACCGAAGATATCGTCTCCATCTATGGGTAGGTTCGTGTTGGCGTGGCTGGCCTGTGCACTCGCCACGGCTGCAGAACCGGGCATGACATTCATTCCCGGCGGCGAGTTCCTGCGCGGGCGCTCACACAAGCTGCCTGACGACGGTCTGAAGTGGTTCCCTGTGTTGCTGCAGGATGAGCTGCCTGCCAAGCGTATCCGGATCTCGCCGTTCTATCTCGATACGCATGAAGTGACCAACGCGCAATATGCGGGGTTTGTGACGGCGCGTAAGCATCGCGCTCCGTACAACTGGCCGAAGGGCGCACCGCCGGAGGGCAAGGAAAAGCATCCAGTGGCGGCCGTGGACTGGCATGACGCCTCGGCTTACTGCGAATGGGCGGGCAAGCGGCTGCCCAGCGAAGCTGAATGGGAACGGGCGGCGCGGGGTTTGGCCGAGGGTGCGAAGTATCCTTGGGGCGATCGTGAGGCGACGAAGAAAGAGGCCTGTTACGACAGGTTAGATGGCCCCTGCGCAGTGGGGAAATTTCCCGCCACCGGGTTTAGGCTGCTCGATATGGCCGGCAACGTGTGGGAGTGGACCGCGGATTGGTACGGGCGCGAATACTACACCCCTGCTCCTGCGGAGAACCCCAAGGGGCCGGAGGCCGGGCAGTATCGCGTGATGCGCGGCGGTGGTTGGGCGGACGTAGCGAAGTACCTCACCAATTCCTACCGCTCGTGGGCCAGGCCGCTTGAGCGGTCGCCGAATGTTGGGGTACGCTGTGCGAAAAGTTTCGGATCTTCGAAGTAAAAGGCGGGAAGAACGACATACCGCTCCGCCCGCCTTCGATCTCGTCGAGACTGTTAACGGCCGGCAGGCGGCATCAGCACCGAATCTATGACGTGGATCACGCCATTCGTCGTCATGATGTCGGACTTTGCCACATTGGTGGATTCATTCAGCTTCACACCGTCCGCGCCCGCCATGATCGACACGGCCGGGCCAGCGACGGTCGTCGCTTGGTGCAGCTTCGCCACGTCCTTGGCCAGCACTTTGCCGGACACCACGTGGTAGGTGAGAATCTTTTCGAGCTTGCCTTTATTCTCAGGCTTCAGCAGATTCTCCACGGTGCCTGCGGGCAGCTTGGCGAACGCTTCGTCTGTAGGAGCAAACACGGTGAATGGGCCTTTGCCCTTCAGCGTGTCCACAAGGCCAGCGGCCTGCACCGCGGCCACCAACGTCTTAAAGGAACCCGCCGCCACGGCGGTGTCAACGATATCAGCCTTCTGTCCGGCGAGGGCCGCGACCGAAAAAGTCAACGCGAGGGCGAATGGGCGCACCAGTTGAGATACTTCGAGTGAACGCATTTTGAACTACTCCTTGGTTGGGTGATCAGCGCGACATGCTCATTTGCCTGCGCTGTTTCGTTGGATGCACGGCGATGCGCGAGCACTGCAAAAAGTGAGCGGCTTCGCGCATTCGTACAATGTTAGAATGACGCCGCCACGGCCGATGCGTTTCCTGGGTGCGTGGATTCCTTTTGTCGCGCTCTCCGCGGCCGAGTATCGTCCTCCCGCAGGCACACGTCCGGCGACCATCCGTCCCGGCAGTATGGCGATTCTTCCGGGCGGGCGCGCGGTGTTGCCGCTGGGCCGCCATCATCGCACCGGACCGGGCACGTTTGGGCTCGCGGTGAATGCCAAGAGCACGATCGTGGTCACGGCCAACGGCGGGCCGAATCGCTATAGCCTCACGGTCGTTTCGAAAAGCAAGGAAGGTTGGAACACCGACCATCTCATTGCGCCGAAGAACAAAGAGGAAGAGGCCGACGGGGATGAGAAAGACTGGCGCAGCATCTTCATGGGCCTTGCGTTTGAAGACGACAACAGTATCTTTGCGTCCGAAGGCGAGTCTGGCCGGGTGCGCGTGGTGGACACACGCAGCGCGAAGCTGCGCCGCGTGTACGAACTCAACCAGGGCGGCTTTCGTGACAGCTACTCGGGTGACCTCGCCTACGATGCCGCCACGCGCCGTCTTTATGTGCTCGATCAGGCGAACTTCCGGCTCGTGATTTTCGATGCGCCGTCGCGCAGGGTGCTCTCGACGCTGAAAGTGGGGCGGCTCCCGTTTTCGATTTCGCTTGCGCCGGATGGCAAGCGCGTCTACGTCGCCCATATCGGGATGTTCGAATATCAAGCCGTGCCGGGCGCCGATGCGAAGAACGCGCGCGCGACGGGCCTTGAGTTTCCTGCATTCGGCTTTCCGTCGCCAGAGTCGCGCGGAGGCGTGACGCGGCGCAATGCAAGCGGCGCAGAGGTGGCGGTGCCGGCGCTGGGCGATCCGAATAGTGAGCTGTCCAATTCCGTGGCGGCGGTGGATGTGAGCAACCCGGCCGAGCCGCGCGTTCTCAAGTACATTCGCACGGGCCGGGCGTTTGGCGCGGGTGGCGTGGTGGGTGGGTCAAGTCCTTCGGCAGTGCTCGCGACCGCGACGCAGGTTTATGTCGCCAACGGACACAACGATTCGATTTCAATCATCGACGCGGCGACGCTCGACGTCACCTATGAGATTCCGCTGCGGCTTCAGGGGCTCGATGGGTATCGCGGTTTTCTACCCGTGGGCCTGCACTACGATGCGGCGACCAAGTGGCTGCTCGTGGCATGCGCGGGCATCAACGCCATCGCCGTGATCGACACGGCGGCGGCGGGCCACAAGCCGATCGGTATGCTGCCCACGGCGTGGTTCCCTACGCGCGTGGCAGTGAAAGACGGCACGGTGTGGGTGGGTTGCGCGAAGGGGCTCGGCACCGGTCCGAACGGCTCTCGCGCGGGCCGGGTGGGCGGGAACTTTGCTGACCAGATACGCCAGGGATTGCTGCTGAGCTTTGCGCTGCCCGGCGCCGAGGAGTTGCCTAAACACACGGCCACGGTGTTTCAGGCGAATGGCTTCGTGCCACAGGGGCAGGCGGAGTTTTTACCGGCGGGCATTGAGCATGTGGCGATTATTCTCAAAGAGAACCGTACGTTCGATGAGGTGTTCGGCGATATTGAAGAAGCGGCGAACGGCAAAGTGATTGGCCTGCCGTCACTCGCGCGCTTGGGCCGGTACGGTGTGCTCAACTCGCGGCGCGGCGAGTTTCAGCAGCGCCTCGGGTTCCGCAACATCAGCGTGACGCCGAATCATCATGCGCTGGCGCGGCGCTTTGCATTCTCCGACAATTTCTACGCGGACTCGGAGGTGAGCGTGGACGGCCACCACTGGATCGTCGGCTCATACCCGAGCGCGTGGACCGAAACGTCGCTGATGGCGGCCTACGGTGGGCAGAAGAATTTCCGCCTGCCCACCACCGCGCCGGGGCGGCTGTTGTTTGCGCAAAGCAACTCTTCGGTGCATCCGGAAGAGCAACTGGAAGCCGGCGCGCTGTGGCATCATCTGGACCGGCACAAGATCACGTTTCGCAATTTCGGCGAAGGGTATGAGTTGGCGGGCGCGGACGAGGGCACGGGCTTGAAGCCCACCGGCGCGCGGTATCTGACCAACGTGCCGATGCCTGAGCCGCTTTATCGCAACTCGTCTCGCGCGTATCCGAACTACAACATGAACATCCCTGATCAGTTCCGCGCGACGCAGTTCATCAAGGAGGTTCACGAGTTGTATGTTCGGCCCGGCAAGCCGCTGCCGCGGCTGTTGTTCATTCACCTGCCGAACGACCACATGGCGAAAGCGCGGCCCGAAGACGGCTATCCATACACGGAGAGCTTTGTGGCCGACAACGACTACGCGCTGGGCCGCGTTGTGGATTATCTGTCGCACTCAAAGTGGTGGCCCAAGATGGCGATCTTTGTGACTGAGGACGACGCGCAGGGCGGCATCGACCATATCGATTCGCATCGCACGGTGCTGCTGACGGTGAGCCCGTATGCGCGCCGCAACTTCGTTTCGCACGTGAATTCGAGTTTTCCAGGGCTGCTGAAGACCGTGTTCCGGCTGCTGCGGATTCCGCCGCTGAATCTGTTTGATGCAACGGCGGCAGATCTTTCGAACATGTTCCAGCCGGAGCCGGATCTGGAGCCATACACGCTGGTGCCGGTGCCCGCCGAGGCGTTCGATCCGGCGAAGGCGAAGGAGCCGATGGACCCCGAGCCGTCGCCGCGCATGGACGATCCGCGGGTGATCCGCCAGCAGCAGCGCGAGATTCCGAAGCCGCCGGCGCGAGTGCGGTGAATTCTTCCGCTGGCCGCCGCTGCCGTGGAGGCCAATTGTAAAATCGCACCCGCCGCGCAAAGAACCGTCTCCAATTCCGCAGGTCAGGAGTGAGGAGTTTCTTTGCGATGGTTGCTCATTCGCTGCCCCTCTACAGCCTTGATAAGCCCGTTGGACCGGGCAAACCCGACCTGCCGGACCATGTCGTGCTCCAGAAGTCGCCGGGCTATGTGCCGCCCGGGCTTCCGCGCATGGATGCGAGCCGCAGCTACACCCCGTCCTTGGGCTCACGGTCTGGCATACCTGGCGACACACTGCGCCTGCCGTGGGCGCCGAATCCATTCGACAGCTAGAGAGCCGCCATCGAAAGGAAGACCCGGATAATGACACCCCTGATCAACACCAACGTGTACCTGTTTCTCGACTCGCGGGCCGAAGGGCGGCCCCCGCTATTGCGGATGTCGACCGCCTGAGCCGCCTGGCGGCTGTACCTGGGGGCCGCATGTTGACGTTCGGCGAGAAGCTCATTCTCGATTGCGGAGCGGAGATGGCGGGAATATGGCGATGGGTGGCGAAGTCCGCGCGCCACCAGTTTGACAGCCACGACATTCGCCTGAGCGTGATCGAACTGGCGCGCAAGCGAGCCTTCTTCGTTGACATGCAGCGGGTGCTGATCGGTTGGTTCACCCTCCCGGCTCTGGACAAGCCGCAAAAGGCACTCGCGTTTGCAACCGTGGAATTGTGGCCGGAGCAATCGCGGGTGCTGGCCGGCGCCTTCAGCAGCGATCCAAAAACCGCGGGCTACACTGGCTTGCCGGCGGCTCCCTGGAGCGCCAGCCATTTCAAACTCAAGGTCATCGGACTGGAGACGGAATCGGCCGCGGTCACAAAAATCGATGTCGTTACGTTCAATCAAAAAATGGCCAAGCACTTTTATGGGCCAAAGGAAGCGTCCATCTTCAGCCCAGTGGGTACGAATTGGAACTCTCTCCGCGTGTCGTTTCCCCATCCGCACTTGCCGCGTATCCAGCAATGGCACCGCTCTATTGCCGGCGGCTCCACCTACGGGCCCAGGGCTTCGCTTGAGCACTTCAGCGCTCGCTGGGGAGCTCCGGTTTTCAAACTGGGCTTCAACATACTGCCCGTTTCGGTAAGCTCGACCAGCGTGGTGGAGTGCGTCTTCGAATCGGTGCAGGCCGAGCCCTAGCCACTTCGTTCGTACTCCCAGTCCTGTCTGCTACACTGAAGGCTCGGCGCACATCTCCTTCCTCCCCCTGATGTGGCAGACGTGTTCCTACTGGAGCAGCATGAAATTTGGGGTAGTGGTTTTTCCTGGCAGCAATTGCGACCACGATGCGTGGTACGCGACTTCGCGCAACCTGGGCCAAGAGGCCGAATTCATCTGGCACGATTCTTCGTCGGTGGGTGACGTGGACTGTGTCATCGTCCCCGGCGGATTTTCCTACGGCGACTATTTGCGCTGCGGGGCGATTGCCAAGTTCTCGCCCGTTATGCAGGCGGTGAAGAAATACGCGGCGGACGGCGGCCTGGTGGCCGGCTTTTGCAATGGGTTTCAGATTCTCACCGAGTCTGGCTTGCTGCCTGGTGCGCTGCTGATGAACAAAGGCGTAAAGTACATCTGCCGCCCCGTGGGCCTCGCGACGGCCACGGCGAACTCACCTTTCACCAATCAACTCAAAGCCGGCGAAGTGGTCACGTATCCCATTGCGCACGGCGAAGGGCTCTACTACGCCGACGGCCGCACGCTGGACATGCTGGAAGCCGAGGATCGCATCGCGTTCCGCTACACCGACAACCCGAACGGCTCACTCCGCAACATCGCCGGCATCCTGAGCGAAGGGCGCAATGTGCTGGGCATGATGCCGCACCCCGAACGCGCGTCGGACCCGCTGATGGGCTGCACCGACGGCCTGAAGCTCTTCCAATCCATCGTTGCCCATCATTCAGCTTCCCTCACCACTACCAAATAATGAGCGCCATCATCCCTGAAATCCTCGCCGCGCACAACATCACCCCCGGCGAGTACGAGCGCATTCTTACGATTCTCGGGCGCGAGCCGAATATTACCGAGGTCGGCATCTTCAGCGTGATGTGGAGCGAGCACTGCTCGTACAAGAGTTCGCGCTTGCATCTGCGCAAGCTCCCCACCGAGAGCAAGATGGTGCTGGTGGGGCCGGGCGAGAACGCGGGCATCATCGATATCGGCGACGGATGGGCGATTGCGTTCAAGATCGAGTCGCACAACCACCCGAGTTTTATCGAGCCGTTTCAGGGCGCGGCCACGGGCGTAGGCGGCATTTTGCGCGACATCTTCACGATGGGGGCGCGGCCGATTGCGGTGATGGACGCGATTCGTTTCGGTCCGTTGAACGGTGCGCGCAGCCGCCGGATTCTGGAAGGCGTGGTAAGCGGCATTTCGCACTACGGCAATTGTTTTGGCGTGCCCACGGTCGGCGGCGAGACGATGTTTGAGCCGAGCTATGCGGGCAACCCGCTGGTGAACGTGTTTGCGCTGGGCATCTTCAAGCACGATGAAGTGTTCTACGGACGCGCGACGGGCCTGGGGAATCCCGTGATCTACGTGGGCGCCAAGACCGGCAAGGACGGTATCAAGGGCGCCACGATGGCGTCGGAAGAGTTCAGCGAGACGAGCGAAGAGAAGCGTCCCAACGTGCAGGTGGGCGATCCGTTCATGGAGAAGCTCCTGCTTGAAGCGTGCCTGGAAGCGATGAAGACGGGCGCGATTGTGGGCATTCAGGACATGGGCGCGGCGGGCTTGACGTGTTCGACGTGCGAGATGGGCAGCCGCGCGCACACCGGCATTGAGATCGATCTGGCGCTGGTGCCGCGGCGCGAATCGGGCATGACGCCGTATGAGACGATGCTGAGCGAGTCGCAGGAGCGCATGCTGTTGGTGGCCGAAAAGGGCCGCGAGCACGAGATTTACGCGGTCTTCAAGAAGTGGGGACTCGACGCGGCTGAGATCGGCGTGGTGACCGGCGACGGCATGCTGCGCGTGAAGGAAAACGGCAAGGTGGTGGCCGAGATTTCCAATCGCGCGCTCGCCGATGAAGCGCCCGTCTACAACCGGCCGTTCGACGCCAAGCCGTATCGCCCGGCGCCGATGGAAGCGCCCGCGATGCCGCCGGCGGCCGATTTGAACGTGGACCTGCGCACGCTGCTGACGAGCGACGATCTGTGCTCAAAGCGCTGGATCTGGGAGCAGTATGACTACATGGTCCGCACCAACACGGTGGCCGGGCCGGGGCATGACGCGGCGATCGTGCGTATCAAGGAGACCAACTCGAGCGTAGCGATGGCGCTCGACGGCAACGGCCGCTACTGCGCGCTCGATCCGCGTGAGGGTGCGAAGCTGATTGTGGCCGAGTGCTGCCGGAATCTTTCAACCGTGGGCGCGCTGCCGGTAGCGGCGACCAACAATCTCAACTTCGGGAACCCCGAGAAGCCGGCGATCATGGCGCAGATTGTGGAGGCCGTGGAAGGCCTTGCCGATGCGTGCCGGTTCTTTGAGACGCCGATCACGGGCGGCAACGTGAGCCTCTACAACGAGACGCTGGGCGAGCCGATTTACCCGACGCCGGTGGTGGGCATTGTGGGTCTGATGAAAACCGCGCAGCCCAAACCGGTGACGTTTGCCAGGGCGGGGCATCAGGTGATTCTGCTGGGCGGGCTGGGTACATGCGATGACACGCACTTCGGCGGGACGCAGTATGCCAAGCAGGTACTGAACGCGCTGTGGGGACTGCCGCCGCGGCTGGACATGGAGTACGAACGCCGGGTGCAGGCCGCGATCCGCGAGATGGTGACTTCCAATGCCGTGGAGTCCGCGCACGATGTGAGCACGGGCGGCGTGGCCGTGGCGCTGGCGCGGTGCTGCTTCGGCGGCGTGGGCGTGGAGGTGGCGCTGCCGGCGCGCACGATGCGGCCGGAACTGGCGCTGTTCCACGAAGCGCCGTCGCGCGTGTTGGTTTCCACCAGTGACCTGGCGGCCGTGGAGCACATTGCCGGCAAGCACAGAGTTCCATTTCACTTGCTTGGCACGACCGGCGGCGCGCGGCTGAAGATCGGCGACCTGATTGACGCCGATATCGAAACGCTGCGACAGGATTGGGAAAACGCTCTGCCTGCGAAACTCGGAGTCCGATAAGGAGAACCGTGGCCATGTTCGACAAGTTCCATGAAGAATGCGGCGTCGTGGCGATCTACGGGCACACCGAGGCTGCTACGATGGCGCACCTCGGCTTGCATGCCCTACAGCATCGCGGGCAGGAAAGCTGCGGCATCGCCGTATCGGACGGGCGCACGGTGGCCTGCCACAAGGCGATGGGCCGGGTGGCCGACATCTTTACGCCGGACACGCTGAACAAGTTGCAGGGCGCGATGGCGATTGGCCATACCCGGTATTCCACGGCGGGCGATTCGCAGCTTTTGAACGCGCAGCCGTTTTCCATCAACTGCATTAAGGGCCAGATTGCGGTGGCCCACAACGGCAACCTCACCAACGCGGCCGAACTTCGCAAGATGCTAGAGATGAAGGGCGCCATTTTCCAGGCCACCAGCGATACGGAAGTGATTCTGCATCTGATGGCGCACTCGCATGAGCGATCGCTCCCCGACGCGTTGCGCGATGCGCTCCTGCAGGTGGAAGGAGCTTACTCGCTCGTTGTGCTGCACCGGGACGGCATCATCGTGGCGCGCGACCCGCACGGCTTCCGGCCGCTGGCGATGGCGCAACTGGAACTGGCGGGGGACCGTACGGGGTATGTGTTTGCCTCTGAAACCTGCGCTTTCGATCTGATCGGCGCCGTGTATCTGGGTGAAGTGGAGCCGGGCGAAATGGTGATTATCGACTCGGACGGCCTGCGCCGCGAGCGGTTTTACCAGCAGCGCAATACGGCGCACTGCGTGTTTGAACATGTCTATTTCTCGCGCCCTGATTCGCTGGTGTTTGGCCGCAGCGTGCAACTGTCGCGTGAACGGATGGGCCAACTGCTGGCCGAGGCGTGCCCCGCGCCCACGGCGGATCTGGTCGTGCCCGTGCCTGATTCCGGCGTGGCGGCGGCTCTCGGCTATGCCGAAGTGGCCAAACTTCCCTATCGCCAGGCGCTGATCCGTCACCACTTCATGGGACGCACGTTCATAGAACCATCGCAGGCAATCCGGGACTTTGGCGTGAAACTCAAGCTCAACCCGGTGCGGGATCTGCTGAAGGGCCGCAGCGTGGTACTGGTGGACGACTCCATTGTGCGTGGTACGACGTCGCGCAAGATCGTGCGGATGGTGCGCAGTGCCGGGGCGCGCGAGGTGCACTTGCGCATTTCGTGCCCTCCTACGCTTTCGCCTTGTTTTTACGGCGTGGACACGCCCACTAAAAAAGAGTTGATTGCGGCCAATAATTCGGTGGAGGAGATTCGCCGCTTTGTGGAAGCCGACTCGCTGGGCTATCTGACCTTGCCGTTGTTGCGCCGCGCGGTGGACGATGCGGAACGGCTCGATTTTTGTTACGCCTGTTACACCGGCGACTATCCCACCGACATCGTCAATATCAGCGAGTTATTGGCGGCGCCGCGCCCGTCCGCGCGATAGTACTGGTTTTTGCCGGGTATGTGCGATTCCGGTTGACTAGAACCGGATTGCCTGTTACTTTCCAAATTGGTCCGCCTGCGGTAGTTCAACTATGGGACGACTTCGCTCCGCCCGAGCCGTTTTCTGCGTAACAGCCGATTGGCTATCGCAATCACCTTCGCCGCTATTCTCGTTTATAGTTTCATTAATTTTGCCGGGCTGGCTCGCTATGCGTGGCCCAACCAGTTCACCGAGACCATGCTGGCCATGCAGCGCGTGCACTACGAAATGTCGGAGTCCGCGCGGCTGTATCCTTCGCGAGTCCCGCACCGGCTGGTAGCCGACGCCTTATCCAGCCTGCGCTTCCTCTGTCAGCGGTATCAGCGCGAGGTCCCGCTCCTGCAAACCGCCCGCGATCAAATCGCCCCGATGCGGCCAAGGCTGGATCGGCTGGCGGAGTATATGACCGATGCTTGCAGCGTGGAACCGCGTCTCAACTCTACGGCCTCGGCCATGGAACTGGAGCAGGCTGGCAGCGACTTCCGTACCAATCTCGACCGGGCGCTTCAGGAGTTGTCGTCTGCGGTGATGGAGCACGGCAGTCTTTCGTCGGATGCCGCACGGCGCGGCCGCTCGCTCCGACTCTTTGAGCTGGGAGTGACTTCCGTTTTGATGCTGGGGCAACTGGGATGGCTCTGGTGGTGGCGCCGGGGCGGTAGCCGCGGGCCGCGGGAAGCCGTGGCTCCGGGGACTGCGCCGTGGATGCGGCTGGCCGTGGAAGCCGTGCCGGATGGGATCCTGATGGCCGACGCGACGGGCCGTATTCGCAGCGCCAATCCGGCGGCTGAACGGCTGTTGGGCTACGGCCGCGGCGGGTTGACGGGCCTCGCGCTGGAGCGCGTAGTGCCAGGGTTGCCTTCTTTTGAAGAGCAGCCGCACGGATTTGTGGAGCG
>Ga0194122_10004219_pt1 | contig 14166 bp, 24 predicted proteins | sample TA2MahCa10mmetaG_FD_155487 | JGI IMG/M metagenome (GOLD analysis project Ga0194122, IMG submission 155487) | Freshwater microbial communities from Lake Tanganyika, Tanzania - TA2015021 Mahale Deep Cast 10m | ecosystem: Environmental > Aquatic > Freshwater > Lake | place: Tanzania: Lake... | reverse complement strand
TGAGGTGGACTGGTTTTTCTGGACAGGCCCCATCGTTAACCTCTGAGGCGGGGTCCCGCCCCTGATCGGGGCTCCCACCAATGAGCAAGCGCCGCAACCACAGTCCCGAATTCAAGGCCCGAGTCGCCATGGAGGCGATCAGTGGTCGCAAGACGATCCAGGAGATCGCCGCTGATCACTCCATCCACCCGATCCAGGTGAGCCAGTGGAAGCGGCAGCTTCTCGATGGCGCCAGTGAGCTATTCACCCGAGGCAAGAAGAGCAAGGACAAGGAGGAAGGCCAGGCCAAAGAGGCCGAGCTGTTCCAGCCGATCGGCAAGCTGCAGATGGAGCTGGAGTGGCTCAAAAAAATTCTCAGCTCCTCCAATGCCCGTGAACTGCGCAAGCTGGTCGATCACGACCATCCAGAGCTCAGCGTCAGCAGGCAATGCGCCTTGTTGGGTCTGCCCAGATCCACGCTCTATTACCGGCCGACACCGGTGCGGGAACCGACGCTGCGGATCATGGCCAGGATCAATGCGCTCTACCTGGAGGATCCCTGCAGCGGCAGTCGCCGGATTGTCGAGTACCTGGCCCGAGAAGGGATACCGATCAGCCGCGATCGGGTACGAAACCTTATGCGCCGCATGGGTTTACGGGCGATCTATCAGAAACCCCGCAACACGGTTCCAGGAGAGCCATCGGAGCGATTCCCCTGTCTGGTGGACCATAAGCAGGTCACGACAGTGGACCAGATCTGGGCGACCGACATCACCTACATCCCGCTGCAGAAGGGTTTCCTCTACCTGGTGGCGATCGTGGATCTCTTCTCAAGGAACGTGCTCAGCTGGAAGCTCTCGAACAGCCTTGACACAGAGTTCTGCCTCAAGGCTCTGGAAATGGCGCTGGAGGGTGGCCGCAAACCAGAGATCTTCCACTCCGACCAGGGCTGCCAGTTCACCTCTTCTGACTTTGTGGCCAGGCTGCAAGCTGAGGGGATCAAGATCAGCTGGTCAGGCAGAAAGCGCTGCTACGACAACATCCTGGTGGAGAGGCTGTGGCGAATAGTCAAATATGAAGAGGTCTATCTACCTGCCTACAGCGATGTCTGGGAGGCTGAAATCAGCCTGGCCCGATTCTTCTGGAGATACTGCCATGTAAGGCCACACAGTTCGCTGGGAGGAAGAACTCCCCATGAGGCCTACACTAAGAATGAACCCTGTTCCTCCCGCCCAGAGTTAACGATATCTGGGGCCGTAACTGTCCAATAAAAGGCACCCACCTCACACCTGGCTGGCCGTGGGCGCCGGCAAGTGGATTGGAGGCCGCATCAGCGAGCAGCTGCTGTATCGCCTCAGCGGCGGCCTGTTTATCGCCTTCGGCCTGTTCTCGCTGCAGCAGGCGCTCAGCTGAGCGGAAACAACTCGCCCTGCACCAGGCCAGGCAAGCGGTGCTTGCGCGGCCGCGGTGGACACTGAGCCACAGGGACGAGCACCGGATCCAGCGAATGGCGCGCTTGCGGCGGCCAGATCACATCAACCGCGCGGAACACCGCATAAGGGGAAGCGACAGGCATCAACCCGAGGCGAAGTACACCTGTACTAGCCAGCTGGGGCGGGCGTGTCAACAGCGGCCCGAAGACGCGCCAAAACAACCACGCTGCTCCTACCCGGGGCCGAAGGCAATGCGCCAAATCACCGATTGCCCAGCACTACTGGCGGGACGAATCTGGTGACATCAACCAAGGAGGCGTCCGCCATGGACGACACGCCACCGCGCTAGCAGCCAGAAGCAACGCTGACTGCAGGCCCCTGCTCCAACAGTCTTCACCCAACAGTGGGCGGGTCGTCAGTTCGGACACTGATTGGTACGTCTGAACCGTCGACACTCCGCATGCACCGCCTCAGGTGCCCCAGGAGAACCAACCAACCCACACCTGGAACGTTCGGCCCCAGGTGCCAACGCCAGCAGCTTCGCTCCACAGCAACTTCAACGTGATTGACCAATGACCCTCGGGCGTTGCTCGGGGGCTTTTGATTGCCGTGGCTGCGCAGCAGATTCAAGGCAAAAGCCTGCCAAAACCAGAAATCGGCCACGCGCATGCTAATCTTTTAAAAATCCTTAACAATTGGGAAGTGGCTCATATTTACGCTTGAAAGAGCCTCAAAGATCTTTCCCAATACGCAATCGGCGGACGTCGTTCCCGCGATCACAGCCCGCTTCAAGTTGCTGAATGCAGAAGATCAATTAGCGCTGATTTGCTATGCCTATCTGGAGATGGGCCGCACGATCACCGTGGCTGCACCTGCCGCAGCACGGATGCAATTCGCTGAGGGCGTGCTCAATCAGATCAAAGCGATGAGCTTTGATGAGAAAAGCCAGGTGATGTGTGATCTGGCCAACCGCTCAGACACACCCATCGGCCGCGCTTATTCAATTTGGTCGGTGAATATCAAGCTGGGATTCTGGTATCAGCTGGGTGAGTGGATGGCCGCCGGCCTCGTGGCACCGATTCCCGAGGGATATCAGCTCTCCGCCAATGCAGCGGCGGTGCTGCGCTCCCTGCAGGAGGTGGAGCAAGGGCAACAGATCACCCTGCTGCGCAACTTCGTGGTGGACATGGGCTTTGATCCCGAAAAGGGCGAAGGCCAGCGGGTGATGGAACCGGTGATTCCTCCCACACCGGAAGAGCAGCGCAAGAAAGTGTTCATCGAAGGGGTGATCAACCCAACGGTGAACAACTACATGGATCTGCTGAATGCCAACGATTTCGACAACCTGATCGATCTGTTCTTGGCTGACGGCGCCCTGCAGCCCCCGTTCCAGAAGCCGATCGTGGGCCGTGATTCGATCCTGCGCTTCTTCCGCGAAGACTGCCAAAACCTGCGGCTCCTGCCCGAGCGGGGCTACGCCGAACCGGCAGAAGGCGATTTCACCCAGATCAAGGTGACCGGCAAGGTGCAGACCCCCAGGTTTGGCGCCGGCATTGGCATGAACGTGGCCTGGCGTTTTCTGCTCAGCCCGGAAGGCAAGATCTACTTCGTCGCCATCGATCTGCTCGCTTCACCCGCGGAGCTGCTCAAGCTCGGCCGTTGAGCACCCAGAGCAGCCTCCCAAGCCCAGCGGCAAAGGGAGTGATCTCGACAACGATCGTGCTGCTGGGTTAGCTGATCTCGTTGATCAGCCTTCTCAGGCTGGATCTGTTCAGCCATAGCGCCTGGTGCCTGGGAGCAGCTGTGCTGGTGCGAACGGCCTTTCAAACCGGTCTGTTCATCACCGCGCACGACGCCATGCACGGTGTATTGGCCCCTGGCGCACCAAGCATCAACCACCGCCTGGGAGCTTCGCTGCTCTGGCTCTACGCGGGCTTGCCCTATCGCAGCTGCCTGCGCAAGCACCACAACCACCACCGCTTCTCTGGCAGCAGGCTCGATCCTGATTTCTGCGCGGATGCCTCGATCGGCCCATGCGGTTGGTATCGATCCTTCATGGCCGGCTACCTCAGCCGAGGGCAGATGATCCGGTTGCTCGCTCTCTGGCTCGGCCTTGCGGTGCTCACCACGGCGCATCACGCCACGGGTTGGTGCAACGTGCTGGTGGTGTGCGTGGCGCCGCTGTTGCTGAGTTCATGGCAGCTGTTTGTCTTCGGCACCTATCTGCCCCATCGCATTCAGCAGAGAGCTGGCGATCTGCAAGCCCCGGGAAGCATGGATCTTCCGGTTTGGTTATCGCTGCTCACCTGTTTTCACTTCGGCTATCACCGCGAACACCACGAATGCCCGCAGCTGGCCTGGTTCGAGCTGCCAGCCGAGCATCGGCGGCGCAGAGTGCTCACGCCATCGTGATCTTCTGAGTATCGTCCAACACAACCATGGCCAAGCCGATGCCCGATGAACTGTTGGAAGGCTGGTCTGAATCTGAACAGCACATTGCCCGGCAGGCGTTTGAGCATGCCTACCAGCGCACGATTGAACGGCTGATCGCGGATCTTCAGGAGAAAACAAGAGATCTGAATTCAGCTGAAGCGATCTGGCAACTTCACGATTTCCTCAGCATCGAACGCCACACGATTGAGGGGCGTTTTTCTTTCAGAGCCGAAGGCATCTTGTTTGTGTTCGCCAGCTTCGTGAAAGACAACCTCCTCCAAATCGATGAGCTCGCCGGCCTCGACGCCGACAAGCTCGCCAAGGTGTCGGCGATGTCGCGTTTTTGAAGCAGCGGTCCAATTGCATCGAAGACCTCGGCGCCACCTAGAACCGGGATCAGCAGAATCGCCAGAAGACGCCACCACCCCCCTTTGCCGTGGTGACCGTTTTGTGCTGACCGTTTTGCTCTGCCTGTGTTGTGGTGACAGCTCCATCAATGGCGCCTAGCCTCACTTCAACCACCACCACTGGTGCTTAATCCTGCAACCATGGCCGATCTGGCGAAGGCGCGACTGGGCTGCATCGATCCCAAAGCCTTGGCGGAGCTGCTCCAGCTCACACCCGACCAGCGAGCTCAATTGATGGCCCGGCTTCGGCAATCCCCTGAAGTGCTGCGAGCCGACGGCACCCTCCCAGTGGAAGTGGGCCTGGGCTTCACCACCGCCATCAAAGCCATGAGCAACGCAGCCGGCTGAGCCGCCTCAAGACCCCAAGTGGCTCAGCACGGCGCCCAGATCCATGTGGCCGCGCCAGTAGAGACCGATCGCCACAGGCAACACGGCCACAACCAATACAGAGAAGAGAACGGAAAGCGGGAGGCGGTTGTCCATCACGCCATTCTCGGCGGCAGAAGCAGCTTCCTCTGCCTCATGAGCGGAGAATCCGCATCGCCCTCACCCAAATCCCTTCACCATCCGTTACGATCGTGCAACGTTTCGTAACGTCTCATGTCGGACTCCACCTCCCGCTTCGGTTTTGTCGGCTTCGCCGAAACCTGGAATGGCCGCCTGGCGATGCTCGGCTTCGTGATCGGTCTCGGTACCGAGCTGCTCACCGGCCAGGGCATCCTCTCCCAGATCGGCCTCGGCTGAGCCATGACCAACTCACCCGCCAACGACAAGTGGTATCAGGATCGCGCTAGCGAGCAGATCCACATGGAGCAGTTGAAGCGCGTTGAGCTCTTCAATGGCCGCGCAGCGATGCTGGGCATTGTGATCGGCATCATCACCGAGGGCCTCACCGGCGCCGGGATTGCCCACCAGATCGGCCTCGGTGCCCTGGTGGACGGCTACGCCGCATGCCGCACCCAGTTCCTGCCGTTCTGCTTCTGAATCCTCTGAGTTTTGCCGGCGAGTTTGAGCCCCAGGCCCATGGCTTGGGGCTTTTTGCTGTTCAAGAGAGATACCAGCGCAGCAAGGCCACAATCTGACCAGCCGGTCCATGGCCGGTGATCCATTCGCCCAACAGCGCCGCAGCGAAACCAAGCATCGCCACCCGACCGTTCAGCCGCTCCACTTCCGCAAGCGCCGTGGTGTTCCAGGGCCGGCGGGTGGTGAGCCCTTCACCGAACGCTTCCAGGGGCTCATAGATGTAGTTCTGTTTTGGCACGCCACACAGCCAAGGGCTCCACAGGCTATTGGCAACCAAGCCGGAGCGATCGCCACAATGAATGCCGCCGCCCATCCCAGTGGACACCTCCAGCCTGCGCGCCCTCTTCACCAAGCCCTACGGAGCTCCAGCACCGAGTGAGGCCCAATGGCGCGCTGCCTACAGCGACAACGTGGTGTTTGAAGACCCCACTCAGAAAAAACAGGGTCTGGATGCCTACCTGGCAGCGCAGGAAGGCTTGCTTCGCCGCTGCGACGACGTGTTGCTCAAACCGCTGGCGATCGCCGTCGAAGGCAACACCGCCTTTGTGGAGTGGGAAATGGGCCTAAAGATCAAGGGGATCGAATTCATCTACCCCGGCTCCTCACGGCTGCTGTTCAACGACGAGGGCAAGATTGTTGATCACCGCGATTACTTCGATTTTGTGGGGCCCACCTTCGCGCCCGTGCCTGTGATCGGTGGTTTCGTGCGCTGGCTTTACAAGCGATTCGTGGCCTGATCAAGAGCACGGTCGCGCCACTTGATGGCGAACCGGGCGCCGCAAGCGAACCCGATAGGCCACGTGCGATGGGCCGAAATGGTCCATCAAGGCTTCGCGGGCCTCGTGCTGCAGATCCTCGAGACTGGAAGCACTGATGCGCAGTTGCTGCGGTTGTGCAACAGCCGCTAGCCGGCCTGGTTCGTCGCTCAGCACCTCAAACACGATCTCACGCATGGATATCTCCTTGGCTCCGGTTTGAGTCTGGGCGGTTTGGCCCCCGCTGGCTGGTGCTCTGGATGACGGTTAACCGTTCCCGGCGCTCTTGTAACAGTCGCCCCAAAACTCACGGCCGAGGCCCTGATCGGGCATGCCCGCGGTGAAACTTCAAAAGGACGTGGAGCGGGTGATGACCCAGGCAACCGAACAGCCCCGCAACGAAGGGCTCAAGATCCTGGTGGCCGACGACGAGGCCAACATCCGCCGCATCCTCGAAACCCGTCTGGCCATGCAGGGCCACGAGGTGGTGATGGCCCAGAACGGCGCTGAAGCCCTCGAGCTGTTCCGTGGCTTCGAGCCCGACCTGGTAGTGCTCGACGTGATGATGCCAGAGCTGGATGGCTTCGCAGTGGTGGAGCGGATCCGGGCCCAGTCGGAAGTGCCGATCATCCTGCTCACCGCCCTCGGCGATGTGGCCGATCGGATCACCGGGCTGCAGCTCGGCGCCGACGACTACATGGTGAAACCGTTCAGCCCCAAGGAGCTCGAAGCCCGGATCCGCTGCGTGATGCGCCGGGCCGGCTCCAGCCAAGGGCCCGGCAGCATCGCCGGCGGCCGGGCGTCCCACGTGGTGGTGGTGGGTGATCTCAGTGTTGACTTCAACCGCCGGCAGGCCTTCCGCGGCGATGAGCGGATCCGCCTCACCGGCATGGAATTCAACCTGCTCGAACTGCTCATCGGCCGCTCCGGCGAACCAATCAGCCGGCTCGACATGCTCGAGAAGGTGTGGGGCTACAAGCCGGAGCGCTCCTCCGACAGCCGCGTGGTGGATGTGCACATCTCACGGCTGCGGGCCAAGCTCGAACACGACCCCGAAAATCCCGAACTGATCCTCACGGCGCGGGGGATGGGCTACATGTTCCAGCGGATCCCCCAGGCTGTGGAAGTGAACTGAGGGTTCAGAACCACTCAGCCACGGCATCTTCGCGGCGGTTCACCCGAGCTTCGGGGGTGCGGCGCTCAAACTCGAGACGGATCGAGCGCTCCTGCTCCCCATCGGCAGCAATGGCGCGGATCGGATAGAGCTGCTCGCCATCGCGGAACGGCACGTGCACCCGGAAAGTACCTTCCGAAGACAGGGCCACCTGTTGATCGCCAATGAAGAGGCTGGCTCTTGGATCGGTGGCGCCATACACGATCAACTCCGCATCGGCCACCAGCCAGAAGGAGCGCTCACGCACCAAACCGCTGCCGGATTCACTGCGGCCACTTGCCCAAAGGCCAGCGCCGGAATCGTTCAGCCCGCTGCGATCACCGCCCTCGAACTCGTGCAGCAGTTCTGAGCCCACCCGGCGGCTGCGAACGCTGGCGGCAGTGGCGATCTGATACACCTGCTCGTGCTGAACGCCACCGCTGCTGCTCACCTCGGCAGCGGAAACCTGCAGGGGTTGATCCAGGCTGAAGGGAATGAAGGCATCAGCCACCCGCTGGCTGGGCTCCAGAGCCGGCACCTGGGCCACCGCGGAAAACGCGAGGGAATACCAACCGCCGTTGCGCAGACGGAAGCCGAGCTCCACGCGGTAATCGCGACCGTCCACCGGCACGGGCAGGAACCACTCGCTCGCGTGGTTATCCACCACCAATTCCTGCATGGCGTGAGGGTGCGACTGATCAGCACCAAGGCCGGTCACGTCCGCCACGCGCAGACAGAGGCTCGTGGCACCGGCCTCGCGGGCCTTGCTGCGATCGTCGTCGCTGACCGTCCAGAAGCAATAGGCCCACTGGGGATCGCGAGGCAGGAACACCACATGGGTGGTTGCCTGTACTTGCCCAACCAAAGCCGCCGCAGGAACGGAGGCAGGCGCAGACGATTCGGCAGCCTTGGACGACTGGGAACGCAAGGCATAGGGCACCAGCTTTTTGAGCCAGCCCAGCGGTCGCTTCGCCTCGGTCATGCCGTCATCCGGTTTACATGCGGTAATGGTCGCCGCAGGCAGCTCTCGGGAAGCGCCTGTGTCAGCACATCAGTACCGCCCGTAGCCTGAGGGCCAGTGAGCACCAAGGCGGCGCGATGAAGCTAAAGCGCTCGGGGATGGCCGGACTGATCAGCCTGGTGGTAGTGCTGATCTTCAGCCTCACCTTCCTGGGAAGCGACGCGCAGCACAGGGCCCAACTCAAGCCAGCACCGGTGGCACCACCCGAACGGCGCATCGAGGTGGGGATGCATATCAAAAACATCTACAACCTTTCGCTCAAGGACAAAACCTTCAACGCCGAAGGTTGGTTTTGGCTCAAGTGGCCTGAAAGCATCCAGCAACAGATCGAAACCGATCGAATTCCGATCAGTCAGCTGGTAGAGCTGGTGAACCAGGTGGAGAGTTACGACGCCAATCTGGAGCTGGACAGCAACGAGCCGCAGCGATTGGAGGGCGGTCGTTATCTGCAGCTGTTTCGATTCTCCGCCAAGTTCTACGACGATCTCCAGAACCTGCGGACCTTCCCCTTCGATAATCTGGAACTACCGATCACGGTGGAACTGAGGCCCTCCCAGTTCTCCATGGGTGATCAAGCTGTCGTGCTGGTTCCAAAGCTCAACGCCACAGAACTCCAGGGCGACTCGGTGAATCTCAACGGATACACGCTGGAAGGATCCAAGAGCACAAGCGCGATCCACGTGTACCAAACCACCTTCGGCGATGAGGATTCCAGCAAGGCGGGTGAATTCAGCCAAGCCACCTTCGAGGTGCATTATCACACCAATGGTTGGGCCTCGTTCTATCGCTTTGTACTGCCTTGGATGGCGGTGATGGTGATTCTGTTGCTGGCACCCAACCTCGAAGGCAACCTCAACGACCTGCGCCTGGCGATCCCCTCCACTGCACTGCTCACCTTGGTGTTTCTGCAGGAGGGAGCCCACAGCAAGCTGCCCCCTCTCGACTACCTCACCTATCTCGACAAGCTCTATCTGTTCGGCTATCTGGTGGCCACAGCGGAGTTCTGCCTGTTCGTATGGAGCACCAACCTATTCAGCCGCGCCTCCAATGAAGAGCACACCGCAGTGATGGCCCGCATCAACCGTGTGGATCTCACTTATCAGCTGTGCTCGATTGCAGGCATGCTCTGTTTGCTGCTGTTGGGACGCGCCGCCCACTAAAGCGATCTGGTGTGATCCGCCGCGATCAGATCGTGCTGTTGAGCGGAATGTGCTCGAGGATCGTGCTAACGCCAGTCACGATGAACTGAATGCCGATCGCCAGGGTGAACAACCCCATCACCTTGATCAACACCGTCATCCCCACAGCGCCGAGCCAATCGGTGAGCTTGGCGGCGAAGCTGAACATCAAACCAATTAGCACCACCATCACGAGAATCGCGGCCAGGAGCGCCGTGCGCTGCACCGGTGAACTCACCGCATCGGCATACACCGTGATGGTGGACATCGTGCCGGCACCTGTGGTGAGTGGCAGCGAGATCGGCACCACAGCCGTAGAGGTGATCTGTCCGAGGTTGATCCGCGTGGTGTCGAGCTGCTTCTCGCTGGAGCCGCGCTCATCGCCCGCATGCAACATGCTCAGGCCGCTGGCTCCGAGCAGCAGACCACCAGCAATCTGAAAGGCGCTCACGCTGATCCCGAAGAAGCGCAAAACGATTGTGCCCACAAAGAAGGTGCTGAGCATGATCACCAGGCTGGTGGCCGTAGCCACTTGGATCACATGGTGCGACTGGCTGCGGGGTAGAGGCGTGGTGAGTTCCAGAAAGGGCCCCAGGGCTGGAATGTTGTTGGCCACAGCGAAGATGCTCAACAGATAGTGCTGAAAGCTGTTGGGCATCATGTGCGCGAGCATGCTCTGATCCACGGCCATCACGGCTCCTCAAGCTGGATCCACCCTGCCGGCAACCTGGAGCGTTGTCAGCGGCGCCACAATCGGAAGCGACTGCAGCTCCCCGATGTTCAAGCGTTCCCTGCTCTGTGCCCTCGCCACCATCGGCGGGCTGATGGCGGGCTTCACCAGCTCGGCCACAGCCGCGGGGCAGGCCCTCTGGAGCCTCGAAACCGGAATGCAGGCCTGCATCCAGAGCAGCAGCGCCCAGGCCTGCCGCCAAGCATCGGCGCTCGTGAAGGCCCTGCAAAACAATCATTCCTATGCGGGGAGCTCACACCTGTGCAAGGAAGAAATCAGCGAACTGGCCGAGGTGGTTCGACTTCTGCCGATGCGCGATGCCCTGCCAACCGAGCTGATGGCGTCCGTGGCGGATGTGCAGCAGGCCTGCCAGCCCTTCGGCTTCTGAGCTCACCAGGCCTGGCAGAGCAGTGCCAGCCATGCAACCGGATTTCGATCCACCAGCAGAAAACAAACCCACGTAGTTGTCTTCAGCCCCAGCTGCTGACAACCGATGGCTGTGCCCCTGCTGCTGGCAGCTGCGCTGCAAGCCACACCCGTGCTTACCCTGGAGCGCACCACGCGCCGGCTGGAGCGAACAGGTGATCCGATTTGGGATCTCAGGCTCGACATCCCGGGAGAACCCACGCGCCACTTCGAGGCGGTGAGTGGCCGGGCTGATCGGCAGTTGGCCAATCGCCATCAAATGGGCAGCGAAGCACCGCTGCCTGTGGGGCTCTACCGGATCGGCGCGATCGAGCCGCTAGGGGTGAATGGTCCACGGGAATTGGGGCCGATCTGGATCGGCATCGAGCCGCAATTCCCAACAGGGCGGCGGGTGCTGGGCATTCACCTCGACCCAAGCGCCGGTCGCAACTGGAATAGCGGCACCTCGGGCTGCATCGGCCTAATCAGCCCCCACGACATGCGCACCCTGGCCGAGCTGGTGCAGCGCAGCGGAACCGCAACGCTGGTTGTGGCGCAGTAGCGCAAGCGTTGCTAGGGATGGAGTACCGCCGAGGTGTGGACGCGGCCACCAGCGCCCCACTGCTCCAAGCCGGCGGCAATGGGCAGCTCACAACACTGCACCATTCCTCACACCCCCCGCCCCGGCGCAAGCCGGGGTTTTTCGCGTTCGGGGCCTGCCAAGGCAGAGAATGCCGTGCAGACCGCCATGGGCCCGATCCCGGAATGTTTGCCAGCTCCGACACGCTGCTGAAGGCACTCGAATGGCGTTACGCCACCAAGGCCTTCGACGCCAGCCGCCAGATCGATCCCGCCACGTGGGGGGCGCTCGAACAAGCTCTGGTGCTCACCGCCTCGAGCTACGGCCTGCAGCCCTGGAAGTTTCTAGTGATCACCGATGCCGCGATCCGATCGGAGCTGCGGCCCCAATCCTGGAACCAAAGCCAGATCACTGACTGCTCCTATCTGTTGGTGCTGCTGAAGAAACGCACGATCACCGCCGCCGATGCCGATCGCCTGATCCACACCATCGCCACCACCCGCGGTATCGAATCCACCGTGCTTGATGGCTACAGGCAGATGATCCAGGTGGATCTGATCGATGGCCCCCGCAGCCAACTCATCGGGCAGTGGGCCGGCAATCAGGTGTACATCGCCCTGGGCAACCTGCTCACCAGCGCCGCTCTGCTGGGGGTTGACACCTGCGCCATCGAAGGCTTCAGCCCTCCGGAGTACGACCGCATCCTGGGGCTCGAGAACAGCGATTACCAAAGCTGCGTGGTGTGCGCCTGTGGCTATCGCAGCGCCGACGACAAATACGCCAGCCTCGCCGAGGTGCGCTACTCAGCGAGCGATCTGATCGAGCACCGCTGAACGTCGTTCCCGTCCTTCTCTTCTCTGCAACGCATGGCCAAATCCAAATCAAAAGCCAAGGCCCCATCGGCTCCGATCCCCGACGACAGACCTTCAGGCTTAAAAATCAAAATTCAAATCGCCGCCACAGTGTTCGTGCCGATGGCGGCCCTGGGGCTGTGGCTCAACAGCAAAGGGTTCTTCGGCTGAATTTCACAAGTTCATCAACAGCAACTGGCGGTTGATGACAAAGCGGAAGCATTCGTGGCATCAAACGGAATCGCACTGCCGCAGCCTTCAAACAAGCCGTAGTGCTGATCAAAGCCACCGATGAACTCAAAGTGCGGTGCAAAGCGTGTTTGTTGGAACATCCGATAGGTGTTGCCACACACTGGAAACACGCGACCCGCTTCGATGCTGTGGTGCTTGTCGAACTCCAAACGGGTGGGGGCCTCTGGGATCGAGCCCCGGTAGATCACAGCCTGGCCGTGGTCTTCGCAGGCATCTTCCAGTTCAGAAATATTGAACAGGCGATAGGTAGCGGAATAGAAGCGCGCTTCACCCACCAGAGCGGCCAGCTGTGGCTCAGTGATCTCGAGCGGGCGGTCGCTCACCAGCCGGGGATCGGCGAAGCCGGCAGCGCGGGCCATGCGCAGAAAGTCGTTCCAATAGAGCGCCCCCCCAAGGCATTCGCCGTAGAGCACCGGGTGGCTCTGCACGGCCTCCGGTAGCCGCCTATCGGCGTACACATCGGAGAAATAAAACTCACCACCCGGCTTCAGCAGCCGCTGCGCCCCGCGCAGCACCGCCGGTTTATCGGTGGAGAGGTTGAGCACGCAGTTGCTCACGATCACATCGAAGCTGGCGGGATCCAGATCCAAGGCGTCCAGCGCTTCGATCTGCCCCTCGAGGAAGCGCACATTGGCGAAACCAAACTGCTCGGCATGAAACGCCTGGTGCCGGCGCGCCACCTCGAGTTGTTCCGGGGTCATATCCACCCCCACCACCTCACCGCTGGATCCCACCAGTTGGGCCAGCAGATACACATCGCGGCCGCTGCCACTTCCCAGATCCAGGATCCGGCAGCCCTCCAACAACGGCGGGCACACCAGCCCGCAGCCGTAGTAGCGGCTGCTCACCTCCGGGTGCACCCGGGCCAGCAACGGCTTCAGCCAGCCAGGCACCGCATCGGCATCGCAGCAGGCGCTGGTTTTCAAATCGGCGCTGCTCTGCAGCTCCTGGCCGTAATAGGCCTGCACCAACTCCTGCATGGATCAGTGGGGCGTTCCGTTGCTCTGCAGGAACCGTAGGCAAACGCCCCAGGCGAGGTGTGGTGGCGAGGAGGTGTTGTGCTGGCTGCCAACAGGCTTCAGCCGGGCTCGCGCTCACGCTCCATCGAGGGACCAAAGGAGCGGCCGCCAGCGGCCGGCTGCAACACCCCCGGCAGGGAAGCATCCGGCGCCAGCCAGGCCGGCAGGCGCTCCCCTGCTTGCAGAACCGGCAACGGCGTAGGGCCCACCCAGCCCGAGGGGCGGCCTAGGGGAAGGGCGTAGCGCACGGTGATCGTGTCCCCAGCGCGAAGGCGGGCAGCAGGCGGCTGCCGCTTCACCTCGAGCACTTGGGCCTGAACACGCAATTGCTCGGGCTCCGAGCCAGCCGCCAGACGATGCACGCTGCGCACCAGCAGCTCCAGCACATAGGGGGCTTGGCGCTGTTCCTGGCCGTAGACCCAAGGGGGCAACTCAGCGCGCACCGTGGGTGTCCAGCCAAGGCTGAGCAGCGAGAGGGCGAGGGAGCCCAGGGCCGGTCGCAGCGGCAGGCGTGACGCGTTCATGCCTACACGCTCGCGGCGAAGGCTGGGCGATCCTTAGGTTTATGAGCCTGTGAACACAGTTCTTCATGTTCGACGCCTTCACCAAGGTCGTTGCTCAGGCTGATGCCCGCGGCGAATTCCTGAACGCAGGTCAAATTGATGCTCTCTCCGCCATGGTGGCCGAGAGCAACAAGCGTATGGATTCCGTGAACCGGATCACCTCCAACGCTTCCAAGATCGTCACCAACGCTGCTCGCGAACTGTTCGATCAGCAGCCCGCGCTGATCGCCCACGGCGGTAACGCTTACACCCACCGTCGCATGGCTGCTTGCCTGCGCGACATGGAGATCGTGCTCCGCTACATCACCTATGCCGTGTTCACCGGCGACGCTTCCGTGCTGGAAGACCGCTGCCTGAACGGCCTGCGTGAGACCTACCTGGCCC
>Ga0194122_10004207_pt1 | contig 14188 bp, 20 predicted proteins | sample TA2MahCa10mmetaG_FD_155487 | JGI IMG/M metagenome (GOLD analysis project Ga0194122, IMG submission 155487) | Freshwater microbial communities from Lake Tanganyika, Tanzania - TA2015021 Mahale Deep Cast 10m | ecosystem: Environmental > Aquatic > Freshwater > Lake | place: Tanzania: Lake... | reverse complement strand
ATGCCCCACTCAAGTATGGTGGAGTCAATGGTTGATACAGCCAACAACGATCTTGCCAGTGCATGGATCAGCCAGTCTTGCAGGGGGTGAGACGGCGATCAACATACACTGGCTTATGCCGTATACAAGGCTATGTGCTGATAGCAACTACAAATGGGGGGTGAGTAGTGCTAAAGCAGACGTTGCACTCAGACAACCTGGCACAACGAAAGCATAGACCCATACATAGGCACAAGTTGTGACATTTGTCACATGATAGTGACAAGTGCCACATGGTGAGACATTTGTCACATGGTGAGACATTTGTCACACTAGGCACCTCGTACTGGACGTCGCACCGTTTGCGACGCAAACCGGTCCAACCAGACGCAGGGAGCAGAGATGCCCCTCACACTAGGCTGGGTATGGCAGGGCAGATTTCTCAGCCGGATTTCGGGCAAAGAAGAAAGCCCCCCACCCTTGCGGGCGGGGGGCAATCTCCCTGGGGGGGGGGTCAGAGGCTCTTGGAGAGAGCCACGACCAACGCTACCAGTTGCTGCTGAGCAACTGTCCGCTGATCGGCGGGTGTGGTCACCAATGCCAACTGGCAGGCTGCGAGTTGGCTGGTGGCACGCTCTGTGGCTATCCGCACTTCACGCTGTGCGGGGGTCTCTCCGTTGTTGGATTGACCCTCGGTCAGCCGTGCCCACGCTGCGTTCTGGTCTTGTGCCCCTGCGAGCAACGCCCTCAGAACGTCCGCGGACTTCTTGGAAGCCAAGAGCCGGTTCCAAACCGTCTGCCCCGCTTTCGCGGAGCCGACCGCCGGAAGGCTGAAGAAGAGTCCCCAAACGATGAGGATTCCCTCCCAGCCCGCGGGTAGCGTGTTGGCGGTGTACGCCTTAGCGATGACGTCCCCGATTTCCCTGCGGATTTCGGTCTCCTTGAGAGCCGCAATAGCGGGGGCGGAGGGACGCAAGTCGTCCCACGCTGCTTTCGCGGTTGCCTTGGAGTTGGACGCTGTGGCATCTGCCAAGAGCGTTTGCCTGACTGTGTCTAACACCGACATGTTGTCTCCTTGTCGTAATGCCGGCGCTTGTCGCCGGTCATGCCATCGTTATGGGGGCGACCGGAAAGCGTCCTCGGTAGGGCCCAGCCCCCAATGATCACCCCACTACGCAATAGCCCTATTCTAAATGGGGGGTTACCCGTGGGTAACTGGGCACCTGGGTATAGGGTAATATAGACCTATACACAAGAAGGTTAACACATGCCCTACTTCTCTAACCATTACAGATATTACGGGTACTCTAGCGGTGAAAGACGACCTGACGCAAGTCTTACTGTCAAGCACAACCCAGATAAAACAACAACTCTTATTCGTGAATCCGGTGCTCGCCCTCTTGGGCATAATGGCGATATTCCCCAGCTTTTTACGATGGAAGAAAACGCTAAAGCTCTTGCGCAAGTTAGAAAACTTCGTAAAAAACGGAAGTACCGCAGTGGCGTGCCATTCTCAGAATCAGGACTGACGTACGACCATAAGAGCGGCACATTCCACGTCGCCAAAGAAGACGACCAATTGCAGTTGTTTGCCCATGATCCCCCGAAACCTTCACAGGTTGAAATGCTAGTTTCCCGAGACAATATGGGAGCCAGAATAACCGCAATGACATTGCTGGGGCTAGCCGACATGGATGCACGGGCACGAACGGGGCACCCATTGCAAACTTCATCGGACTTGTCCCCCCACAGTTTGCGTCTTGTACGACATCTGCGAGACCGTGGAGCCGTGAGCAACACGGATGTTCCGAGTACCAGCACTAACACGATAGGTTTTGAGTTTGCTGAAGCAACCCTTGACGAGGCAGGAAATAATCTTAAGGACATACAACGCCCCGGTTCTGGATACACAGATAGATCCCCCGACGCCCGTAGTGCCCGTGAGCACATTATATCAATGCGTCGCCCCGCTAAGGAAACGCCTAAGCCGCAACCTACGCAGACCGAGCAACCTACATTGTGGGAGGGTTTAGGTATTCAACACCTTAATCGTACCCAATTCCAAATTTAATAAGTAAAGCCGCCCAACCGACAAGTGGGCTATAATAGACCTATTCCATATAGATAAGACTGAAATATAGTTGGGGTAAAAATTTGCCGGTTGACTGAGGAGGTAAACCGTGGTTGACTTGCTGAGGAATAGTAAAGAAACCTTTGTTGATGCTGATGACTTTGGGAGGTCATTTGATCCTAAAAGGACTTTCCGTCTTGCTGACCCTGAAGCTCATATACGTAGACTATCCGCATTTACCGCTGGTGTGGGGGATGTTGCTTCTACCCACCCAGTATTTAGTGACAAACAAATGTTTATTTCTCCAACTGATCCTAGGGAGCTATGGAATAGGTCTATTTACGCACCTAGCAATAGAGTAGACTTTGACGAACATGATGAAGGGCTAATCCACACAAGAGGTCACCTACATGAGGCTGCGAGGGCCTCTATTTACTCTCCCTTGCGCGACCCCAGATCAACTATTGGGGGGTCGGGGATTGTTGATGCCGCTGGCGATGCTGCCTTTTGGCACTTAAGGACTACTAGAAAGCCATACAGCCATACTATAGACATCATACCTGGAGAGCCTGGGTTGAGAAACGAGCATGCTGGGAATACCGCAAAACTTATTGGTGTTGTTCAGGAGGAGGACCTTGCGCGGAGCAAAGCCCAAAATAAGGAGTATCTCACGGGGAGAGGTCCAAATTATCAAAATACGGGGTTATCGACCTTTGATATTTATCAAAAAGAAGACGTAGACTGGCAAGCATTTGGGGATGACACACAGAGTAATAACTTTAGAGAGGCCATGGGCGATTTAAGACATAGAGTACGGGGGGTTCTGCGCGACCCCAGTTCTCCAAGAGTTCGTCAAATAATGGAACATGCATTAGCAAACCCTATGCCTATGCCAAAGATGAGAGGTAACTACCCAGAGATGTTTAGTCCACAATTCCTTAAAATAATACAGAAACCTCGTCCAGGAGGAGAATCTTGGCTAGCTGATGGTGATGCTGGTTCACCAGCGGAAATAACGCGTCTATACGGTCATACACAACATACACAAGACGTAATTGACTTGAAAACCGGTACTTGGGCCAAAATCCACCCAGACGAATACTTCCCAACGTGATGCTATCCTGGGATTTAAAGAGAATGGCATAACATGGTCAACATAAATAATTCTTCTCAAAGAGACCTATTAAGAAACCAAGACTTTCTTCAACCTGACATAAATACTGGGAGAATGGTCCGTTCGGGTAATCCTGAGGTGCACATCAATAGGTTGCATCACTTTGCTGCTGGTCTGGGGGCTCATACGCACGAGAGTGGGCCCAACCTCCACATAGCGGAAAATCGCCCAGGGTATAGTAGTAAAGTTTTAGTAAATAATTACTTAGACCCCCGCAAACGTTACGATCCCCTCATACAGAACTTTGCGTTTGATAGGCATGATGAGGGGCTAACAACCCCACGCGGGGTTATGATGGCGTCTCAAGCAACCTATCGTGACTCGTTGAGAGACCAAGGGAGAGACCAAGGCGTTGATTATTCTGGCTCCCATATTGCTAAGTTTGATTCAGACAAAGGATATAATGAACTGACGCATCGGATGCCCTATCAAGAATTAGTGACTAGCGCGCCACAGCATCGTACACGAGGCCAAAACCCCAGCGTACCAATGCGTGGGGAATTGTATAAAGCTGTGAATAGGGGAAGTATCCTACCATTCAACTTACTAAAGGAGACATGGGGAGATAATATACCCAGGTGGCGTGGGGTTGAAACCGAGGAAACCACGGAGGATGTTGGGAGTCACCCTAGTCGTCGTGACGCGCTAAACTCTATTGAGAGCAGATTTAGGAGCATCAATTTTCAAAATCGTGAGGATGTCCGACCTCAAACTCCTGAAAATCGTGAAAGACTACAGTATGCGCTTGATAATCCAAATGAAGAAAGCCTAAGATTTTTTCGTAGAACGTCTCCCAACATGCTTGGTCCACAGTTTGTGAATGTCTGGCATATGGATGAGAGTGGTCGCAGGTATGAAGATATGCTCGATTTACAAACCGGTAACTGGGCTAAACTTGATCCAGAAGAGTACTTCCCATTTTCCAGAGAATAGCCGTTTCTAAATAAAAGGAAAATTAAATATGAACACAACGTTTAACGACGACGAAAGTGACGACGAGCCAGACGAATCTACTCCTCAGGAGGTGCGAAGGCGTAACCACCCGAGCATGAGCGGGCGTAAGAAGCTTTCTCCGCTAAATCCTAGACAGTTTTACGCTCAGAGTATGCATTTTACGATGGTTAAAGACCTAACATCAGATGATGGGGAACGTACCGAGAGAGAATACGCTATAGGTGAGGACGATTTAGATAAACCGTCGGTTTCAACACACATTTATACCACCTATCCAGGGTCATCAGACTGGCAAATTAACGTAATTGGCCCTAACGGTACAGAGTACCACCGCCATAACAGTGTTTCATCACGCAAAAGAGCCGAAATGGTCGAGCGCGGCATGGTAAGTCGGCTAGCTGGACCCACTGGAGACCCCAAAAAGACAGCAGTTAGACAGTATGATGACGTTCAAGAGGGTATAAAGGCCCTTGAACAGGCAGCAAACGAAGAAAAATAGTGTAAATTAGGTATTTTAGGCTAAAATTAACAAAAAAGACAACAATTAGGCATGTCTATAGGGATCGGCATAACAACAAGGAACAGACCAGAATGTCTGGAAGCATGTCTACGTCACTTTACCGAATTTGGTCATGGTGACAAAGTTGTTGTTATAGATGATAACAGTGAATTATGGCAAGTTAATAAAATTGTTGCTGAATCCTTTAATATTAACGTTATATACAAATATAGCACTTCACGATTAGGTGTATCAAAGGCAAAAAATGCATGCCTATGGGAACTCCGCGACTACGACCATGTATTCCTGTTTGATGATGACACCTGGCCACAGTGTTATAACTGGGCTGAAACGTGGATCAACATAAATGAGGTAAATGGTGTTGGGCACTCTATGTTTAATGTCACTGCTGCAGAACTACTGGACTTAAACCCAGCATTTAGGGCAGTTGTTCAGCCAATTGCTTCAATTGGGGATAACGAAACGAAGATGGTTTCATTTTCTAACTGTTTTGGCGTAATGCTCTACTTCAATAGAAAATGTATAGATGCCCTGGGTGGTTACCCCAATGATGCCCCCCACCTGTATGGTTATGAGCATGCTCAGATTAGTAAAAGGGCAAATATGGCTGGATTTACACGGGGACACCAGTATCTCACTCCAGCAATAGCAAGTAATTTGATTTACAGCATTGACATCACATATTGCATGCTAAAAATCCTACCATTTTTTGATACTAGATGGATAGGGAACTTCCGCTCATCGGTAACATTGGAAGAATCATCTCAAGCAGGCAAAAACTCTGCCATAATGGACATTAGAGAAATATACTCCCCACTAGTACCACCATTAGGGTAATGATAAACATGTTTGAAATGACCATGCTCGTACCATCACGTGGACGGCCACAAAATATAATTCGTCTAATGGACGCTTGGAATACAACAACCACACGCAATACACGCCTTCTAGTATTGGTTGATAACGACGATCCCAAGCTGGACGAGTACCTCGCTATTCCAAATATTGACATACAGGTTGGCCCACGTCTAAGAATTGGGGGTACCCTTAATGCTGTCGCCCCAATTGAAGCAGAAAACTGCTTTGCTATTGGATTCCTGGGAGACGACCACTTGCCACGCACTAAGGGATGGGATGATCGGTTCCTTACAACGTTGGAAAAGGCTGGAGTAGGCATCACCTGGGGCAATGACCTTTACCACGGCGCAAACTTACCAACTGCGGTAGCCATGACTTCAAATATTGTCAGTACTCTTGGTTACTTTGTTATGCCGGGAGGGATACACCTATTTCTAGATAACTTCTGGCTAGCAATAGGTCGTGGGCTAGACAGCGCGCACTACCTAGATGATGTTGTTATTGAGCACATCCACCCATTTTTTGGAAAAGCAGCACACGATACAACTTACACTGAAGCAAATGACTTAAAAGTGTCCAATGCCGATGAACTGACTTTTAACAACTATGTTGCTACCCAATTACAAGCTGATCTGCAGAAATTGAGAACCTTAAAATGAGAGAAGATAGGTTTTTCCCGTTAGGCACTATCCCAGAGTATTGTACTGCCGAGTGGTATTTAGACCGCGAGATCGCACCACATGTTGACCAAGAAATGCACCGACCTCGCTTAAACACCGCGGCACAATTTGTAATGACCGTATGGTCACCAGAGCTGACTGTTGTTGACCTAGGTTCTGGTGATGGTGGGCTCTTATCACTTCTAACAGAAGTCCCCAAAGCTCAAAAATGGGGGTATGACCTACAACCATCAAATGTGGCTGGAGCAGTAAATCGAGATCAGGATGTTCGCTACGGTAGTGTATTCGATCCTATTGATTGGGCGGATATCGCTATTGCCACAGAGATGATTGAACATCTAGCAGGACCACACCAGTTTGTAAATATGGTTAGTCAGAAGAGCAAATACCTAATTGCTAGTTCTCCTTGGACAGAAAGTGTCAACAACCACTACGAATATCATGCTTGGGCATGGGATGTAGAAGGATACGCTCGTATGCTTGAATCCAACGGGTGGAGAGTTGTACGGCACGAAACGCCTGGTAATTTCCAAGTAGCACTATGCGAATCGGTAAACGTATGAAAAAAGCTCTAATTACTGGATACGCCGGGTTTGTTGGACGGCATTTTGTTGAAAAACTTGAAGGTTCATATGATCTAACTTTAATTGACATTAAAGATGGAAACGATTGTAGAGATTTCTTTAAAGTAGACGACACCAAATTTAATTTAGTAATTCATTTGGCCGCAATTGTAGGTGGAAGAGCCACAATAGAAGGCAACCCGCTGAAGGTAGCAACTGACCTTGCTATTGACTCCGACATGTTTCAGTGGGCTCTACGCACACGCCCAGACAGAACGGTGTACTACTCTTCTTCAGCTGCCTACCCAACGGCATACCAAACCCATACTATGAAGTATGCTCTCCACGAAAATCACATTGATCTGGACTCTGTTATGTCACCGGATCTAACCTACGGATGGGCAAAGCTCACAGGAGAGACCTTGGCTAAATACGCCAGTAACGAAGGTCTTCGTGTTCATGTTTTCCGCCCGTTCTCTGGATACGGGGAAGACCAAGATCTGGATTACCCGTTCCCTTCATTTATTGCGCGAGGAAAGCGTAAAGATAACCCATTTGAAATTTGGGGTACTGGAGAACAGGTGCGGGATTTTATACATATTGATGATGTAGTTAACGCTACTTTAGAAGCAGTTAAGCAAGACATACAAGGCCCCGTCAATCTAGGGTGTGGGAGAGCAACAAGTTTTAATGAACTTGCTAGCTTGGTAGCAAAAGAAGCTGGGTACATACCAGCTATTACTCATATATTGGGCGCACCTGAAGGGGTGTCATACCGAGTATGCGATCCTTCAAAGCTTTTTACGTTCTATATCCCCAAGATATCCCTAGAAGAAGGCATACGACGAGCTATTCGTTCCTGAAAGCTGAAGTTTCAGCCGGATGGTGCGTCCGGTTGACGCAAGGTGTCTTATAAACACCCGTAGACGGGTTCAACTCCCGTATCCGGCACTGTTATAATTGATAACATGGTTGTTACTTACACTATCAGCACTCCAATGATGCACGATGCACGTAGCATTGCTATGCGCCGTGCTACGGCAGAGGGCTGGGGTAGAGTGTCAGTAACTAACGTAAAGCAAGTTGGCGCACAAGCTTACGAAGTTACTTTGATAGTTTCTAAGTACTCATGAGCGACGAAAAGCAGTGTGATACCTCGACACAGTGTGTTTACTGTGGTGGTCAGCTGGTTCCAGAACATGCACACTATAAGTGTAAAGATTGTGGTAGACGTGACGCATGCTGTGAAGGAGTATATTGATTAAAAAGCTATTTGGAAGAGTCATAAGTGTCTCAAAATGGTCTTTAATAGTTTTATCAATATTCCCAGTTAGCTCTGCTAAAGCAGAACCAGTGACTTACACCGTAACAGGGGCTAACGATCTGTGGTTCACGTACACAGAACCTTCTGATTTCAAGGTACGTACTTATGCATGGCAGTACGGTATTGACTCGATGCTATGGCTATACGACGCGCAAGATAACCTAATTGCTCAAAACGACGACTTCTTTGGTTTGGATTCATGGATTGAAGTACCCGTACAACCAGGTACGTACAGGTTGCGTACTGGGGTATGCTGTGGAGATCCAAACAGGTGGTATGGTACTAGCTATACTGTAGAGCTAAACACCACCCCAACGAACACTCCTGAGACGACAACGACATGGCCGGAAACTACAACATCCACAACTTCAACGACGACGAGTACTACCACTGCCCCAACAACGACTGTGCCTGTCACGGAACCCCCGGTTACTACGAGCACCTCAACGTCTACGGAGGCCCCGACCACTACGGAAATGCCGACCACTACGGAAATACCGACGACCACGGAAATACCGACCACTACGGAAATACCGACAGCGCCCAGTATTCCCATTGTGATTCCCCCGACTCTCCCTTCTACTACCACTACTACCACTACAACAACGGTCGTCTCAACGTCTACGAGCACCTCCATACCGGAGTCAACCAGTTCGTCTACCAGCACGCCCACAACAACGACTGTGCCTGTGGAGAATGGCCCTCAGGTATCTGAGGAAGAGCTACTAAATCTCTCAGACGAGGAACTCACCGATCTAGTAGAATCTATAGAGATAAGTGAACTAACTGAGGAAGCAATTGCCGCTGTATTCAGCGAAGAAGTACTTAGCGAACTATCTGTAGACCAGGTAGAAGCACTAATTGACGCAATTGAGCCCGAAACATTGTCTGATGAACAAGCTTTAATACTGTCTGAGGCTTTAACTAACGCCCCAGATAGCGTAAAAGAAGAGTTTGAATCTGAAATAGATGTTTTTGGTGGCCAGTTTGACACATACGTACCCATTGGTTCTACGGTGTCCGTAGGCGCACGACGAGTAGTAGTTGCTGCTGCGGCAGCAAGTTTTGCAATGCCAACCCCCACTAGCTCAAGGAAAGTTAGATGATTAAGAAATTCTTTAAAGAAACGTCTTCGCTGTCATGGACATTGGGTGGAACAGCCCTAGTATTAATTACATTAAGTGGGCCCACAAAAGCAATAGGTTTATGGATATCCGGTGTATCATTAATTATCCACTTTCTCGGTGTCTTTTTTACAAAAGAAATGGAGTCTGAGGAATGAAAAAAGCTGTATTATTATTAGCAACATTACTGGCTCTATCGGCCTGTTCGGACAGATATAGGAACCCTGCAGATGACCCAAGAAACCAATCAACGACAGTTGTACCAGCCCCGTAAGCGCTTATCTCCAGAAGATCTAGAGGCACGAACCAGAGCGGTGGTTATTATGACACTTGCCGGAGTACTTCTATTCAGTGTATGCGCTTTACTATATTCATTAATCTTTGTGTATCAACCTGCGGAGCAGAGTCCAAATGATGCGGCATTTCTTAAAATACTTGAGCCTCTCATGTTTAGCATTGGCGGCGCCCTTACTGGCTTGGCTGCTGGGCGTGCTATGTCTTCTGGTAAAAAAGAGGATAGCGAGTAATGGAGCCGGTGTACATACCAATTGTGGTCGCTTTAATAGGTGGGCCCGTAATGTGGTTCCTCCATCGGTTTGATAAGCGAAACACCGAGCAGCACGGACAGAACATGAAGGTCTTAGAGAGAATAGAGCATAAGCAAGACCGCATGGACGGTAAGGTAGACCGCCTTGATGAGAAGGTAGATCGGTTAGACGGGCGGGTAACTAATCTAGAGGCAGTAAAAACACGAAAGAAAAGTGTATAATTATTAACACGGAGTCCGATTGGGGTGGGCTATCTGAGGATGGCCCACCCCACATTCTTAGGCTAAAATGGAACCATGACTAATACAGTTAACTATTCCGTATCTAAGGGCCTGCCGTGGGAGCGCTTAATCATAGTGCGTGATCAACGTACTCATAGAATTATTTTTCCTACATCAGCACGCGGCAGCATCAAGACAAGTACTACTGGCCGCAAAGAATTCAATGTAACCCTTACAGCAGAAGGTGGCATACTACTTGGATTAACCGAGGAAGACACCACAGGTCTACCGAACGGTAACTTAGAGTACGATGTTTTGGCAACTTATCCAAGAAAAGCTCCATATTCAGGAGCTAGCAAAGAGGTAACCAGACCTGTTGCTCGGGGTACAATTACTGTTACAGGGTTGGAGAATATTACTCCATTGGAGGATACGCAGGCTATGGAAATTAGGTTTAAACAGCGTGTGGACTTCCGTAGAACCTTTACCTGGAGGGACGGCGCAGGTGCAATTATTTCAGTGCAAGATGCCTTTATGCAGGCAAAAGACTCCTCTGGGACTACTGTACTTGACCTTCGATGGTATTCGTCTACACCGTCCGAAGCAACAGTTATTGGGTTAACTGGTAACAGACGTGGTTACCTGGCTCCCTCAACTGGGGCAACTCTAGAGATGCACGTATCTGATAAAAACACCATCTCAGCAGGTATCTACCCATTTGACATGTTCGTTCAAGACTCCGCAGGAGACTGGGACTGTTTGGCTTCCGGAACAGTCGTCGTTGAGGCTGCCGTATCAACGTACCCAACATGAGCACCGTAGAGGTAACAAAGTCACCAAACAAGTTTGTTACCGTTACAAAAACCCAAAACATATCGACAATCTCCCAACCGGTTGATCGAGTAGTTGAAATCCGTGATACAAACCAGATTGCTATTCCAATTTTTAATTACACCCATACACAAACTGCTGCGTCAGCAACGTGGGTTATACAACACCTACTTAATTATCTCCCAGCGGTAACCACGGTTACAACTGAAAAACAAGTCGTATTTGGGGATGTGCGCTATACTGGGGATAAGCAAATCACGGTATACTTTTCAGTTCCTTTTAGTGGATACGCCTATCTGTCCTAGGAGATCTCATGGCGACTAAGTTTTTAAATAACGTAGACCTCAGCCAGAACCAGCTGATTAACGCCAGGTTTGAAGTCATTGCCGGTCCTGGTGACCCATCAAGTGACAACTTCGAAGGTCGTCTGATTTACAACAGTACTGAAGATGTAATCAAGGTATACACCGGCAGTGCCTGGCGTAAGATGATTCACAACGTTTCTTCGGGTGGATCGTACTCGGGTTCGCTAAGTATCACCGAAGCTAACGGTACTGTAACCATCACCCCCAACCTAGCTACGCAAAGCGTTGCTGGTGTTATGTCTGCAAGTGACAAAACCAAGCTAGATGGTATTGAGGCTGGGGCAACCGCGGACCTCACCGCTTCAGAGATCCTAACCCTGCTACTTACAGTTGACGGAGCCAGCAGCGCTCTTGACGCCGATCTTCTTGATGGTAGCCACGGATCACATTATCTAGATCGTACCAATCACACTGGAACTCAAGCGGCTTCCACTATTTCTGACCTGGCTACCACGGTCAAGGCGTACCGTCTTGATGAGTTTGCAGCACCAACAAGCCCTGTTGCCTTTAACAACCAAAAGATTACTGGACTTGGTACACCAGCTGCCGACACTGATGCTGCTACTAAGGGGTATGTAGACGCAGCCCGATCTGGTTTAGACGTTAAGCAATCGGTTCGCGCGGCGACTACAGCATCTGTAACTCTGGCCAGTGATCTTGAGGCTGGGGATACCCTTGATGGTATAACTCTTGTTGCTGGTGACCGTATTTTGGTAAAAGACCAGAGTACGGCTTCAGAAAACGGCATCTACACGGTTAACGCTTCGGGTGCTCCAACTAGAGCGACCGATGCGGATAGCGATGCGGAAGTTACGGCTGGCATGTTCACCTTCGTTGAAGAAGGTACCGTAAACGCAGACTCCGGCTGGGTACTCACTACTAACAACCCAATTACTGTCGGTTCAACCAACTTGGCGTTTGCCCAGTTCTCTGGTGCTGGCCAGGTAGTTGCTGGTGACGGACTTACTAAGTCCGGTAACACACTAAACGTAGGTGCTGGAACTGGTATCACGGTAAACGCCGACACCGTTCAAATTTCAGCAGCTTATTCTGGTCAAGCAACCATTACAACCCTAGGAACCATCACCTCTGGTACATGGAATGGTACTGACATTGCCGTAGCTGACGGTGGTACTGGGGCTTCGACTGCAGCTGATGCACGTTTTAACCTTGGAGCAACAGTTTCAAGTGCTAGCGTTTCTCTAGCTCAAAAGTACACCACTACAATTGGTAATACCAACGCTACTGATTTTACGGTTACCCATAGCCTAAACACCCGAGATGTAGCCGTAACTGTCAGGGAAGTTGCGTCGCCTTACGCGGTAGTTTACGCTGACGTAGAATGCGCGACTGTAAACGCCATTACGGTTAAGTTTGCAAGCGCCCTAACTAGCACTCAATACCAGGTAACAGTCGTAGGCTAATACACAAAAGGCAACAACAGATGGCTAACTTTCTAAAGTCCCTCTTTGTTAAGGGGGTTGAAATTGATACAGCTGGTGCAGCCAATGGTAACGTTCTTTCGTATAACGGTACTAAGTTTGTTCCTGCTACACCAGGTTCAGGATCGTTAGCCCTCGATGACCTTTCTGACGTAACGGTATCTTCTCCCAACTCTGGTGAGTTTCTTAAGTACAATGGTTCTGCATGGGTAAATGACCCCATTGACCTTGGAACCGACACAACAGGTAACTACATGTCTGGGGTGTCAGCAGGTACAGGCATTAGTGTGACCCATACCCCCGGTGAAGGCTCAACTGCTACTATTGCTGTTGATTCTACTTACACGGGGTTTGTTCCTACTGGAACTGTGGTGCAGTACGCAGGCCTTTCTGCACCTTCTGGATGGTTGATTTGTGATGGCACGGCCGTATCTAGAACAACATATTCAAACCTGTGGATCGCATTGGGGGAAACCTCTTCCGTGTGGGGGCAAGGAAACGGGAGCACGACCTTCAATCTGCCCGACATGACCTCCAGACTCCCATATGGTGGGAACTCAGGAGCAGTATCACCAACTGTCACGACAATAACAGCCAACACTGATCATAGTCACAATGCTAATTCTGGGTGGGAGAATTCTAACCACTCTCATACGATTAGCGCGAGTTCAGGCAACAACTCCACTAACCACAACCACTCAATCACATCTAACGCGGGCAACGTAAACGCTGATCATTCCCACAACTGGGGTAACAACACGGGTAATGTGAGTAACGGCCATACTCACAACTACACTGGTAATGCTGGCGCTACTAAAACTACAGCTGACATCAACCAAAACCACTACCACTACGTCGGTGGAACCACGTCAGGGATTAGTACTAACCACCAACATCCAATTACCTCAAACGCTGGTAACCAGTCGCAGAACCACAATCACATTATTGGTGCCACGGCTGGTATCCAGACGGGGAACCACGACCATACGATTACTATAGCATCGACAAGTTCAATGACACATTCACACACCTTGACGGCAACTCAATTCATCTACATCATTAAGGCATGATTATGGACAGAAAAGTAGAACGGCTTAGAGATCATCCAGTACATCGAGGAGGAGTAGGCTTCTATCACAAAGACTTATCTACAACGTCGACTGGATTCTTTGCTTTATCTGGAGCAAGACTAAACCCAGAGGTAGCTGTTGACCCAAGTGGTGTATGGGTTCGTTGCGATAGTGCATCGTATGGTCCGTACGGCTATCATCGTTGGGATGCGGAGTTAGAAATCTGCAACTGTGGACGTACAGATGAACCAGATCCATCGTTTGGACATCACGAGATCGTACTAGCGAATATCAACTTCGTATTTTCTGTGATAAGTGCAGTCCCCCACGGTTATGTACTCTACTTCGAACTAAAGAACGAGGTAGATGAAGAAACGTGTATTAGGCAGAGACATTCAGATTGTGCTAGATCTTTGCAAGAAATCTTTAGACTAATGCTTGAGTGGGACTACGCTTATACGGAG
>Ga0194122_10004204_pt1 | contig 14193 bp, 9 predicted proteins | sample TA2MahCa10mmetaG_FD_155487 | JGI IMG/M metagenome (GOLD analysis project Ga0194122, IMG submission 155487) | Freshwater microbial communities from Lake Tanganyika, Tanzania - TA2015021 Mahale Deep Cast 10m | ecosystem: Environmental > Aquatic > Freshwater > Lake | place: Tanzania: Lake... | reverse complement strand
GGCCTGCTCCGGCACTCTGCCTCGAAAGGGGTAGACGTTCTGTACGGCAGCATCGGCTTCGATCACCACGACATCGGCACCGCTCCTCTGAATCAAAGCGATCTCCGCAAAGAAGGCCGCCAACGTCTCGGCGCCGATGGACCCCGAGGTATCCACCACCACGGCCAGGCGTTTCTCCCGCCGGATGCGGATGCCTGGATAGGTGCCAAACCGCTTGGAGCGTTTGCGATTGGTAGCAACGATCCGTGTGCGATAGCCCGATGAGGCAAACAGACGCAGTGCCCGTTTCCAGTCAACCTGCGCCTTGATGTCACCGGCTGAGGTCTCCAGCAAGGACCTCAGGGAACCCGGCACATCTCCCCACTGTTTGGAACTCAGCCTTGATCGCGCCCGTTGCAGCTGGCGGTCAAAGGCCTCCTCCAGGATCCGAGCCAGGTCCTCGCTCAGTTCTGGCTGTTGGCTGGCGACTCCGTCTGGGGCTGTCGGTGTGGCCTGCCCCTGCCGGGGCGCAAAGCCCTCCCCCCCACTGTCAGCCCAGCGGCCGTGATGGCTGTGGCTGCTGTCCAGCTGGGTGCGCAGGTGTTGATCAAATCCGGGATTGCTGGCTGCGTGGCGCTCAAGCCGCCGGTAGTAGTAGTCAACGCTTTTGTTGGGGCTCAGCTCCAGACCTGGAAAGCTGGCCAGGGTGATCGCTGAACCCGGCAGGGGCCATGGGTGAATCAGCTGATTGACCACCAGGTCGGCCGCAATATTCAGCCGCAGGCGATCAGTGCCTGGGGCTTCAAAGCGGAACAGGTGCTTGAACACCAGGTGCAGAATTTCGTGTTTGATCACGGCACAACGCTCGGGCCGTGACAGCTGATCCATCAGGAAGGATGGATTCACCACAAGGCTGACGCCCAATGGGGAGAGCGTGACGGCCGCGGTGGGGATGCGTTGATCCAGCCGTCGGACCACAGAACCCAGCAGGTGCCCAAAGAACGGCTCCTGCCTCAGCACCATCACGATGCACTGGTCGAGCTCTCGCTCGGCTGCCTCGATCTGGGCGTTACTCACCGTTCCGTTTCAGAGCACGGCCGTGACGGCCTTGGCGACATCGTCACGGCGCATGGCTGCGGCAACCCGTCCGCCCATCAATGCCAGATCGCGGTGCAAGGAGAAGCGCAGGTCACCCGGTAGGGATGGGTGCATGACGAACTCACAGAGGCCTTCTGCTGAGCGGTCGTCGAGCTGCTGGCCGTTGCGCTTGAGATGAAGCACCAGGCGGCTGCAGATGGTGGACAGTCGGTCCACCCGCTTGGCCTGCTCCGCCCCCTGGGCCAGGCCCTCCAGGCGCTGCCGTGCCCCTGGCCAGCGTGCGGGATCAAGAATGTCTTCCGGGTTGATCAGCACCGAGAGCTCGTCATTCACAAAAGCGATGAAGGCCGTTGCCGTTGCCTGATCCAGGGCGCTGTGGGCAAGAGCGCTCACCAGCTCCAGCTCCTTGCGCAGATCGGCAATGCCTGCAATCTGCTGCAGAAACTGCTCAAGCGAACGCGGGGTTGTGCGACGGCCGCTGACCGTCTCTGGATAGGTCATCAGGAAGGCGATACCGCGTTGATCCAGGCCGCGGTCATTGGCCCAGGCCAGCCAGGCCTTGTGGTCGTAGACCATGGTGAAGTGCAGCATGCGCGTGAGCATGGCCTCGTCCATGGTCGTCACCGAATAGTCGCCGCTGTCGGGATTACCGGTGCAAACGATCTGCCACTGGGTGGGCAGGGTCCAGGAGAACATCTCGAACTCCTGGAGAAGCTGCATCAGTCCCCTAAGGATCCTGTCGTCGGCGCGGTTGATGTCGTCGAGAAGCAGGATTCCCGGCCCCGTGTCATCGGCCTTCGGTACCCAATCCGGCGGCAGATAGATGGTGGTTTCATCCCCGTGCACCGTTGGGTCAGGGTCATGGGTCACCGGCAGGCCATGTAGGTCGCCCATTTCTTCGAACTGAGCCGGGGCGCAATAACGGAATTTCCAGCCGTTGCGATGGGCGAAGTCCTTGATCAGTGAGGTCTTGCCGATGCCATGGCTACCCCAGATGCAGATCGGCGTTGGGCGCCGGCCCGTGTTGCCCTCAGTGGCCAGATTGGTCCGGAAAATGTGGGCAAGGATGCGATCCAGGCTGATCGCATCGAGCTCGGCGCCGTAGGCCTCGGTGGATGCTCCCATGCCGAATCAGACGCGCTGCGGCATGGCCGGAAGCAGCCCGCTCAGGGCAGAGGCGATCTGTTCGAGCGTCTCAGCCGCCACCGAACCCGAAGCGCGGTTCAGCCACTGGCCGATCGCTGCGGTCTGGGAATAGCCCTCCGCCGCGGCGCCCCCGGGCCAGTAGGCCCTTGAGCGCAGCTCAGCCCCCCAGTGGGAAGCGATTCGATCGAGACGCTCGCTGAATGCAGCGGCATCGATCTGACCCGACAGGGTTTCGAGCACCGAGACGCCCAGCAACACCACCGGCAGATCGGCCCCTTCAGCGGCCACACTGCTGACCTTGCCCGTTTTGATCTCCACCGCTTTCCAGCTCATGCACAAACGGTCCATCTCGCGGCGCCCGAAGCGCTGGTTGGAGGCATCGCCGTAGCTGTAGTCGGGCATGTTGGCGAGCTTGAGCTGACGCAGGCTGCCTGTGGTTGCAAGAGAGCCCAGGCCCACCAGCTCCTGGCTGCAGTCCATTCGCACCGTGGCCAGCCGCGGCAGGCTGCCAAGCGCCGAAACGTCCACCAGATCTGAGCCCTCCAGCTCAATGGAGCTGAGCTCCTGGAGCCCCTCCAGCCCCTCCAGGGAGGTCACGCTCAGGCTCAATAGCCGGAGCGTGCGCAGCTGGCTCAGATTGCCGATTTCGGAAATGTCTGAAAGTGAGTAGAAGTCGCTCAGGGAGAGGCTGCTCAGCAAGGCGAGAGCCTCCAGCCCCTCAAGGCTGCTGAGCTCTCCGCCGCGTAGATCGAGGCGCTCGAGCTGGCTGAGGCCGCCAAGAGGACTCAGGTCGTCCCAGGGCCACTGATTCAGACAGAGCGAGCGCAGATCGGCGAGGTCCACAAAGAGCTCGGCGTGCTCATCGGTGTCCCAATCGATGCTTTCACTGACGAGCGCCAGGTGGCGGAGCGAGCTCAGTTCACCCAGTGCGCTCAGGCCGGTCACGCAGCCGCCATTGACGATCAGCTGCTCCAGCGATCCGGCGCCGGCGAGGAGTGAGAGATCAAGCTGAATCTGATCGGCGTATGCAGCCTGGTTGAGCCGGATGGAACGGACCTCAGCCAGCGCACCGGTGAGCTCCGCCAGCTTCGCGACGGCATTGATCTCGTGGGTACTGCTGATCCCAAGCGCGACCTGCCACAGCGACGGGTGCTGCACGCGCAGTGCAGAGACGTCAACCAAGGCCACCAAGGGCTGAATGGCGTCACTCCCCAGGGCAGAGACCAGGAGTTCGAGGCCCTGGTTGACCTCCTCCCAGTCAGCCGAGGCGAGGAGATCCTTGATCTCAGCGTCGATGGTGGGGAATTGATCGGCAGATGGGGCTGGCGCCGGCTGTGGGGATGCGGCCTCAGGGGTGGGCATGGCGGCGACGGGTGGTTCCGGGATGGAGCTCTCGATCAGGGTGAGGACAGGAGTGCTGGGCTCCGATGCGGGGGGCTCAGGTTCTTCGCGTTCGCCCAACAACAGCCAACGCAGGGCATTGAGCAGCATTTCTCGTTTTTTCATGGCCGTACGGCTTCACTCCTCGCCGACCTCAGTGGTCTCGCTGGCATCAAACGTGGCCACGGGGATCAGGGCCTTGAGCGAGAAGATCGCCTTGGCTCCACTGAGCTGACCGGCCTTGGCGTTGTAGAAGCTGCTGGAATAGAGCACGGCCGACTCGGGCGGAATTTCCCGTTCGGTTTCATCGCTCTGAATCTCCACGCCCTCGGCGTCAATCAGCTGGCCCTTGAGGGTGACGGCCTTGAGGAACTGGCTGCTTGTGTTCTCGATCAGGGCCTTGAATTCAAGGCTGAAATCGCCATCCCCATCGGGGGCGGAGCGGGACACCAGAACGGTGAGGGGCCCGGAGTTCCAGCCCAGATCGAGGCTGGTCTGCAGGCGAGCCGACTCCCCGGGGCCAGGGATGGCCACTTCGCCCAGGACGCGGAAGTCGCGCCGGGCCAGGCGGCCGAGGCCGCGCACGGAGATCGTGCTGCCGTTCAGATCGCGCTGGTTGACACGCCCCCAAGGGCTGATGGTGTGTTGGTCACCCGGAGCCAGGAAAACGTCGTCGTAGCTGTCGCTTTCCTCAAAGGTGGCCCCATCGGGGTCGGAGTACCAGATCTTGTACTGAACCTGATAGATGGGTTGATCGGTTTCGTTGGTGACGGTCAGTTCGGTGTCGAAGCCGATATCCCCGTCCTCATCGGGTTCGTTGGCGACAAAGGTGGAGAAGAACGCAGACATGGGCTGGCGTTGGGTGGATAACGCAAGACTCCAACCTTACGAGCAGAAAGCAGGCTCTTCTCGTGCGAATCACCACCCCGCCGGCTAGAGCCGTGGCTTGCTCAATGAGTCTTCACAGAGCCGCTTGCCCTATGCGCCAGGCGCATAAACGCGCTGCAGCTGGCCCGCCACCCAGTCGTTGAGTTCATCCAGTTTTTCGCGCCCCAGGGCCTCCACCACGATCTGTTGCCGCTGCAGCGCGGCCTCTTCGGCTTGATCGCGCTCCAGCAGAGCCAGGCCCCGCTGCCCCCTCTCGAACTGCCGCAGGCTGCGCTGGTAGCGATCCGCAGTGTCGGCGTAGCCGATCAGATTGCTATAGGCCAGGGAAGAGGCAAATCCCGCCAGCAGAACAACCACCCAGGGGGCCAGCTGACCGTCAGAGATGGGCAGACTCTGCACTGTTGCGACAATGATTGCAGAGATCGCGAGAAGAACAGCGATATTTCGCCACAATCTGGCTTGCCGAAGAAACAAACGGATTTTTTTCGTCAGAAATTCCACCTGCCCGTCGATCCAGATTTGAGCCTTGAAAACAGCGTTGTCGTAGACCAGCGGCTCTGAGGTGTGAAAGGCAAGCAGCTGCACGCGAACGGCGCGTAAAACCGTCCTGATCCAGCCCAGATCAGCATTGCTGCGGCTATGGAAGAGATCGGCTGCATCGTCATCAACGCCCAGCGCGATCCAGAGGTGCTGAACCGTGAGGCATTCAGCCAGACAGCGCTGCGCGATGAAGTCGAGTTTGGGGCCCTGCTGCAGCTTTGGGAAAACAACAAACGCCAGCAGCAACAGGGCCCACCAGAGCCCTTGCGCCACGGGGGAAAGCTGCGCCAACAACACCAGCACAAAACCCGCGATCACCAGCACCCGGCACCACTGCTCGTAGCGGCGTTTGCTGGCCGTTGCCCTGTAATCAGCGAAGCTCCAGAGCTTGGTGTAGCGCCCTTCCGCCGCGTTGTAGCAGGTGGCCTCGAAGCCAGGCTTCTGCAGTTGTGCGTTGATCCGCTCCAATCGGTTTGGGATCGTCAACAGATCGGAGGGGAGCCGTATCCCATCGGATGGCATCGGGGGTTTGGCTGTTGGAAGGCCACTCCAGAAGCGAATGGCTCCAGGCGTCTCCACCGGAGAACCAGCCTTCATCCGGGGGGTGTGGTGGAGAACCAGTGCGCCGGGCTCCTTATTGGCCAAGACTTCATCCACGCTCACGAACAGCGGATGGATGTCGCCCCGCTGCATCGACACCGTCTGCGACGTGCCGCCCACGAGCTGGGTTTCGACGCCATCGAAGAAGCCGAACAGCAGGTAGCAGTGACGCACCAGAAACACACCTTGATGCCCATAGCAGGCGGAGTCATCGGCCTCAATCCCTGCGGGAGGATCGCTGGCTGTCAAATCAAGATCACGGCAATTCCCCGGATGCAGCACTCCGTCGCAACGGCTCAGCAAGTGCTCAAGGCGGGATAGGGCCTTTGGATCAGCGAAATCCTCTCGATAGCCCTCAGGGGTTTTGGGAAGGGCGCCCACCAGTTGATGGTGGGGGGCCAAGGCACCTCGCCGCATGCGGTCAGCCGCAACCACCTCGAGAAACACCTCCGCTGCCTCGCTGTCCATGCCCTCCGCCAGGCCGTTGAGCATCAGCAGCGGCGTGTGGGGAAAGCTGTCGAGCAGCTGCTCGAGCTGGCGTTCGAAGTTCTCGCGGAGCAGCGGCACATACTCCGGCCTTGGATCCCGATGGCCGGCCACAGCGATCACCAATGGCACCGCACCAGGATCCTGCAGCAGGCCATGGGCCATCAAAACGGGGTCAACTGGAGGAGCGTGCAACACGGGTTCTGACGCGCGGCTGTTCGCTGTCTTCAAGGTAAGGGGCTCACGCTTCAGCGCCAGAGCCGATCGACCCGATCAGCTGCTGTGTTTCTTGGATGAGTCTCTGATCGGCGTCATCAGGCTCTGTCAAACCTTCCAGACTCTTTTGCGCCTGATTCAAAAGTTCGAGGGCTTGATCTGATTGCCCCAGTTTTTGAAGAATACGGGCCAAGTCAAGGCGCCTGCGATTTGTACTCCAGGCATCGGGGCCTTCGTAATCGAGGCAGTGATCGAGGGCCTGCCGCCCATAGACAACTGCTTCTTCTAGTTTTCCGGCTAATTCAAGGGTTTTGGCCAGGCCACCCAAGGCTCTACCGATGCCGAAATCGCTGGATTCGAGCACCTCTTGGCGGCCCGCCACCAACTCGCGGAAGAGGACTTCTGCTTCTTCGAGTGCTCCGGTTTCGCGGAGGTCGATCGCCAGGCCATTGATCGATGCCAGGGTGCCCTCATCGGTATCACCATGGGTGTCGCGGCACCAGGCCAATTCACGACGGCGAAGGGGGATGGCTTCTGAGTGGCGTTCTTGCTTCGACAGCACATCTGCGAGGTTGTAGGCGGTGGCGAGGGTGGAGGAATCATCAGGGCCTAGCGCAGCCTCCCGACCAGCGAGGCACTGGCGGTAGAGCATTTCTGATGGATCGAGCTCGCCAAGTTCCTCGTGTAAGGAAGCCTGATTGCTGATCTGCGTCAGCACCTCAGGATCGTTGTCTCCGCGTTCAGCAGCCAATAGCTGCTGCATGTCCTGAGAAAGGGATATGCCATCCCGCTGTCGTTCAAGTGCTGACAGGGCCTCAAGCACCTTGGCCAGGGTCCCGAGGGTGTCGTCATCTGCCGGACCGAGCAATTCCCGACGCTGAGCGAAGCATTCCTGCAGCACATCGAGAGCTTCCAGCGGCTGTTCAGCCGCCAGCAGATCGCAGCCGAGCCCATGCATGGAAACCAAGGTGTCTTTGGTGTCCACCTCTTCATTGCTCTGGCACCAGGCCAGTTCCACTTTGCGCAGTTCAATCGCTTCGTTGTAGCAGCCCCGCTCACTCAAACAGCGTGCCAGGCCATAGCGGCTGGCCATTGTGTCTTGATTATCATCACCTAGAGCTGCAATCCTCCCTACGAGCGCCTGCCGGTAGAGCTGCTCGGATTCCTTAAGTTCATTGGCCCAATAGAGATCTGCTGCTAGTCGATGGATTGATTCAAGAGCACTCGAAGACTCACGACCGTCTCGTTTAAGTGCCACCTCTAAGTCTATTCGCCGAAGTGGAATAGACTCTTCAAAGCGATTTTGGTTGGAGAAGAAGTTCGCCAGCCAAAACCGCGTTGTATTTGTAGTTGGGTCCTCGGCGCCAATGATCGCTACCATGTCGGCAAGACAATCGATATAAAGCCTTTCTGCTATTCGTCTTATGCTCTTTCTGTCGACAATATTGGACAGGTTCTCGCACGCTAAAGCAAGGTGTGACTTGATTTCAAGAGCCTCTTTGCTGTTTCTTCCTATATAGCTTTCCGCGCAGCACAGATTCTTTCTTGCAAGAGCAAGGCAGTCTTTGTGCAGTCCCATTCTATTAAGCACTTTGGCAAGCAAATCCCTGCTGCTGTTGGTGGATGGGTGTGCGGGCCCGTATATAGATTCCTTGATCTGCAGCGACCTCTCAAGATTCTCTTTCGCTAGCATCTCGTTTACTTCTGACCAGGCATTGCCGTAATTGCCGAGTATATTTGCAAAGGTAGTTGAATGCTTGCCGTAGCACTCTTCCGCCCGTTTTAGCGCAAGCCTAAACACAGGATCGGCTTCCTCTGGGGTCTTGGCGAGGCTAGTTGCATGGGCAAGGATCGAAAGAGTAGCGACTTCTAAATCGCTCATGTATCTGAGATCTGATGCCTTTAGCTCATAAAGAAGCGGAGTAAGCAGCGAAGTTGCTTCTATCTCTCGGCCTGTCTCAACCATAATTATCGACAGCTCGATGGTTAGGCGAGAAATCTGCCTCCATTCTTTTTGGGGACTCACACGCGCCAAGTCCAATGCTTTCTGCATCCAATACTCAGCTTTTGACCACTGGTCATTATTCCCATATGCCGTGGCTATATCCTTCATATGGGCTATTTTCCGTTTCGTTTCGGTTCCAGTTCGCCTGTATTTTGCTATGTTTATCAGCCTTACCAACCATATTCGAGTCTCCCCCTCAAGGCATAGGGCACTTAGCAGATTGCTGGCAGCTTCAATGATTACTACTGTCCGCGTATCTGTTAACCCCGACAAATGTATTAACCTGGCTAGTTTTGACTTCAATCTGACCTCGAGCCTTTCGGCTCCCTGCAGGCTTATGGTCTGCCATATAGTGCATAAGACATGATTGGGAATGGCTTCCGATAAGGCAGGTATTAGCCTTGTGTCCGCAAATACCTCCCTGGCTGTGTCAAGTTGCACTGACATCACTAGCTGATGCAAATACTCTTGCAAGCTCTGCTGCTTTCTATTCTTATCGCTGCGAATCCATTTCGCCAAGCTGCTGTGAGCCTGTCGCTTTTCTTCTTCTGTAGGTAGATATCGGCCCTCTACAGCCTTGCGCAGGTAGTTGTGATTAAACACAAGGCGATTGCCGTTGCGGGCAAGCGCTTCCTCAAGGGCCAGATCGATGGGGGCCCATTGCAACGGTGCTAGGTCAGCCATCGAAAGTAGATCCTCCTCACCGAGACCAGCTCTGCTGGCCCACAGCGCGGTCATCACCTTGCGGACGTTTTCGCCGTTGCCGTCTGATTCCAGGCGTTCCAGCACCCGTTCGTAGAGGTCATCGATCGTCTTGGCGCTCAAGTAACCAGCCAGCTGTTCGCCCAGGGTTTCGTAGCGGCCGCATTGGCGCAGCTCCTCCAGCAGCACTCGCAGGAACAGGGGTGATCCAGCAAGCGGATGGCTCAGGATGGCGTTACGCAGCTCAGCGATGAGCTGCTTGGTGTAACGGCCCAGGTATTGCTTGATCAAGGCGTCCTGCTCTTTCGCCTTGAGGGGCGCGATGGTGCGTGTTTTGAACTTGCGCTCCAGCAGGATCTCCCTGGTAGGGCACTCCAGGGCACTGGCCACGATCACCACACCCTCGGGGATGGTGATCGGTAACCAGGGCAGAGCGTTTTGATCGTCTTGGTCAAGGCGATCCAGGCCATCGAGCACCCAGATCCAGCGGTGGTTGTTCTGCTGAGCCCAGCGCCCGAGGCTCTGCAGCGCTTCCACCGCTTTGGCCACCAGCTCCCACCAATCCTGAGGTGCAGCGAGCGAATAGCCATAGTCCTCAGGCAGCTGCTGCTTGGCGGTTTCAATCAGCCTCGCTAACAGCGGCCTGATGGCGCTGGCGTCGCTGCTGCAGCCAAGGTGGTGAGCAAACACCACATCCTTGGGTTGGTTCTGTTGATGGGCAGCAATCCAGTTGGCGATCAGCGCGCTCTTGCCCGCTCCAGATTCACCGGTGATCAGGATCTTCTGCTGGCCGGCATCGATCCATCGCTCCAATTGGTTGATGGAGCGTTTGCCGCCCAGGTAAACGCCCAGCCGTGAGCGGCGGTAGGAGGCGTGTTGGCGCTCCTCACGCTCCAAAGCATCTGGCTCATCGAGATCGGGATACTGCTGCTCGATCAACTCCCAGAGGTCGAGCCCGATCTGTTCTGCAAGTGCCTTGGGGTCAGGGATGTTCTCGGCAACGGGGAAGCCGCTGGTGCGAATCCGTTGTTTCAGATCGGCGAGTTTCGCCTCCTCCTCGTGGGTTTCGCAGACAAAGCCCGGCTCTCCTTGGCTGAGGCTCCAGGCCGGATCGCGGAAATAGAAGAAGGCGCGTCCGGCCATCGCCGGATCGTTGAGCACCCCATGCAGGATCTCCAGCTCTGTAACGCTGACGCCACCTAGGTGGTCATTGAGCCAGGGCTGGCGCTCAATCACATCCGGGCTGTATTGATCAGCCGGCGGAATCCAGCCATAGCGCTCACCCAGCATGCCCACGAAGTAGGGCCTGCAGCGATCGATCTCCCCCAGACAGATCGGGATCACCTTGCCCTGGCGGCTCTCCTCCTCGGTGATCCCCCATCGCAGATCCACGTCAACCACCTCAACGCCCCGCTCACGCGCCTTGCGACGCAGCTCAGGAAAGACCTGCTTAACCAGCAGGTCGCGTTCCTCCATGAAGTCGCGAAAGGTGCTCGAGAGGAACACCCGGATCTGGCGGGAGTCCGCGTTGGCCTTTGCGGCGCCGGCTTGAGCGGTCTCAGCCATGGGATGGAAATCCTGACGGCTAGCTGGAGAAGCCTATGAGGGATGGTGGCTCTGCGATAGCCCGTCTAACGACGGGATACACCTGACCCTCGCCTCAGAGAGTATGCACAAATCGGGTAGACATAAGACAGGGCTCCTACGTCCTTCGATGCGCTCGTCAGATCCTGCCCGAGAGAGCAGGCGCTACTGGGGCTTCCATAACTGTATCTGGAAGACCAATCCCAATACCATAAACGCTGATACGGACATCCCGGAATCCATTGGTGGTCATGCCTACGAGATTTTTCAATGCAACGGTTACCTTGACTACGAAACACCCATGAAAAAGGAGCGTTGCAAGGGTCGTTTCTCCTACGAATGGAGAAAGAAAGATGGCGTCTGGGGTAAATATGTCGAGCAGAGCTTGAAGCGGATTCTTTTCGTGGGAGCTTGCTACGACTAGCCCTCATCAGGGGCCGACTCATCAATGGCCTTCATTCAGCGGATCCTTCGGCTGTTGCATGAATAGGCCACTCTGTAATAATCTCTTGGCACCCTCCAGCTCCAAGCGATGTCTGACGATACGGCCCCTTCCTATAAAGGCCCTTCCGCAGAGGAGTTGATGGCGGTCGCCAAGCAGGCCGTTGCAGGGCTCTGCTGTATCTCGGTTGATGACGTCAAAGTAGAAGACGGTGAGATCCTTTGTTTTGGTGAGAGTTCAGGCATTCTGGTCAGCGCCATGGACGACCCACCGGCCCTTGTCTTTCGAACTTATCTGGTTGACGGCATCAAGGAGAGTGCGGCTATGTACGCACTCATCAATGAAATCAATGCCGACTTGGCCATCGGTCAAATCTATTACTATCCGCAGCAAGGGCAGATTCGTTACTACTACAAGTATTTCGCCGAAAATCCCAGCGTAGACCTTGTCAGATATATCATTTCAGAAATGAATTACAAAGCTGATCTCTACGATGATCGGCTTCAGGTGCGCCTCGGAGGCGAGCGCTTCAACGAGACATCGTCTGACGAAGTGGAAACCTGAGAGCCAGTGCTGGGTCCTGCAACTATTGGATGACATGACGCTCTGCCGGTGCCCATGCTGTAGCTGTGGACTTGAGGGTGAGTGACTGGCCATCACGCTCAACCACAATCTCAATCGACTGACCGATAACGTCTCGGTTGAGTGCTCGAATCACATCAATCCTGCGGTGTACTGACCGGCCATTGATGCTGCGCAAAAGATCACCCTCTTTGAGCGAGGAAGTGTCGGGATTGCGAACCTTCTTCACGCAGATGGCAGAAGAAGTTACGTCGTCAGCATCTGAATGCTTTAAGGCGATTGAAATTCCCAGGCTCGCGCGTTGCACTGATCCGTGTTTGATCAGCTCAGGCACGATCGCGGCAAGCGTTTCCGCTGGCACTGCCATATTGACGGTTTCGCGGGGGCCCATGGTATTCATCCCGATCAATTTCCCCGCCATGTTGATCAGTGGGCCTCCTGAGTTGCCATGGTTGACAGGGGCATCGGTCTGGATCATTTCTTCGATCACCGTGCCGTTGCTGTTTCGGATCTGCCGCGAGAGTCCGCTCACAATTCCAAAACTTGCTGATTCGCGATATGCCAACGGCGACCCGATGGCAACACAGAACTCGCCAAGCGAAGGCGGCTGATCTTCGATGACCAGCGGTAATCCATTCAGTTGATCGACCTTGAGAACCGCAATATCATTGTCTGGATCTCGTCCGATCACGACCCCCTGAAGTGAGGCCCGGCCAACGGGGTGAACCGTTAGGGGGTCCTGCATTCCCTCGATCACATGATTGTTCGTGACCACAATATCTGAGTCATAAATCCAGCCAGAGCCCTGGCTGTCATCGGCAAGGTCGTTGCTGTAGCCCTTGATGGTCACCGTGGAGGGCAGTGCCGTCTTAATCAACTCCTGCAGTTCCTGGCTGAGAGCCGCCAGGAGACCTGGTTTGCTTGAGTTTATTTTTAATGCCATCACTCAACGGGTAGAAGGGCGTTGTCGCTTGCATGAAGCATAAAAGAGCACGGGGCCGAGCACTGAAAAGATCAATGTGATTGCGAAGAACTGATTATCCAGGTCTCCTGCGCTTGTGATCTGCTGTGCCTGCGCGCCAGTGGCCTGAGCTGCAAAATAAAGTTTGGTCTGAATTAAAGACCATAGAAAAACGACGATTGTAATCAGCATGTTGTAGATGTAGACCAAGTCAGCGAGTGTCGGATAATTCAGGCCAGGCGGCAGAATCTTTTTGTATCCATCCTGTAGGAAGACCAGTACCAGCAGTGCTGATGCTGGGATTGCCAGCTTCGTCTGGTAGTCCTGGATGGCCACCAAGGGCGCCGCAATCACGACAATCATCACAATAATGAGTGGGAGAAAGATATTGACAAATGAGTTCCACTTGTCTCGTGTCAATGCTGCTTGAAGCCTGAAAGCTTGATAGGCGCAATAGTCATTCTTGTTAAAGTACTCGTTCGCATAGGCATACCCCCAGTTCGTCTTGTAGATGTGCATGCATGCATCTACGCTATACCCTTTGAATGTGTAACCATTAATTCTCGGCGTTGATGTAACCGCCAGTCCCGAACCCGCATATTCGACTTCAGACTCTCCGATATATACATCGTCAAGTTCAGTGCACAAGCTCAACGAGATAGTCTCAAAAGGAAACATCCTTAGATCAAGGTCATCCCCGGATGCCATGAATCTTCCAGAGTACTCGAGCCACTGAATCATGCAGCCGTCTTCATCCTTGATTGGTTCACTTGGCTCTAGGCTTGTTTCAAAGCTCTGTGCATCAACGATATTTGAGAAGCTGATTGTTTTTATTGGACAATCGTAGACCTCTGGGTCCCAGTCTTTCATCCACTTGGGTGTTTCTGTGTACTTAAGCCATACGAATCCACTTGCGTAGTAAGAGCCCGCGCTTAGGTCGAGATCGTAAAGCGTAGAGATGGAAATCCCTATCCTGGCTTTGAATGGATTATTGCGAACTATGTGCGCTAATTCACTTTTGTGTTTTTTGCGAATCGTCTCAATATTCAGGTCAACAAATTCATCTTTATCGGGTTGATGCTTCTTCTTGCATCGTAGAGCCACCTGCGTGAGTGCACAAAGTGCGATTCCATACAAGGTGATCAGGATGAAGGGCATGCCTGCGCTCCTGTGGCTGTCAGCAACTGGATTTAGACGGACTGGACGGCATTGGAGGTCTTACAGGCCTTGCAGTAACCGCCAGACCTGCCCGATCCCAGTGAGCCATCGCAATTGCCATTGCTGCAAAATACTGCTCCACATTCTTTGCAGCGGAATGCGATTTGTCGGTTATTGGCAAGCCCGCGCCCGCAGAACTGGCAATCAGACATGATGCGATTCCGTACTCCTCTTAAGACTAGCAACATGGCTCATCGATCACCCAGCGGATGCCATGGACTATTGATGCAACAGCTGCATTGATTTTCTTTTCTTGAATTGTATTGGTTGTTATTAGGATGCTGGCGAGAGGTCTAGACCTATGGCCAAGCCCATTGTCGTCAGCCATGCAGGCGTAGACAGCAGCTTCCAGCTGCAGAAGCTTGA
>Ga0194122_10004202_pt1 | contig 14203 bp, 10 predicted proteins | sample TA2MahCa10mmetaG_FD_155487 | JGI IMG/M metagenome (GOLD analysis project Ga0194122, IMG submission 155487) | Freshwater microbial communities from Lake Tanganyika, Tanzania - TA2015021 Mahale Deep Cast 10m | ecosystem: Environmental > Aquatic > Freshwater > Lake | place: Tanzania: Lake... | reverse complement strand
GAACCGTATTCCACGCGTTGATGCGGATGGCGCCCTTGAGGTCCTCGGACGGCTTCAGATTGGCCAGCGTGCGAGGTGGCTTGCCCGTTTCCTTTGTGGCGAAGACACCGCGCGGCGCTAAGAAGCCGCGGCCACGCTCTTCATAAAGAAGGCCTGTGTGCTGGTTGACGAAATCGAAATCCGCCTGATACCCCTTCAGCACCCACTTGCCTTGATCGGGCAGTTCCACGCTCCGATACTGGATCCCGCTGTTCGTGCTGTTCATCTTGAGTTCCAGCTTCAACTCGAAGTTCGCGGGCTTGCCGCCGCGCCAGATTAGAAAAGAGTTCTTCTTAATCGGATTGGCCGCCGTCGATTCGCCGACAATCGTTCCGTCCTCCACGCGCCACAGCGCGGGGTCGCCATCCCAGCCGCTCAACGTCTTTCCGTCGAAAATCGATTCAAAGCCGGTGCGGTCTTCAATGTTGACCGGTTCCGGCCCTGGCATTCGACCGCTGCCCGGACCACCGGGACGCCGGCCTTGCGGAGGCTGTGCGAGAAGAGACGATAACGTTACGAACGCGAGACAAAGTATGCGAGTCACGCGTTTCAGTGTATGCTATCGCGCGGGCTTGTAGGTAGCTGCGATGCGGTTCGCGACCGGTCCCGGCTCGGCCTGCTGCGCATTGGTGAGAACGACAACGGAAAGCCGCTCGTTCCTCATGCGGAGAAAGTGGCTCTTGTACCCTTGCAGTGCGCCACCGTGGCTCACCGTCCCGCCGTTCACCTGCCAGCCGAGACCGTACGGATACGTCTCGCCGCTGTTCAAACGAATGGGCGTCCAGGCCGCGGCCTTCGACGCTTCCGTCAGCGGTTCGTTCGTGTTCAATGCGGCGTCCCACTTGGCAAGGTCGATCACGTTCGAAAGCAATGCCCCGCTGGGACGCACCGTCAGCAACGGATCCGCGTTCAGAAACCGGTTCTCCCTGCGGACGTAGCTGGCCGCGCGGTTCGTCACGAGCTCGCCGTGGGTGGTCGTTCGCGTGGACTCCATGTTCAGCGGACGAAAAATCCGTTCTTCCAAAAACACCGCCCACGGCTTACCGGACACACGTTCGATTATCTCCGCCAACACGAAGTAGCCGATATTGGAGTACTGCCACTTCGCGCCCGGAACGTAGGCTAGCGGAACCGGGTAGGTCCGCCGGATCAGCTCGAATAACTTCGGATCCCGCGTTCCGTCGAACGCGGGACTCTCGCGCACTAGCCCGCTTGTATGGGTCAACAACTGCCGGATCGTCAACGGCTGCCAGAACATCGGGAGGTCGTCGATGTGCTTTGCCAGCCGGTCGTCGACGTTCAACTTCCCATCCTGCGCCAGAATCTGGATGCCGGCCGCCACAAACGCTTTGCTCAAGGATCCGATGGCGTAGACCGTATCCACCGTGGCCGGCGTCCCAGTCTCCAGATTCGCCACGCCGTAGCCGCGCGCCTTGATAATGCGCCCGTCCCGCATGACACCGATAGAGACGCCTGGGATCTTCTGCTTCTCCATCTCTTCGGCGACAATGCGGTCCACTTCGTCCGCCCGCAAGACGCAAAGCAGGAATAGCAGGCGAATCACAGACGGCTCCAGTCGAAAGCCGGTCCCATATCGTACTTGTCCTTTCGAAAGTTTTGATGAGACGCCACGCCGCTAAACGAGCCGAAGAACGCCATGTCGAATTCGGTGCGCTTCGCCGCCGGCGGCAGCACGTGCGGAATGGAAAACGTTTCGCAAAGATGCCGCACCAACTGTTCCACCGATACCATCTGCTCCTCGGCGAACGGGGCGTAGAAGTCGAAGCCTCGATACGTCTTGGCCACATACTTCGATGTCTCGGTCTTGACGCACCACTTGGCGCCCCAGTCCCTCGGCCACCAGTTTAGGTTGGCGCCAGACTCCTTCAACGGTCCAACGTTGGCGATCTCGATTCCGATCGAGCGCTTGTCGTGTTTATGATTCGCCGCGGGCGCGCCAGTGATTCCCAGGTGATAGGCCCAGCATTTCGGGTTAAAGGTCTCATACACTTTCCCGTCCACGTCCACCAGGTAGGCCGTCGCGACCTCCAGCGGTGAATTGATCCACGAATCGAAGGCACTGCGCGCCGTCTGGCCGGCAGTGAAGTGCAAAACGATCAAATCCTTCGGAAATTCTTTGCTAAAGAACTGAGACTCCGGCAGAGCGAACCGCTTGCGGTCGATGACCAGCCCGCTGGAAGCGGTGACGGGCGCGGGCGGCGCAGGCACCGGGGGCAGCAGCGTCATGTCCGTGGTCGCCTCAGGTATTTGGAGTTTTTGTCCAACCCGGATCTTGTTCGGGTCCACGATTCCGTTGACGGTCATAATGGACGGCACCGGGATGCCAAATCGCTTCGAAACGCGGGAGAGGGTATCACCTGCCTGGATGGTATAAGTCGTCATGGGTACACGCTAACACAGCGTTGGTAGAATAGGCGTTTCCTATGTCCACTCTCGTCGTGTCTTTCGGAGAAATCATGCTGCGCCTCGCCCCTCCGGGCTTTGAGCGCTTTCTGCAGTCGCCCCAGTTTCAGGCAACGTTTGGCGGTGGGGAGGCCAATGTCGCCGTCGCCGTTTCCGGATTCGGCCTGCCGGCCCGCTACGTCACGGTGTTGCCGTCGAATCCCATCGCCGACTCCTTTATAGGGGAGATGCGCCGCTTCGGCGTCGACATGAATCAGACCGTCCGTGGCAAGGGCCGGTTCGGTATCTACTTCGTCGAGCCCGGCGCGAATCAGCGGCCTTCGAAAGTCGTCTATGACAGGGAAGGCTCCGCCATCGCCATCGCCAAGCCCGGCGCCATCGACTGGTCCAAGGCTCTGGCCGGAGGTACCTGGTTTCACATTACCGGCATCACGCCGGCCATCAGCGAAGGCGCGGCGGCCCTCGCCATCGAGAGCGTAAAGGCAGCGCGGGCCCACGGCCTGAAGGTCTCCTGCGACCTGAACTTCCGGAAAAACCTCTGGAAATGGGGCAAGACGGCGCAAGAGGTGATGCCAGAGCTGTTCCAATACGTCGACGTCGGCATCGCCAACGAAGAGGACTGCCAGATGACCCTCGGCATCAAGCTCGATGTCGACGTGCACTCTGGCGAACTGGACCGCGATCAGTATCGCAAGCTGACCGATGCCGTACTGGCGCAATACACGAACCTGGAAGCGATCGCCGTCACGCTGCGCGAGTCCCACAGCGCATCCCACAACGGCTGGGCCGCCTGCCTGAACAACCGGAAGGAGTTTCTGGTTTCGAAACACTACGACATCACCCACATTGTCGATCGCGTCGGCGGCGGTGACTGCTTCGCGGGCGGCTTGATCTACGGCTTGAGCGCGCTGGGCTCGCACGAGGAGGCGCTGGAGTTTGCCGTGGCCTCCTCGTGCTTAAAGCATTCGATCCCCGGCGACTTCAACCGCTTCACGGCCGAAGAGGTCCATGCGTTGATCAAGGGCGGCGGCTCCGGCCGCGTGCAGAGGTAACCGGTCATGAAGCGGCTCATCGCGGCACTTTTCGTCATACGCGCTTTCGGGCAGGATTTCAAAATCGCGCCGGACGAGTTGAACAAACTGCGGGAGGCCGCGAAACCGCTTTCGGCCAAGGCGGCGGCGCTGGCCGGCCACAAGCTCGCCGCCGACGTGGCCATCTTCGACAAGGCGATCCAGATGCTGCTTAAGCACCCGGACGAGTTCTATCAGCCGCAGTTCGTCAAACACGCGCACAATGCGATTGCCGAGGGGCTGCGGCGCGCAGCCGAGTTGGAGCAAGGCAAGTCGAGTTGGACCAAACAGACCGGACGCGTGGCCCGCGCCTACACCAGCCGCATCGACGATTCGCCGCAACCATTCAAGGTCAATATCCCGGCAAGCTATGACGGGTCGAAGCCCGTGCGTCTGGACGTGGTTCTGCACGGCCGCAACGGCCGGCTGACCGAAGCGGCGTTCGTCGTAATCGATCCAAAGGCCAAGCCGTACGAGCAGGACTGGATCGAGGTCGAGGTCTTCGGCCGCGGCAACAACGCCTACCGCTGGGCCGGCGAGACCGACGTGTTTGAAGCCCTGGAAGCGGTGCTGGCGCAGTACAACATCGACCGTGAGCGCATTGTTCTGCGCGGCTTCTCCATGGGTGGCGCTGGCACGTGGCACATCGGCCTCCACTATCCAACGAAGTGGGCCGGTATGGAAGCGGGCGCCGGATTTACCGACACCATCCGCTACGCCAACAGACCGGACCCTACGCCCTGGGAACGCTCGGCCATGCGGATCTACGACGCCGTGGACTACGCGCCCAACATCGTCAACGTGCCTGCGGCCGGCTACGGCGGCGAACTCGACAAGCAGTTGCAGGCGAGCCTCAACATTCAGGAAGCGCTCGAGGCCGAACAGATTCGCGCCAACGCAATTTTTCTGGTGGGTCCCAAGACCGAGCACAAGTGGCACCCGGATTCGAAGAAGGAGAGCGAAGCGTTCCTCACAAAGAATCTGCCGAGGCGGATGCCCGAACGCTTCCGCTTCGTCACCTTCACGCCGCGCTTCGGCACGGTATGGAACTGGCGAATCGCGGCGCTGGAAAACACCTACGGCCGCGCCGAGTTGGCCGGGACCAGCGACAACGTGACGACCAAGAACATCGCCGAGTTGGAGCTCGACGCGCCTCGCGCGGTCAAGATAGACGGCCAGTCTCTAAACGGCCAGGCCTTCGCCCGGCAGATGAACCGTTGGGAGGTCCGGCCCGCCAAACCGGCCATGCGGAAACGCGCCGGCCTGCAGGGGCCCATCGACGATGCGTTCATGGACCGCTTCCTCTGCGTCGCGGACTCGCCCAGCGCCACGCTCGACACCTTCGCCGCCAACTTCGAGAAGTACTTCCGCGGCAGCGTGCGCCGCACCACGTCGAAGGCGCTGTCGAAGAAGGACGTTGCCGGCAGCCACCTGATTCTGTTCGGAACCCCGGCGTCCAACAAGACGATCGAGAAGGTGGTGAAGCAACTGCCAGTGCGCTGGACCGCCTCCGAAATCGCGATCAAAGGCCAGACCTTCGACGCCAAAACGCACACGCTGGCACTGATCCAGCCCAACCCTCTGAATCCGTCGAAGTACGTGGTGCTCAACAGCGGCCACACGTTCACCTCGGAGGATCTAAAGGGGACGAACGCGCTGCTCTATCCGCGCTGGGGAGACTGGGCCGTCATCGAAACGGCCACTGGGAGAGTCAAAGCGGCCGGGTTCTTTGACGAGTACTGGAAATAGGATGGTGGCGGGCCCATGCGGGCTCGAACCCGGCTATTCGTTCGCGTCGATCCATTCATCCCACGCCAACGCTTAGCCCACCGCGCGCTCCACATCGCGAACTTTCCACGCGGGGATTCTCGAGATCTTCTCCGCGATGTGGACCTTTGAAATGGTACGCAACTTATCGCAATAATGAGGGCGCAGCACCCCTGGGCTGGCCTACGGACAGACTGCTTCCAGCCGCGGAGTGCAGCAATATTTGAGGGATACCGCTCGACTGCATTTGATTCAGGGCCTTGAATGAACGCCCCGAACCATCCGCCACCAAAAGGTCAAAATGGTGGGCCCGCCCGGACTCGAACCGGAGACCTCTACCGTGTCAAGGTAGCGCTCTAACCAACTGAGCTACGGGCCCTTGCGGCGTAAACTTCGATTTTATCACAGGCCGCCTGGCACCCGCTAGAATGGAAGGAGGATATGCCGCAGCCTGCCCTCTCGATCGTCATCCCCATCCACAACGAAGAGCCGGCGATTCTGCCGCTCTATGACCGCCTCACCGCCGTCCTCGAAGAGATCGGCCGCACCTACGAGATCATTTTCATCGACGACGCATCCACCGACAGATCGTTTGACCTGCTCGCGAATCTGGTGGAAACCGACGCGCGTTTGAAGGTCATCCGCCTGCGCCGCAACTTCGGCCAAACCGCGGCTCTCGCCGCCGGGTTCGACGAGGCCATCGGCGGCGTCATCATCTCGCTAGACGGTGACCTGCAGCACGAGCCGGAAGACATCCCCAACCTCCTCGCCAAAATCGACGAAGGCTACGACCTCGCCAGTGGCTGGCGCAAGAACCGCATCGACAACGCCGTCACCAGGAAGATCCCCTCCCGCATCGCGAATTGGATGATGAAAAAGGCCAGCGGAGTGGATCTGCACGACTTCGGGACAACCTTCAAAGCCTATCGTTCCGAGATTCTCAAGGACATCAATCTTTACGGCGAGCTACACCGGTTCATCCCCGCCCTGGCCAGCTTCTACGGCGCGCGCATCGTCGAGGTGCCGATCAAGAACGTGCCGCGGGGCGCCGGAAAGTCGCACTACGGCCTCGGCCGCACTTTCAAGGTCTTCTTCGACATTCTCACCATCCGGTTCCTGCTCACTTACGTCACCCGCCCCATGCATTTCTTCGGCAAGTACGGGTTGGCGGGCGTCGGCAGCGGCGGCGCCATTCTCGCCTACCTGCTCGTCTATAAGCTCACGCATATGCAGCGCGACCTGGTCCAACAGCATGGTCCACTGATGATGGCCGGCGGCCTGCTCCTGCTCGCCGGGCTCATCCTGTTCTGTACCGGAATCGTCAGCGAACTGCTCGCGCGCACCTATTTCGAAAGCCAGGGCCGGCGCATCTACGCCGTGCGCGAAGTTCGCGCGCGGAAGAACGGCCAGGCTGCCAAGAACCGGGCATAACCCGTGCTGCGGGCGCTGCTGGCACTCTCGGCTGCAAATGCCTTCGGGCACGCGCCCATCCTGCCCCCGGCCCTCGGACCCTTCACGGTAAACGGCAATCGAATCACCGGCCGGGACGGGGCGGCGGTACTGCTCCGCGCGGTCGAAGGCGATCCCGCCGCCTTCACACCCGTCTCGCTCGGCGTGCTGCGCCTGCGGTGGAATCTGAACGCTGTGCGTGTCCAGACGGATGCGGACCCGGCCTCCGTGTGGGAACTCGCCCGCCGCGCCGAAGCGCACGGAATGGCGGTGATCGTCGAGACGGCGTCCGATGCCGTCCGCGACCGCCTCAAAGACTCGCCCAACGTGCTGTTCGCCGGCCGCTTTCCGGCAACGCGCATCGCCATTGAGATTGGCAGCGACGATGCGGCCTGCGCCGCGCTCCCGAAGCCGCCCGCGGCCTTCAACGAATTCGTGCTGGAGCGTCTCTACGCCGCGTCCGAACAACATGTTTTCTTCGCGGGATTCCGTGCCGGCGGCCTGGTCAAGGATTTCACCGAGTTTGAACCGACGTCGGTGACCCGCCCCATCGTCTGCGGCGATCCGCAAGGCCAGGGAATCGGCGAAATGGTGTTGCTCTTCACGACCGGCGATTCAACCGGCTTCGGCTATCTCTCGCCAGACCGGATCGCCAGCAAAGCGGGCGGCCCCGCCTCCCCGCTCGCGCCCGGACAGTTGATTTCGATCTACACCGAAAACTTCGGTCCCGAGCCGGGGGCACAGGCTTCGCCAGGGACGCTGCCGGTTTCGTTGGGCGATACGCGCGTTCTGATCGGCGGCGTCGAGGCTCCCATTCTGGCCGCCGGCCCCTTCCAAATCGACACCCAGGTTCCACGGAATCTCCCACCCGGCGAGCGAGCGCGGATGCGTATTCTGTTCAAAGGCATTCCCTCGAACCTCGCCGAAGTGGACGTCGTCCGCGCCGCGCCTGAAATTTTCATCGACACTTTCTCGCGCATCGCCGTAGCCACGAATCAGGATGGCAGGCGGAACGCACTGGGCGCGCCGGCCGGGCCGGGCACGGTCGTCACCCTGTATGCCACGGGCTGCGGCGCAACCGATCCCGCGATTCGCTCAGGCGAACTGACGCCTTCGCCACATCCCGCGCTGGTCGAGCGGATCGAGGTAACGGTCGATGGCGTCGCCGCCGCCATTGTGTTCGCCGGCGAGGTCCCAGGCTTCGCCGGTTTAAATCAAATCAACATCCGCCTCGCGGACGGCCGGCCCGGCGACGAGCGGACCGCTCCCGTTCGAATGTCCGTTGCCGGACGAACGAACCAGTCGGCCGCGTTCCTGCGGATTCGCTAGACCGCCTACTTCTTCCCGATCGCGATCAGCTCATTCCGGTTCACAACGAACATGGAACCGTTCGCCGGCACCGGAGTGGAGTAGATCGAGCTGCCCAGATTCGTCTCATACAGCAGCTTCTTCGTCCGTCCCGCGGCCAGCACGCTTACGTCGCCGTCCTCGTCGCCAAGGTAGACCCGGCCGTCGATCACGATCGGCGATCCCCAGACGGCGGCCAGCATATCGTGATTCCAAACCTCTTGACCCGTCTTCGCGTCCAGGCAGTGCAGGAAGCCCGAGAAATCGGCGTAGTAGAGCAGTCCGTTATGATACGCGCCCGTTGAAATCGACCGGCGGATCTTGTCGAAATGCCAGATCAATCCGGACTTCGTGATGTCGCCGCGCTTGGTGCCGTCGATCGCGTAAAGATGCCCCGGCCCTTCCCCGTGTTCGGGGTCCTGCCCGTTGCAGATGTAGACGATTCCGTCCACGATAATGGGCGTCGAAATCACTTCGTTCCGCGTCTTCGGCCACACCGTCTCCTTGGGGTTCAAGTCGAACTCCCAAAGCTTCTTGCCGCCCACGGCCTCGTACCCGCGCACCCAGCCGTCGCCCTGCCCGATCACCACCTGCGTCACATCGCCGATCTTCCCAACGGCGGCCGACGACCACTGGCCGTGCAAAATCTTCTCGCCCACCGAGTTGTCTTCCCAAACCAGCTTGCCGGTCTTTTTGTTCAACGCGATGATCGAGGGAGCCTTGGGCGACGGCACGTTCACGTGGCTTTCGTCCTGCCCGTTGGAAGTGGAAACGTAGATCAGGTCGCCTAAAATCACCGGCGAACTGTTCGCCATGTTGTGCTGGAACGCACCGACCTCCTCCATCATGTCGAACACCCACAAGATATCGCCGTCCTTCGGACCCGTGAACTTCTCGCCCTTGAACGGACCGTCATTGCCGTTGGCCATGCCCTTGATGTCGGCGGCGATCACTTCCCCGCGGTTCGACACGTAATAAACGATGCCGTTCTCCACCAGCGGCGAGGAACACACGCCTTGATACGGCCAGTCGTTCACACGGCCGGCGGCCAGCTTCTCGTGGGTAATCTGCCACAGGAATTCGCCGTCCGTCTCGCGGAACGCGATCAGCACGCCGCGGTCGCCCGCCTGCTTCGGATCGCGCAACCCTTCGTTGTTGGTGCCGACCAGCACGACACCTTCGGCCACGACCGGGTTTCCGTAGCTCTGCGAACCGAGCTTGCCCACCCATTTGATGTTTTCCTTGGTGTTGTAGTCGAACTTGTCGGGAACGCCCTTCATGTTCGAAACCATGTTGCGGTCCATGGTTCCGCCCCACATCGGCCAATCCTTTTCGACGTGGCTCGCGGCGACGGCCGTCACGAAGAGGACGCCGCCCAGGAGGGCGAATGAAATGGTTTTGAGGTTCATTAGTTCTTGGTTACCTTCACATTATCGAAGAAGACTTCATACGGCGCATCGGCGTAGATCCCCGGCGCGCCGGTTCGTTCGGCCAGATGGGCCGGGTCAATCCGCTCCACGGTCCATTCGGCCGGCTCCGTTTCGCTCTTCAGCCACACCTTGCCTTGCGCCTTTACGCGCCCATCGGGCAGGTTCTCCACACGGAGTTTCATGGTGTACCAGGTATCCCATTTCCAGGAATACTTGGCGATCGCAGTGCGGTCCGTCTCCGGCTGCCAGGTCTGCAACTCGAGCTTCTCGGCGTTGCCAAACAGCATAAGGTTGAAGCGCTGCGCCACCAGGCCCACGTCTCCCATCTGCCGCCGCTTTTGCGACGCGCGAACGTCGGCTTGCACGGTGTAGTCGCGCAGATCGGTGGGGCCCATGAACACACGCGCGCGCTTGGTGGCTGGGTTGTCGGCGAACTTCACCAGTACCTTGTTCCCTTCCTCCTGCCGCACCGCGTACTTCGTATTGCAGTTCACCCATTCCATGGGAACCTTATCCACGTCCATGCTCTCGAAGTCCCAGCTCCAGTTCAGCGGCGGAATCACGCGGGCGCGCGCCGTTCCGGTCAAACCGGCCACGGACGCCTTAATGCTCCCGGCCTGAGCCACCGCGTCGGACGAGGCAACGTACTTGCCATCCTGGTTAATCGAACCCTTCAAACCCTCTAGCGACCATGCCGCCTTCTCCTCGCGGATAAAATTGCCGTTCGCGTCGAACAGCCGCGCACGGAACGAAGCGGATTCGCCGGGCTTCAGCATCACCTCCGCCGGCACGATCTGCGCCCATGTGGCCTTCGCTCCCGCGGCGGCGTTCACCGGCTTCGGCAGTTCGCCTTTCGGCGCGGCCTGCTTCTTTCCGATCGCGTAGGTGTTCTTCGTCGTCACCAGAAACACGCGGCCTTCGCTAATGCCCACCGAGGCGATAACCTTCTCGCCTTCCTCCTCGCTCTCGCCGGGTTTAACGAAGCTCACTTCGCTCAACTTCTCGGCGCGATCATTGTGCGGCCGGACGATGTAAAACTTACCGTTTTCCGTGCCGACATACAGCTTGCCGTCGGCCAGCACCATGGAAGACTTCTGAATCGTGCCCAGGTTCTGCTTCCAGATCTGCCGTCCCGTCTGCACGTCGAATGCGAAGATGTTGGCGCCGTTGTCCACCTGCAGAAACCGGTCGCCGTCTATGATGGGCGAGCTGAACCCGAGCTGGAATCCGGGGAAATAGAACTTCGCCTGATCTTTCTTGATCGGCCCCCGCATCGTCGCGTCAATCGCGCTGAACAAGCCCATCTCCGACGTGTCGAGGTTCTCCTCGGAATGCGTAATGTAGGCCGTCTTGCCGTTCAGCACAACGCCGGTGTTCAGACCGCGTTTCGACACCTCGTAGCGCCACAGCGGCTCGCCCGTCTGCGCCTTCACCGCGTGGGCGTTGCCGTCGCCGCCGCCCGCGATCAATTGGCGAACACCATCCACTTCGGCGATGACCGGCGGTGAATAGGTCGTATCGTAGGGACGGCCGCCTGGCGCGCTCAGGTACACCAACTCGCCGTTCTTTTTGTTGAAAGCCCAGAACCGGTGGCCGGCGCGGGAGAGCGCCCCCCATCCGGTAGAGACGCCGTTGACGATCACCAGCTCGCCGTCGATCACCGGCGAACCTGTGCGTCCGCCATGCGTCGTTACGAACGCAAAATCTTCGGCTAGCGACCGCTCCCACAGCTTCTTACCGTCGCGCGTAAAGGAACTCAGCAGCCCGTGAACCGAGAAAACGAACACGTTGCCGGACTCCGGATCCACGCTCGGGGAGGCCCACGCGGCGCGGTGCGGCGGCACATCGCTGAGCCAAAGATTGATCTTGTGGTCCCAAACCTGCTTGCCGCTGTCGGCGTTCAAGCAGACCAGCCGTTCCTGCAACGTCTTGCCGCTTCCGAGCACCGTCAAGATGTAGACATGATCCCCTTGAATCACCGGGGCCGAGCGTCCGCCAACCGGCGCCTTCCACGCGAGATTTTGCCCGTCGGGAGACCAGGACGCAGGCAAATTCTTCTCCGGCGACCGGCCGTCGCGATTCGGCCCGCGCCAATCCAGCCAGTCGGCCATCAACGGGACGGCCAGTAGAAACAGGAACAAAAAACGAACCAACGGCGTAGAGTGGAAGAGAGGCTTCATGAAACTATCCCTGATTATAGTTCTCGCCGGGCTTTCCGCGTTTGCCGATCCCGGAGAGGATCTGCACGCTGCGGCGCGGCGAGGGCAACTGGCGGAGGTGAAACGCCTGCTGGAGGCGGGTGCTCCTTTGGAATGGAAGAACAGCTATGGTTCGACTCCCCTGTACATGGCCGTGTTTAACCGCCATTTGGAGGTGGCGATACTGCTGTTGGACAAGGGCGCGAACCCGATCGTTACCGACACATTCTATAAGTCGTCGCTGATCGACGGCGCGTTACAGAAGGACCTGAAGGATGTGCTCCTAAAGATCGCCGAAAAAGGTCACAAATTTTCTCCTCAGCAGCTGACGCGGGTACAGGCCCATCCTTCGGTGCTTGCCGTGGCGCTGAAACAGGCCTACGTCCCCGGCGAACTCGCCGACGCGATGAGAGCCGCCGCCGGCGCGAAGAACGACGCCTCCCTGGCCCTGCTCCGCAGCGCAGGCGCCGCCGAATTCAAGGCCCCCGCGGTCGATCCGGCCGTTCTCAACGGCTACGCGGGCGACTTCGGTTCGCCGGCTGTTCCTCTGGGCGTCAAGATCACCGCCGAAAATGGCCAACTCCAGGTCCGCGCCGACGGCCAGAACGCCGCTCCCCTCACCACCGATTCGGCCACCGAATTCAGCTTCGCCCCCGCCAGCCTAAAGCTCGTCTTCGAGGGGAACGACAAGTTCGTCCTCCACCAGGGCGGACAGAAAATCGATTTCTTCCGCAAAGGCTCGACGGCCATGCCAGCGGTTAAGAAGGTCGAAATGGCCTTGTTGAACAAGTACACCGGGCACTTCACTTCTCCCGATCTGCCGCTCGAAGTCGATGTCTTTGCCGCCGATGGAGTTTTGTCGATCCAGGCCACCAAGCAGCCGAAACTGAACATGACCGCGGAGTCCGACACGGTCTTTACCTTCGCTCCAGCCGGCGCCAAAATGACGTTCGCCGCTGACGGCACCTTTACCCTCGAACAGGGCGGCCGCACCGCCAAGTACACAAAGGCAAAATGAAATTTCTAATTCTTGCGACCCTTGCGGTAAATGCCGCCGAGTCGTGGCCGCAATTTCGGGGAGTAAATGCTTCCGGCGTCGCAGCCGGTGAAAAGGCGCCGCTGCGCTGGAATGGCGAAAAGGGGGAAAACGTTCTGTGGAAGACGGAAATCCCGGGCCTGGGCCTCTCCTCGCCTATCGTCTTCGGCGACCGCATCTTCGTTACCTCGGCCATCTCCGCCGACGCGAACTCCAAGGTCAAACATGGCCTCTACGGCAGCACCGAGTCGCATCCGGACACCACTTCCCACAAGTGGATGACCTACGCCGTTGACCGCAAGACCGGCAAGATCGTTTGGCAGGCGCTGGCACATGAGGGCGTGCCGAAAACCAAACGCCATCCAAAATCGACCCAGGCCAACTCCTCCAGTGCGACGGACGGGAAGTACGTCGTCTCCTATTTCGGCAGCGAAGGGCTCTATGTCTACGACTGGGCCGGCAAACTGGTCTGGAAGAAAGACGTAGGACTGGTCAACGCCGGCTGGTTCTTCGAGCCGGACTACGAATGGGGTTCCGCCTCCTCCCCCATCCTTCACGACGGAATGGTGATCCTTCAAGTCGACCGCCAAAAGGACAGCTTTCTCGCCGCCTATGACCTCGGCACCGGCAAGGAGCGGTGGCGAACCGCGCGGGCTGAAATTCCGTCCTGGGGCACGCCCACGGTCGTCACCTCAAAAGCAGGCGTCGAGATCGTCACGAATGGCACGAAATCTATCCGCGGCTACGATCCAAAATCCGGCGCCGAGCTGTGGAACGTTGGCCCGAACTCCGAAATAACTGTTACCACGCCCGTTTTCGCCGACGATCTGATCTTCGTCGCAAACTCCTATCCGCCGCATCAAAAGACTTACGCCATCAAACCCGGATCGAAGGGCGACCTTTCTAAGGCCCCCGACTCCATCGCCTGGACCCAGCCGCGCGGTGTCTACATGCCTACGCCAGTCGCCTACCAGAAGCAGCTTTACATCGTCCAGAATCAAGGAATCCTAAACGTGTACGAGACCACCTCCGGCAAGCAGGTTTACCAGCAACGGATCGGGACCGGCGGCGCGTACTCGGCCTCGCCCATCGCGGCGGCCGGCAGAATCTACGCCACGTCGGAGGATGGCGACATCCACGTAATTAAGGCCGGGGCGCAATACGAACTCCTCGCCACGAATCCCATGGGCGAAGTGCTAATGACCTCGCCCGCCATCGTCGACGGAACGCTGTATGTTCGTGGAATGAAACATCTTTTCGCGATCGGCGAGCGGTAACAGCACTTTTGGTACAGTAACGATCCCCCGGCAGAGCCGGGGGCCTTCGTTCGTGAGCCGCTCAAAGCGGCTGGTTGGGGTCGCTGGCGCGGCCCCGTGGTTTAGCACCACCTCAAAGGTGGCGCATCAGTAGTCCAGTTTCAACTGGTCCAATCTGGTATCTTCG
>Ga0194122_10004194_pt1 | contig 14219 bp, 9 predicted proteins | sample TA2MahCa10mmetaG_FD_155487 | JGI IMG/M metagenome (GOLD analysis project Ga0194122, IMG submission 155487) | Freshwater microbial communities from Lake Tanganyika, Tanzania - TA2015021 Mahale Deep Cast 10m | ecosystem: Environmental > Aquatic > Freshwater > Lake | place: Tanzania: Lake... | reverse complement strand
CTCGGCGTCGCACACCAGCCCGTCCGGCCCGTCCTCGGGCGCGTAATTCACCAGCCGTTCGCGAAACGCCGCGGTGCCGTCGGCGCGCAGATCGTAGGCGTTCAGCTCCATCCGTCCCTTCCGCGCTGGGGCTCCCTTCGGGAGACGATCGAAGCCCAGAAGCCCGTCGTCGTTGGTGACGACGTAGAGCGTTCGCTGATCCGGCGACACCGCCACGCCGTTCGGTTTCCCCGCGTCGGTGATGATGCGATGCACGCTGCCATCGGTATCGATCCGATACACCGCCATCACCGGCTGTTCCATTGGCTCGTGCCCCAGGTACCGCGGATCGCTGAAGTAGATCCGCCCCTTCTCGTCGATCGCGACGTCGTTCGGCGAGTTAAACGGCCGCCCTTCAAACAGCCCGGCCACGATCTCGCTTTTTCCCGTCGTCATGTCCGTGCGCGTAATCCGCCGCCCGCCGTAATCGGCGCCCTCGGCTGCCACCATCCGCCCGCGCGCGTCGAACTTAATCCCGTTCGACATCCCGCTCGGCGATCGATAGACCGAAACGGTGCGCGTCCGCGGATCGAACCGCATGATGTGCCCGGCCTGCATCTTCGTTTCCGTCGTGAACGTGATGTCGCTGAAGTACACCATGCCGTCCGGCGCCGCGGCCACGCCCTCGGTCAAGTGTCCGCCCTCGAAGATCTTCTCCAGCTTTGCGCCAGGTGCGAAGATTTGCGCGGCGGCGTGCGCCGCCAGAAAAAGCAGTACCGTGCATTTCATGGATGCGATATTATCACGAGACCTTTATGAAAGCCTGGAGATTCTACGGATTCGGCGATCTGCGTTTGGATGACGTGCCCATACCGGCTCTGCGGCCCCGCCATGTGCTGGCGCAAGTGCTCGTCGTGCAGCCCAGCGTCACCGAGGCGCAACTCGCTGCCGGTGTGCGCACTCTCGCCTATGACCGCATCAAGAAGCGCCTCGAAACCGAGGCGCCGGTGCAACTGTTCGGCCACGAGTTCTGCGTCCGCATCGTCGAGACCGGTCCCGGCGTCACAAGATTCAAGCCCGGCGACCGCGTTGCCGCGCGCGCCAAACTCCCCTGCGAAAGCTGTCCGTTGTGTGATTCCGGCCGCGGCCATCTCTGTCGAAAAGGTCCTATCATCGGCTTCCAGCTTCCGGGCTGTTTCTGCGAATTCGCGGTGCTACCCGAGATCGCGCTGACGCACGTCGACGACCGCATCTCCGACAACGAAGCCGCCTGCCTCCAATCGCTCAGCGACAGTGTGGCGTCGGTCGAAACGGCTGAAATCAAAATTGGCGACAGCGTCGCCTTCCTCGGGCAAGGCAGCATGGGCCTGGAGTGCATGCAGATCGCCAAGGTCAGCGGCGCGGGCAAAATCATCACCGTCGATGTGCGCGACGAAGCGTGTGCGATGTCAAAGGAACTCGGCGCCGATCACGCCATCAACGCAACCAAGGTGGACCCGGTCGCCGCCATTCGCGAACTCACCGGAGGCAACGGCGCCGACATCGTCTTCGAGTGCGCCGGCGGCAGCCCAACGCAGGGCCTCGCGGGCGTGCGCAGTGTCGCGCAAGCCGTCGACGCCGTCCGCTCCGGCGGAAAAATCGTCGGTGTGTCGTGGTTCGGTTCGCCGTTCGAGCTTGACGTCGATTTGCTGCGCGAACGCAGCCTGCGTTACGTGTTCCCCGACATCAGCACGCTGGAACACCTCCAGCATACGGTGAGCCTGGTGGCCTCCGGCCGCGTGCGGATGAAACCGACGATCACGCACGTGCTCGAAGGCATCGAGAACGTGCCGCGCGCGTTCGAAATCACCGCCAACAAGGGCAAGTTCCAGGCCATCAATCCCGCGCAAGTGAGGATCGCTCGATGACGCCGGCGGCGCAACTGCGGAAGTTCGGAACAGGCCCGGTTTCCGACGCGCTCGGAAAAGGTGGCGCAATGGATCACGGCATACGGCCGTGGTCGTCGAACGCACGTATGGCGGGCCCGGCATTTACGGTGCAACTGCACACGGCCGATATCCTGATGGTCAGCAAGGCGCTTGCCGAATGCCCGAAGGATCATGTACTCGTCATCGACGGGCACGGCGAGCGAAACACCGCGCTCTGGGGCGGATTGACGACCACCAGTGCGCGGCGCAAGGGCCTGGCCGGCGTTGTCGTCGACGGCGCGATTCGCGATCTTGCCGACATTCGGAAGAGCCACTTGCCCGTGTTCGCGCGAAGTGTCGTTCCCAACGCGGGCGGCGCGGAGTACGCCGGCAAATTGCAAGTCTCCGTCGCGTGCGGCGGCATGGTCGTCAACCCGGGTGATTGGCTCGTCGGCGACGACGACGGCGTCGTAGTGATCCCCAAAGCCTCCCTCGCCATGGCAATCGAGGGCGCCGCCCGCATCGTTGCGGCGGAAAAGAAGATCGCCGCGGCCATTCGCAACGGTGTCGAAATCGCCGAGCTTCTCCGCATCGACGAGACGCTCGCGCGCAAAGCGAAAGAGATCTTCGTCCCACAGTTGCGAGTCGGCGAAAAATAGCGCGCTGCTTGCGGGATTGAACTCACTCTGCATGACGTCGTCGCGGTGGGGTGAGAGCAGCCTCGCGTACCGGAACGAAAGCACGGTGCTAACGCCGCAACATCTCCACAATCAACGCCTGCTGCTCCTTTGCGGCGGGCTCGCCAGAGCCGCCGCGCCCGGTTGTCGATCGGGCGAGATCAATCGGCATCGAGCCGTTGCCATTGGGCCGCGCGGGGTCCGCGCCGAGTTCGAGCAGTTTGGCGGCGGCCGCCGCGCAACGGCAGCGTACGGCCCGATGGAGCGGCGTGACGCCCCGTTTACAGACGGCATTCGGATCCGCGCCGCGTGCAATGAGCAGCGCAATCGTCTCCGCTTGCGCCGAAGGATTCCACGTCGGCGCGCCCGGACCGCCCGTCGCGGCGGCGTGCAGCGGTTGATAGCCGAGACGATTGCGGGCGCGGACATCGGCGCCGGCATCGAGCAGCGCCTGCACAAGTCGCGTGCGATCACAGGCCGCCGCTACATGCAGTGCCGTGTTGCCCCTGTAGATCTGCATCCGAATTCCAGGGTCAAGGAATTCTTCGTCCGCGCGCAGCGTGGCCAGCGCGAGTGTACCGGGAAGATCGCCCGCGGCGACAACCGCGACAAGCGAGCGGAAAGAGGCGTGACGCACTACCGCAATACTACACTAGAAGATTCAAGTCGTATGGCCGAATCTCCCATCACTCCCCGCGCGAAAGACTTCGCAACCTGGTATCAAGACGTTGTACTGCAAGGCGATATGGCCGAACCGGCCGAAATCGTCAAAGGCTGCATGGTCATCAAGCCCAACGGTTATGCCGTGTGGGAAGTGTTGCAGCGCGAACTCGATCAGCGCTTTAAAGCCACCGGCCATCAAAACGTCTACCTGCCGCTACTGATTCCCGAGAGCTTCTTGAAGAAAGAAGCCGAACACGTCGAAGGATTCGCGCCCGAACTCGCCGTCGTGACGATCGCCGGCGGAAAAAAGCTCGAAGAGCCGTATGTCATCCGGCCGACTTCGGAAACCATCGTCGGGCACTTCTTCTCGAAGTGGATCCAAAGCTACCGCGATCTGCCGATGCTCATCAATCAATGGGCGAACGTGCTGCGCTGGGAACTGCGCACGCGTATGTTCCTGCGCACGACCGAATTCCTCTGGCAGGAAGGCCACACGGCGCACTCGTCGCATGAAGAGGCGCTGGAAGAAGTGGTGCGCATGCTGCACGTATATGGCGATGTCGCCGAAAACGTCATGGCGATGCCCGTCATCCGCGGCGTGAAATCGCGCGCCGAAAAATTCGCGGGCGCGCTGCGGTCGTACTCGATCGAAGCGATGATGCAGAACGGCCTCGCGCTGCAGGCGGGCACCTCGCACGATCTCGGCCAGAACTTCGGCAAGGCCTTCGACGTGCAGTTCCAGAGCAAGGAAGGCAAGCTCGAATACGTGTGGCAAACAAGCTGGGGCGTGTCGACGCGCCTGATCGGCGGCCTGATCATGACGCATTCCGACGACAAGGGCCTGGTGCTGCCGCCGAAAGTCGCGCCGCGCAAAGGCGTGATCGTGCCGATCTACCGAAAGGAAGAAGAGCGCGGGCCGGTCATGGAAGCCGCCGAGAAACTGGCGTTGTCGATCGGCGCGCACGTCGATCGCCGCGATGGCCAAACGCCCGGCGCGAAGTTCTTCCACTGGGAACGGCAAGGTGTGCCCGTGGTCATCGAGATCGGCCCCCGCGATCTCGCCGCTGGGAATGTGGTGCTCAAGCGCCGCGACACCGGAACGAAAGAAGTGATCCCGCAAGACACGCTGGTCGCGAAGTTCAACGAGACGCTCGAAGTGATGCAGACCGATCTGTTCGCGAAGGCGAAGCAGCGGCTGGCCGACAACACCGTCACCGCGAATTCGCTCGAAGAGGTGCGCGCGATTCTCGACGACGTCACCGCCGAAAAGGGCGGCGGCAAGTTCGTCATGGCGCATCTCAAAGACGATCCCGCCAACGACGCCAAGCTCAAGGAATTCCGCGCGACTGTCCGCAACATTCCGCTCGAGGACCACTACGACGGGCCGGGCAAGTGTATTCTCACGGGCGAAACCGTGCCGCAACGCGTGGTGATTGCGAAGTCGTATTAAGGGTTGACTTCTAGGTTTACGATTTGTAAACTTCTTTTGTGCGAGTCATGAGCCGGCCGGCGATTCTGCGCTTTTCGGAAGAGCATCGGGACGCGTTGGCGCCGCTGTTGAACTGGTATCGCATCACGCGCCGTGCGGATTGGGACTCGCTTGCCGATGTTCGGAAGGATTTTGCCCACGCCGACATCGTCGGCCGGAGAACCGTGTTCAATATCCATGGCAACAGTTACCGGCTGATCGCGCGCGTGAACTACCGTACCAAGCGGGTCTTCATTCTCGACATCCTCACTCACGCTGCATACACCAAGGGAGATTGAAAACGATGAGCACGACACTCGAACTCAAAGACTCCGCCTACGCCAAGCTGCTGACCAAGTCCCTTCCTCGCCCGATTCACTCTGAGTCAGAGCACGCCCGGCTCACCGCCCTACTGCTGGAGTTGGACGAGCGCGACGATCTTTCTCCCGAAGAAGACGCGCTTGCCGAAATCCTCACGCTTCTCATTGAGGACTACGAGGAGAAGCGGTTTCCTCTGCCACGCGTTTCACCCGCCGCATCGCTGCGCGCGCTCATGGACGATCGCGGCCTGAAACATAAGGACATCTGGCCCGTCATCGGTAACAAAGGAGCGGCGACCGAGGTTCTGGCCGGCCGCCGGGCAATCAGCAAGGCGCAGGCGAAACGCCTGGCGGAGTTCCTGCATGTCCCGGTCGAACTCCTTATCTGACGCTGTATGATGAAACAACATGGACCCCGCCCCTATACAACTCGGTCCCTTCACCGTCCTCGGCAAAATCGGCGAAGGCGGCATGGGCGTCGTCTACAAAGCCCGCGACACGCGCCTTGACCGCACCGTCGCCATCAAACTTCTTCCCGACGGCAAACTCGCCGACGCCGACCGCCGCGCGCGTTTCATTCAAGAAGCCAAAGCGGCCTCGGCGCTGAATCACCCCAACATCGTCACCATCCACGAGATCAACGAGGACGCTGGCCGCACCTACATCGTGATGGAGTTCATCGACGGCAAGCCGCTCAACGAACTCATCCCGCGCAGTGGTATGAAGCTGCTCGATGGGTTGCGTATCGCCGTGCAGGCCGCCGACGCGCTCACCGCCGCGCACGCCGCCAACATCGTTCATCGTGACTTAAAGCCCGGCAACATCATGGTCGACGGCAACGGGCGCGTGAAAATTCTCGACTTCGGTCTCGCCAAACTCGCCGCCAAGCCGCTTGCCGCGACCGATGAAACGCTCACCATCGGCGCGGCATTGACCGAAGAAGGCGTGATCGTCGGCAGCGCGCCCTACATGTCGCCCGAGCAGGCCGAGGGCAAGCAGGTCGACGCGCGGTCGGACATTTTTTCGTTTGGTTCGGTGCTGTATGAACTGTTTTCCGGCAAGCGGGCGTTCGCAGCGGAGTCGCGCGTTTCCACGCTCGCCGCGGTCGTCGAAAAAAACCCCGCGCCACTCGGCGAAGCGGTACCGCCCGAACTCGAAAAACTGATCGCGCGCTGTATGCGCAAGGATCTCGCCAAACGCAGCCAGCATATTTCGGACGTCAAATTCGCGCTCGAAGAGCTGCGCGACGAGACCGAGTCGGGGAAGCTGACGAGAGTAGCCGCGCCCGCTGCGCGCAAAAACATTTGGCCGGTCATTGCCGCGGCCGCGGTGTTGGTTGCCATCGGCGCGTTGGGTTGGAGCTTCCTGCGTCCGAAGCCGCGTGCCGCGCCCACAGCCGCGGAGATGGTACGCGTGTCTCCGGATGACGGCCACAGTTACTCGTATCCCACCATCTCGGCGGACGGAAAGTTCGTGGCGTAAGTTGCCGACCGCGGCGGCAAGCCGCAAATCTGGGTGCAGCAGATCGCTGGCGGAAACCCGATCTCGATTGCTCCGGATTTCGAGGCGCCGCAGCAAACTCAATTCCTCCCCGACGGTTCAAAACTTCTTTTCACCGCGAAGGCGAAGAGCGGCTCAAGCGATCGCTCGGTAATGATCGTTCCTACTCTCGGAGGCGATTCTCGCATTGTCGCCACCGGTCCGATCGAGTCCGCTCGGATCTCGCCCAGCGGCAAGCAAATCGCCTACGTGGAAAACCGCGATGGCGAATCGTTCCTCACCGTGACCAGCGTTAACGGCGGCGCTGGTATGCAGTCGGCGCCCTGGAATCGCCAGCAAGCTTTTCGCGGTATGAGCGATCTTGCCTGGACACCCGATGAACGGGCGATCCTTGCCTCGATGCCGCGGAAACCCAGAGACAGAAACCTGAATGATCTCGAGGTCTTCGTTGTTCCAGTGGATGGCGGCGAACTGCAAGCCACCGGGATCGGCGATCTGTTTCGAGCGGCCGGCGGGGGTGTCTTCGCTCCTGCCCATGTTTTTCGCGATCACGGGATATTCTGGATCGTAATTAACAACAAGAATGTCTCGATGAGATTAGACCTCGAGCCCGGGACTTGGCGTCCCCGAGGCACGCCGGTTCGGATTACGTTCGGTACGGAAGCGCAAGCTGTACAAGGCGTTAGCGCCGAGAACGTGGCCGTCGTGGCCACTGGGAAATCGACCGAGGATCTCTATGCGATTCCACTCCACCCAGACACCGGGCACGCGGCCGCTCCATCGCGACGGTTAACGAGGGACGGGCGAAACAAGTTTCTCTCCGGAGTTGGCGGCATGTTGGACCGGGCGTACATGCTTCAAGCCGACTTTTCCGGGCGGACGCCGCAGTTCTCACTCTTTTCGATTGAGGTCGCAAGCGGGAAACAGTCGCCGATCTTGGCGACTATACCCTATTCCGGTGAGATCACCATCTCCTACGACGGCAAGCAACACGCCTATGGAAGGCTGAACGGCGAAGCCTACGACATCGCAGTCGGTCCGCCCGAGACGCCGATCGAGTCCGCGCGAACACTCTGCACGGGCTGCGGCACGCCCGGAAGATTCACGCCGGATGGACGCCATCTTCTCTACGGCGCGGGCGTCACCGCCAAGCCGGATCCGGCCTTCCGCAACCGGATCGGCGTAATCGAAATCGCCACCGGCCAGACGAACATCTGGTCGGAGGATCCGGAACTGTCGGTTCAATCCAACACCTTTCAATCGGGCGGCGAATGGCTGTTGGTGTCCACAATGAAACCCAACCAGCTCGCAACACGCCGCACCTATTTTGTTCCCTGGCGCATTCCCGCGCCGCCGCGTTCAGAATGGGTGGAGGCGCCGATTGGGTCCGAGTTTGCCCACGCGACGGGCCCGAGCATGAATTTCGTCCACTTCTACAAGGACGGCAAGTTGCATTCCTCCCGTTTCGATCCCAAAGCCCGCCGCTTCGGTACGCCGTTCCCCATCCAATTCGCTGCCGGTTCGGAGATCGTGCCCAAGCCGGGCGACACAGTCTACCTTCGCGGCACGACGCTCGTCTTCACGCGCCGTGAGAACATCGGCTCGGTTTGGACGATGAAGCTACCGGAATAGCCGGAGCGTGTATGCCGTTCCGCGCCGTTCTCGAACGGCGAGCCCGCGATGGAGTTTGCCAATGGCGGCAAGGAGAAGTTGGAGTTAATCCTATAGGACTCCGTTCCCCTCAACCACACCTGGCTGCAACCTCGCGCCGCGTCCGCCAGGCTGACTCAATCCAACTTCCCTAACCCGGCATAGCCGGAACCAAAGAGGGAAATCGGATACGATGCCGGAATGGGCGTTGAACTACTGACAGAGCGTCACAAATCGCAGATCGCTGGAGTGTTGGGCTGTTACGACCGGATACTGATCTTCGGGACGTTGCCGGGGATTTGCTATGCGGGAGGAATGACGTCGTTCCTGTACAAGCGGCAGGTGCGGATTTTCGACTATGCGAAGTTCGCCGAACCGTACCGCGAGCGGATTCGCGAGAACGCGGAACGGGTGGCGGCGGAGGCGGGTGTCGAGATCGAGTTCATCCGCACGCGGAGCATCCGGAAAGAAGATCGCGCACAGGAGCTGCTGGCCAAGCGGGGAGAGCATCCGGGACTGGTATGCATCCTCTCGGCGATGGAGCCGTGCTCAACCTACAAGCCGTGGCACAACAAACAGAGCGGCAAGACCTATCTTGTTCCCAATGACGGCAAGTGCCTGCACTACTATTTCTATTTCGTCGACGAAGAGATCGGGCTATGCCACGTGCGGGTGCCGACATGGTTGCCCTGCCGATTGCAGATCTGCCTCAACGGACACAACTGGCTGGCTGGCCAATTGCGCAAAGCCGGGATCGAGTATCGAATGGCCGACAACGCCTTCGCGCACATCGGCGACTGGCAAAAAGCGCAGGCCGTCTCCGACAGTTGGGAAGCGAAACGAATCCACGACCGGCTGAACGAACTAGCGAGGCTGTGCTGTCCGATTTATGCGGACTTCGCCGCCGGCTACCACTGGAGCGTGAATCAGTGCGAATACGCCACCGATGTCGTTTTTCGCAGACAGGCGGACCTGCAGGCCATCTACGGAAATCTGACACGGACCGCGATTCATACGGTCAAGCCGGACAATATCGCAACCTTTCTGGGCAAGAAGCTCTCCCCGCTGTTCGAAGGCGAGGCGGGCAATCGATTCAACATCCGCATCGAAGGGACGCGGATCAAACACACCATGGGGCCGGTTTCACTCAAGCTCTACGATAAGTTCGGCCTCATACTCCGGATCGAGACCACGGTCAACGATCCGGCCTTTTTCAAGCACTACCGCGAGGTAGAACATCGCGACGGCTCTCGCGACATCAAGTGGGCGCCGATGCAGAAAAGCATTTACAGCCTGCCCGCGCTGCGGGAACTTCTGGCGGCGTCCAACAAACGCTACCTGGAGTTCCTTTCGGCGATCGAAGACCCCCGCGCCGGAAGGGACAAACTCGACAAGCTCTCCCAGCCGGTGGAGATGGAGGGTCGGCGTTACTCCGGCTTCAACCTGTTCGACTCCGACGACGAAACGTTGCTGTGCGCCATTGTGCGCGGCGAATTCAACATCACGGGATTACAAAATAAAACGCTCCGCCGCCACTTGCCGGGACTCAGCAGCGGACTCGTTTCTCGCCTCCTCAAGCGCTTGCGAACCCACGGGCTCGTCAAGAAGATCGGACTCACATACAAATACTACGTGACCGCCTTTGGCAAGGAGGTCATCACAACAGCCCTAAAGCTCAGGGAGCTTGTGATCATTCCCCAACTCGCTTCCGGCTTCGCCCCCTCCTGATTTCCTGCCAAGAAATGTCAAGATCTTATTGGATAGGTACTAAAGATCGGGAGGTCTGATATCCTCGGGGACGTGAAACTGGGGACTCTCCTATGGCTGGCGGCACTGCCGCTGGCGGCCGATCCGGGGCTGGATTTTTACGAGGCGAAGGTGCGCCCGCTGCTGGCGGGAAAGTGTTACGGGTGCCATTCAGGGAAACTCGCTTCGCCGATGGGAGGCATCCGGCTGGACGGGGCGGCGGGACTGCGGGCCGTCGTGAAGGCGGGGGCGCCGGAGGCGAGCCGCCTGGTGCAGGCGGTGCGGTACCAGACGGTCGGAATGCCGCCGGGGGGACGGCTGAAGGACGAAGAAGTGGCGGTGCTCGAAAAGTGGGTGGCCATGGGGGCGCCGGCGCCGGAGGGCGGGGCGGCAAAGGCGGAGGGTTCGACGGCGGCGGCGTGGGCGGCGCACTGGGCGTGGCAGCCGCTGCGGCCCGAAACGGGCGGGATCGACGGGATGATCGGTGCAAAGCTGCGAGAAGCGGGATTGGGACCCGCCGGGCGGGCAGAGCACCGGACCCTGATCCGGCGGCTCAGTTACGATCTGACAGGTCTGCCGCCGGAAGCGAAGGATTACGGGCTGAGTTATGCGCGGGCGGTGGACAAGTATCTGGCGTCACCGCGATTCGGGGAGCGCTGGGCGCGGCATTGGATGGACGTGGCGCGGTATGCGGACACGGGGTTTCTGTCGCGGGCGATGTTACTGAGCTTTGGGTATCGGGACTGGTTGATCGAGGCCTTTAACCGGGACGTGCCGTACGACCGGTTCGTGGCGCTGCAGTTGGCGGCCGACCAGATGGAAGGCGTGCGGAAAGAGGACCACGCGGCGCTGGGGTTTCTGTCCCTCGGGGTAAATCCGAACCGGGCGGTGGATCTGCCGGACGTGGTGGACGACAAGATCGACTTAGTGTCCCGGGGCTTGCTGGGACTTACCGTCAGTTGCGCGCGGTGCCACGACCACAAGTTCGACCCAATTCCGACAAAGGACTACTACGGAATGTACGGGATCTTCGCGAACACGCGGTACGGGCAGGAGCCGGTCCGGACGGGGCCGCTGCCGCCTTTCTATGAAAAGCGGGCGGCGGAGCGGAAGCGGATCAGGGAGGAGTATATTCGGGAGCGGCTGGAGGTGCTGCGGGCGGAGTTCCGCTACTTGAAGGAGGTGCGGCGTTATCTGGAGGCGCTGTGGGACGGGCGGCGGCTGCCGGTGGCGCGGATCGAGAACCTGGCGCGGGAGAAGAATCTGAACTCGCTGGTGGCGCTGCGGTGGGCGGGGCGGATTGCGGAAGATCCCCTGTTTGCCGAGTGGCGGGCGGCGGCGTCGACGCCGGTGGAGCGGTATCTGGAGCGGCTGGCGAAGCCGCCGGACGCGGCGTGGCGGGGGCTGCTATACGGACCGGCGGCGCCGCCGGAGGTGCCGGTCGAGGACTTTCCCTCGATCATGACCGAGGGTGACGCGAACACGACGCGCGACCTGCAGTGGCAGTATGAACAGGTACTCAACGATGCCGTTTACCGGGGAGCAAAGGGGGCCCTTCTTGGGGCGGCCGACCGCGCGGTGATCCAGCCGGCGTATGTGTTCAACCGTGGGAATCAGAACGACCGCGGCGAGGCGGTGGGGCGGTGTTTTCCGTCAATTCTGGAGGCGGGGAAGTGCTTCGGTAACGGGTCGGGGCGGCTGGAGTTGGCGCGCGCGATTACGCGCGAGGGAAACCCGATCGCCGCGCGAGTGATGGTGAACCGGGTGTGGCAGAAGCTGTTCGGGGAGGGGCTGGCGCGGACGCCGAGCGATTTCGGGATGCGCGGTGAGCGGCCGACACATCCGGAGCTACTCGACGCTCTGGCGGCGGAGTTTATGCGGGATGGGTGGAGTGTGAAGCGGCTGATCCAGCGGATGGTGCTGTCGGAGACGTATCGGCAGTCGTCGTCGGACCGGCCGGAGGCTCGCGGAAAGGACCCGGAGAACAAGCTGCTGTGGCGGATGCCGCGTCGGCGGCTGGACTTCGAGGCGCTGCGGGACGGGATGCTGGCGGTGGCCGGCAAGCTGGACGGGCGGATCGGCGGGCAGCCGGTGTCGATCGTGGCCGTGCCGGCGGACGGGCGGCGGACGTTGTACTCGCTGATCGAGCGGGAGCGCCCGCTGGCGCTGTTGAAGACCTTCGACGTCGCGGACCCGGAGCAGCACTCGCCGCAGCGATACCAGACGACGGTTCCGCAGCAGGGGCTGTTCTTGCTGAACAGTCCGTTCGTGGGGGAGATGGCGCAGGCGCTGGCGGGGCGGGCGGGGTCGATTTCGGAGCTGTATCAACTGGTGTTCGGACGGGAGCCGACAGCCGGGGAGGCGCGTCAGGCGGCGGCGTTCTGGACCGATGGGCGGCCGGCCGCGGCCGCTTCGACGGGGCCTTGGCGGTACGGAACGGGGCGGCTGGACTTCGGGGCCGGACGGGTGCGGGAGTTCGCGCCGTTCCGGTTCTACTCGGAGCGGGCGTGGCAGAATGCGTCAGCGGGGCTGGACCCGGTGACAGGCGTGGCCCGGTTAACGGCCACGGGCGGCGCGCCGGGAGACGACTTGGCCGCGGCGGCGGTGCGGCGGTTCGTGACGCCGGAGAGCGGGGAGTTGGACGTGACCGGGCGACTGGTGCACTCGATCGGGGCATTCGGGCTGCGGTTCCATTTGAGCAACGGGATCAGGGGGTGGGTGGTGTCGGACCGGCAAGGGGTGCTGGGGACCTGGCGGGTGGAGTTGCCGCCCGCGCCGGCGGACGGGATTTCGTACAAGGGCAATCCGGGCGTGGACACGCCGGTGCGCGGCGTGCGGGTCACGGAGGGGGAGACGATCGACTTCGTGGTCGATTCGGTGGGAGACTACGAGGCCGATAATTTTCAATGGGCGCCGGTGGTAAAGATCGGCGCGCGGGAGTGGGACGCGCGGAAGGAGTTCGCCGGGCCGCCGGCCCCGCGGTTGAACGGACGGGAACAGCTGGCGCAGGTGCTGCTGCTGACGAACGAATTTGCCTTTCTGGACTGACGACAATGAAACGACGCCAATTATTACAGGGGATGGGACTGGCCGGGCTGGCCGGGGTTTTTGAGCAGGCGGGGCTGGCCGGGCCTCTAGAGCCGCGGCGTCCGCACTTCGCGCCGCGGGCCAAGCGGGTGATCCATATCTTCGCCAACGGCGGGCCGTCGCACATGGACACCTTCGACCCGAAACCGGCGCTGGCCAAATACGCCGGGCAGCCGCTGCCGGTGCATCTGCGAACGGAGCGGAGGACGGGCACGGCGCTGCCGTCGCCGTTCGCGTTCCGGAAGTACGGGCAGAGCGGGCTGGAGGTGTCGGACGTATTCGGGAAGGTGGCGGCGGCGCATGCCGATTCGCTCTGCGTCATTCGGTCGATGCACACCGAGGTGCCGAACCATGAGCCGTCGCTGATGATGATGAACTGCGGGGCGCAGCAGCAAAGCCGGCCAAGTCTAGGGTCGTGGGTAGTGTACGGGCTGGGGTCGGAGAATCAGAATCTGCCGGGATTTATTTCACTGTGTCCGGGCGGGCTGCCGATTCGGGGGGCGCAGAATTGGAAGTCGGCGTTTCTGCCGGGTGCGTATCAAGGGACGCATATCGACACGCGAGAGACGGAGCTCGACCGCCTGGTAGAGAACGTGCAGAACAAGCTGACGCGGCGGGAGGAGCAGTCGAGGCAGTTGGAACTGTTGGCGGCGATGAATCGGGAGCATCGGAAGACGCGCGAGGAGGACGAGGCGTTGGAGGCGCGGGTGCAGTCCTTCGAGTTGGCGTTCCGGATGCAGATGGAGGCCGAGGACGTTTTCGATTTGGGAAAGGAGCCCGCGCACGTGCGGGAGATGTACGGGGACACGTTGCACGGGCGGCAGATGCTGATGGCGCGGCGACTCTTAGAGAAGGGCGTGCGCGTGGTGCAGGTGTGGCACGGAGCGGCGCAGCCGTGGGATACGCACGACGACGTGGCGAAGCGGGTGGGACAGTTGGGGCGGGAATCGGACCAGCCGATTGCGGCATTTTTGACGGATTTGAAGCAGCGCGGGATGTTCGAAGACACTCTCATCATTTGGGGGGGCGAATTCGGGCGGACTCCGGTGGTGGAGTTGCCCGCGTTTGGATCGAACGCGGGGACGGCGGGGCGGGACCACAACTCGTACGGGTTTTCGGTGTGGCTGGCCGGCGGCGGAGTAAAGGGCGGGACGGCGTACGGGGCAACCGATGAGTTCGGATTCCGGTCGGAGATCGATCGGGTGCATGTACACGATCTTCA
>Ga0194122_10004191_pt1 | contig 14224 bp, 20 predicted proteins | sample TA2MahCa10mmetaG_FD_155487 | JGI IMG/M metagenome (GOLD analysis project Ga0194122, IMG submission 155487) | Freshwater microbial communities from Lake Tanganyika, Tanzania - TA2015021 Mahale Deep Cast 10m | ecosystem: Environmental > Aquatic > Freshwater > Lake | place: Tanzania: Lake... | reverse complement strand
ATTGCGTCAGCTCCCCCAGCAACAAACGCCAGGCCATCCCGAAACAGGGAAGGGGGTGCCCCTTGGGCTGGTTCAGTTCGGGCAGCTACTGCGTGCAGAGCCGCTAAATAGCAGCAGCTCTGGCTAGCGCAACAGGATCACTCCTCTTCTGCTCCGGATGGGATCAGCTTGATCTGCTTGCGGCCAAGCTTGATCTCGAACTCATCGCCAGGCTCCAATCCCAACAGGGCGGTGTAGGCCTTGCCCACCAGCAGGTTGCCGTTGCCCTGCACCGTGGCCACGTAGCTCAAGGACCGGCCCCCTTTCCCGCGGCCCTTGCCGCCGCCATCACCCAGGCTGACGCCCTTGGCCTCGAGTAGGGCTTCGTAGAAGGCGGTGAAGTTCAGGCGCTCAGAGCCATCTTTCTTGCTGCTCACATAACCCGCTTCGCGAACAAGATCGGATTTGGAGACATCCCCGAGCTCTTTGACTTTGGCGAGAAGATCAGATCCGGTAAGCGGCATGGCCAAGGAAGTTACTGGGATCAATGAACCATACAAAGCACAATCTGGCGAGCGTGGGGAAGTGATCAACGGCCCTTCGTGGCTTGCTGATCACCAGCGTGAATGCCAAATCGATGCAGATCTTCTTCCTCGCGAATCGCGCAGCGCATGTGCCAGCTCCGCCGCCCGTCGCCGCCGCAGACCATCCAAGGGGCCGTGGGGTCCATGGCACCAGCGCGGCAGTTCTCCCTGGAGCACCAACGCCACGGGCTCACCGGCCCGCAGGCGACGCCGCAGCGTGGAGCTCGCCAACGCCCCAGCCCCCACGTTGAAGCAGAAGCTGATCAGCGCATCCCTTTGCTGCGGGCTCAGGGCGACGCCGGTGAGCAGTTGATCCACGGCGGCAGCTGCCTTTGCAACGTCCTGCAGGAGCCAGGCATCGGCCTGCTGTTGGCTGATGCGTTGGCCAGGCCCCACATTGGGGCTGTTGTGGCCGTAGCCGATGCTCCAGCTGGAGCCGCCCGGCGGATCGGGGTAGGCCTCGAGGCTGCAGCCCTCCAGGCTTTTGAGCAGTTGCAGGCCGGCAGGGGTGAGCGTCATCGCGGTGGAGCAGGGGCCCCATAGGGTTCCGCGCCTACCGGCCGCCTCGGGCAGGATCCATTCATGGCTCTTTCCTCCGACGCACTCAGCCCCGATGACTGGCGGCGCATCTGCGATGCCCTGCGTTATCTGGGGCGCGACCTGCACCACCGCTCCTTTGCGGTGACGGCGGAGCGGCGTGAGCTGCTTTGGGCGGAAATGGATCGCTGCCTTGAGTTGGCCAACCGCATTGCGGATGGAGGCGGCGGCGATCCGCCAGAGCCCTGATCCGCTGCGGAACCCTATGGCGCTGTTGCACGACAAGGCGCCATGGAGTCCCGACGACTGGTGGTTTGGATCTCCACCGGGATCCTGGTGTTCCAGGGCAGTGCCCTGGCGCTGGACCTGCTCAATTGCAGTGCCATGGGCTGGCTGCTGCTGCTGCGCCAGGGGGCGACGGCCAGCGCCTTGAGCCGCACTGCGGTGGAGTTCTGCAATCGCCCCCAGGACCGGCTCGATCGTGCCGTGGGCCAGGGCCTGAGCGTGTTGGCGGGGCTGGCGCTCGGGCGATCGGCAAACGGAAGGAGCCTCGACGAGCCCTAGGACAAGCCTGTCTCATTGCGTCTCACTGCGCTGCCGCGAATCCGGGCTAAAATAGTTCACTCCGCTGCATTTTTGCCATGGCAGTTGTCTTGGCATAAGCCTGATTGACCTCTGTCGTAGACAGGGATCTCAGGTCTCGCTAATCGGCTTTTAACCGATTGGTCCTGAGTTCGAATCTCAGACGACCCATTTTTTGTGATCTCTGAGACAGAGGTGCATCCGCCCTCTGCCGCAGTTGATTTCATCGCTTTGGGTCGCGGTCGCCCCTGGACGAAGTGAGTCCGGGAAGGTTCGCTGAAAACCCTAGTTGTTTCGTTTCCTTGGGACTTGTCCCAAGGAATCCAGTTCGTCTTATTTGGTGAGATGAACGAGATGGGTCTCTTGGGCTTGAGCGGTGGGAACACTCACAGCAACAAGGTGTACCCATGGCCGCGATTCAAAACCCCATGCAGCGCTGCAACGCGGTGCTGCGTGCCTATGGAGCCCGCTACCGGCTTCGAGAGCATCGCCGGAGCCCCTGGATCACGGTGTACCAGCTCAACCCGGGCGGCAAAACCCGTGAGCACACCTGCAGGGGCTACGCCGCCGCAGACCCTGACGCGATCGAGAAGCTCCAAGACCTGCTGATCGAGGCCACGAAAACGGGGACGGCGGCTCTGCTGCCCGGCGGCCGGGAGGATCTGAACTCGAGCCCTTCCCGCAACCCCTGCTGGCCTGAGATCTGCGCCGCGGTGGTGGCCTTTCAGCGGGGCCAGGGCGTGAACATGAACCTGGTGGGACCTTTTAAGGGCAAGGGCTACTTCTGCTTACTACCTGCGAACCGGCCCGCCACGGAGGACGACCTGCGCCGCTTTGCGCTGCACACCACCGAGAGCCTCAAGCAACGGATGGAGGATCCAGCGGCTCCGCTCCTGCCGATGCCCACGCACCGGCAGGGATTCCGCCAGAAGCGGGAGGTGGTGTCGCTGTTGCGCCGGGCTGGATTTGGCGCCATTGCGCCCCAGGGCTTGAGCGACGAGCTCAAGGGGATGGTGAACCGCAAGAAGCTGGCCCTGCTGGCGGCCAGTGAGTCACGCCGCCGCATCCCCTCCACCGATGCCATTCAGACCTGGCTGGACCTGGTGAACCAGGAGGACCCGCTCTGGGGGTGGGTGTTCGCGATGGTGGCCACCTATGGGCTTCGGCCCCACGAGGTGTGGCACATCGCGGAACTACCCGACGCCCAGGGGCTGATCAGCATTGGCGTGGCGGCTCGCCATATCAAGGTCACCAAAACCGGTTTCCGGGTGGCGTTGCCCCTGCCGGCGCACTGGGTGGAGCGCTACCGGCTCGGCGGCTGCAACGGTGAGCTGCGGCTCGAGCAGCTGCGCAGCCGCTACACGCCCAAGTTCGTCAATGAAGAAGGCCAGCCCTTTGACACCGAGCGCGATGTGGTGAAGCGCTGCGATAACAACGAACGGCTAGGGACGGTGTGCTGCCACAAGCTGCGCAGCTCCGATGCCAAGGCGGAGTTTGAACTGATCCACAAGCTTTACGCCTGGGTGGAGACGGCGCCGGCCCAGGGCGGCCGTAAGGCCCAGAAACGCAAGGAGCGCTGCGTGCCCTACGACCTGCGCCACGCCTATGCGATCCGGGCGCGGGAGACCACCACCTGGAACTACGCCGATGTGGCGGCGGTGATGGGCCACAGCCCGGAGGTGCACCGCCGCACCTATCTAAGTGAGATCAGCGGCGAGCAGACCAAGGCCTCGGTGGTACGCCGCATGCTCAGCGGCGGAGCTGCAGACGCGTGCGCCTGAGCAGCTCGGCGCAGCGCTCCAGCTGCCAGAGCTGATCGGAGTGGGGGCGGCAGGGGTTCTTGCGAACCCAGTGCTGCCCCTCGCGCAGGAGGCCCCGTCTCCTCCATCGGTGCAGGGTGACGCGGCTGATGGGTAGCTGTGCACAGAGCTGATGTGTGTTGATCCAGGTACACGGCTCTAAAGGCATCACTGGAGCCTCCCCAGCGCCAGTTCACAGCGCTGCAGGTGCCAGAGCAAATGGGAGCGGCCGCTGGTGGGGTTCTTGGCCACCACGTGGCGGCCCTGCTTGAGCAGGCCTGCCTGGCGGATGGCAAAGAGGGTGCTGCGGCTGATGGCGAGTTGCCTGCAGAGCTGTGCGGTGTTCAGCCAGATCGTCTCGGACATGGCGGTTGGTATGGAGAGGGCCGCGGCCGCGGCGTGGGGCGCCGGAGGCTAAGGGGAGTGGCGGTTCACTCCTGATAGAGCCCCATGCGCTCAAGCCAGTCGTCGGATTGCTGCAGGCTCCAGCCGTGTTCGCGCTCCAGCAGATCGGCGATGGTCACCATCACATCGAAGCTCTCGTCTTCGTAGCCGCCGCTGCGCTGGGCCTGCTCCTGCAGGCTCTGCGCCAGTTGCAGCAGCTCCAGCTCCGCCAGGATGTCGCACTGATCCAGGGCCGCCCAGGCGTGCAGCTCGGGGGTCAAAGAAGCTTGTTCTTTCCCGTGGCATGGGCAATGCCATGCCAATCGCATAAGGCTGCGACAAAATTCGATCAGGCGGGGCAGGCTTGGCACATCAAAAGGAGTCGGGCGTAATAGGGTTCCGAAAAGAGCACGCTGTTTCGAGGGCCCAAGCAATCGGGGCCTCCATTGGCCTCAGACACCATTCAATGACCGACTCATACGGTTCCCAGATCCAAGAATGGGATTGGCACTATCGGGTTGGCTTTGATCAGGAGCTCGCCGAGAGAGTTCATCGGGCATTGATCAAGGCGAAAGGGGACGAAGGCTCGGCGGCAGAAAGACATGAATTAGGCTTCTATAAAAAGCTAATATCGGTAGATTGTCTCATCAATCAATGCATCAGTAAGCCAGTTAAGGCGGAGCAGTTTCTTGAATGTTGCACTCAAAAGAGCGTCTTGCATCTCCCCCTGGAATGTGCGGAAAAAATCTCAAACCGTTTAAGGCAGTGCCAATCAATCAGTCAACACCAACTCAAGGGCTTGCAAGAGTTGATAGCGCGGGCTTCAAAAGCTGAATTTGTGAATTACTCAAAGCACCTTTTGGAGCTTGCATTGGGCAACGGCTTCCTGTCTACCGCTAAAAGCCATCTCACTGAGTGGCGTGACGTCAAGCAGCCGAATTACCCAATCTGGCCACGCGAGTCATTGGAGTCACCGGATCTAATCCTAGAAAAATACAGCAAATCAGCCCTTGCATATGGCAAGAGACTCCTTGGATCTGAGGAAGTGGAAGATCCCATATGGAAACTAAGATTCTGTGACGAGGTCTCTTGCTTTGCTGAATACTGGCCATCTCTCATCACAGGCGTTGAAGATGAACTGTTGATTGGCGAAGCTCTAGTGAATGCTGATAGGGCGGACGTGATTGGAACACTCATTCATGAGATCGCTGGGCATGCGTGCTTCTACAAGCTGGCGTCCACGGGATACTTTGCTTTTCTCGATCATGGGGCAACGTGCATGATCGAAGGATGGGCAACTTGGTGCGAGTGGAAGTCACCATTTTCAACACCGGAATACACATCCAAACTCAGGCAATTAGCGGTCAGGAACCTCGGCCTCTCCGAGCTTGGCAGTCCCTTTGAAGCAAACGCTGAGATCAAGAGCCTTATGGCTGAAATTGGTGGAAGCCCCAATCTTGCCGAACAAGGAATGATCAATTTCTACCAGTACCCAGGCTATTCAATGTCTTACTTTGCGGGCGCTGCCTGGTTTGATTTGAAATTTCAAGAAATACCCCCTGACTCCTATTGGAAGAGCAGGGAAGGAACCGCGATTACCAATGTGCTTGAGCCAACGGTCTAGACAATGAACCAAGCCATCACAGGAAGGACAACCGCAAGTAAAACATATATAAACTGACTAGCACGCTTGAGTTTCGCCTGGGCTGGGGCAGACTCAAGCGAATTGCAAACAATTACCTCGACGGCCATATAGATCGTTAACGCATAAAGCAAGACATAGAATATGTCCATGAATGTGAGATAGTCGAGAGTCGGTAGGCGGCTTTGATAACCTTGATGCAAAAAGATTAACGAAAGTAGTACTGCAGGGGGGATGGCTGCCTTGGACTGCTCCCATCCCTTCCACGGCGATATTGTATTAACGAGCAGCAGCATCGATGCCAGCATTGGGGGCAAGATTTCCTTCCAGAATCCTGATATGATCGATCTCTCAAGATGAATCACTGCCTTTACTGCGGAGACCGAATAATTTTGTGTTTCATGCTTGTCATAGTCGGTAAATCCAAAACGTGTCGGATACTCGTAAACCATGTCTGAGAAGACAACTCTATTGACCTTGTATTCCTTGAACGAGTCCGCTTTTGCGTCAAGGGTCGAATCGCGATCGATGAAGTTCCTGACAACCGCCGCGTCTCCATCCTGAAAAAAGCGGAGCGTCAGTTTCTGCCTATCAAAGGGGTATTTTCTGAAATTAAAGTTTGATTCGAACTCTGCGTCAAACAAGCGGTAGACATAGTTCCACCCATGATCAGACTTGTAGGTATAGTCTTCACCGTCAAGGGTTGAGTCATGCTTGTTGAGCGTATTCATGTACACCCCGTCGAGGGGATCTTGCTTTGGCCATGGCTTCTTGTCCCATCCCAGAAGCTTGCCAGTCCACTTTGACCAGATATATCCTCTAGCCCTGAATGAATTTTGGGCCAAATCGAGTGAGTAAAGTTTCTCAATATAAACCCCTGTATTGGCTATGTTGAGGGGGATCTTGCGGCCATCTGAGTAAGTATGTTTCGCGTACCACCTGCTGGATCGATGCTCAATCACTGAATGATTTACGGCTTGTGTCTTCTCGCCTAAGCTGTCTTCCCCTGGGTTGAGAATTGACAGGGAGACAGCGACGAGCAGAAATAAAGCAACAACTAAAAGAAACAGGCGATATCCCCTGAGCCAGCTCATGGCCCGATTGAGCCCTCTAAGCGTTCTGGGGCGATCAGTCATCATTCGAGCGACGAGATGAAGTGGAGATGATCGTATGGATGGCTTTGAGGCATCTCCTCTATTGATAGCTCGCCAACGGCAAAATCAGTTCTGAGTCAATTCGCGAATGCCTTTTTATGCGCGCCCGCTGCGCACTTCCCAGAAGGCAGCGCCGAGGGTGTAGCTGGCCAGGCCGCATTGCTGCTCGTAGCTCTGGCGGGCCTTGAGCTGGCATTCGAGCTGCTTGCTCTCCAGGGTGTAGCTCCACTGTTTGCGGCCGCTGCGGCGCAGCAGCACCAACTCCGGGGTGATCTGGTAGGCGCTGGCCGCCTCAGTGGTGGGCAAGTGCTGCTGCAGGTCGCCGCGCAGGTGTGCCAGCCGCAGCTGCTCATGCAGCTGTTTCTGCTCTGCGGCCAGGGCCTCCTGTTGCTGCCGCAGCTCGAGCAGTCGCGTCACAGCGGTGGTGATCGCCTCTTGGCAGAAGCGTGGGTCGATCGACGTGGGCGCATCCGGCAGCACGCCCGCGGCGGCGAGCAGCAACAGCGCCTCCGGGGTGCCTGGGGCCGGTTCGCTGCCGGCAATCGGCGTGGCAGCGCTCTGGAGTTGGGGAGTGGTGAGGGTGACGGTCATGCAGGGCGTGTGGTGTGTGGGATGTGAGATGGCGATGCGGCTGACCCGATGGCGCTGCTCAGGGCTCCAGGGCTTGGATCTGCAGCAGGGCTTCGATGAGCTCGCTGCGGCGCAGCAGTTCGATCGGTGCTGGCAGGGAGGTGCGATCGATCGGGTAGCTGCGCAGCTCGGCCCGCAGCTCCTCCACGGAGCGCTCATCCCAGGGGCCCGCAGGCAGCTGCGGTGCAGCGGTGGTCTGCGTGGCGGGCCGTGGGGCGGTTGTGGCGGTGCTGCTCAGCTGGCGCGCCAGCTCGGCCACCAATTCGGCCAGGGCAACCAGGGAGCCCAGCAGTGAGCCCTGTTGCTCTGGGGCGATGGGGCGTTGGGTTGTGGTGAAAGAAGGCATCAGACAACAACTTGAAAAACGACAGAGGGGTTGTGGAGCTTGCGCTCGCTCTTGGGGCAGTACGCCTCCCATTCGGCGGCAAAGGGGTAGGGATCGATGCCGGTGGTGTCCTGCAGGTCGACCTTGAGGCCATCAATGGCGGCCATACCGCCGGCGCTGGTGGTGATGATGTGCACGTTCTGGGCGGCCTTGCTGCAGAAGTTCAGGCCGGCTTCTGAGTAGGCGTTGCTGCCCACCAGCGAGGCGTTGCGGGCGTGGTAGTCGCCGATGTTGCTGGCGTGCAGGTGGCCAAACAGCGTGTAATCCACCGTGATCCCCTGGGCGGCGTACTTGCCGGCGATCTCCTGCACCGATTTCTGGGTGTTGGCTCCGATCTGGTGGCCGTGCAGGCACAGGAAGGTGCGGCCGAGCACCTGAAACAGCAGCTCATTGGCCCGAAAGCCGCAGAAGGCGATGCCGTCGGTCTGGGCGAAACCCCGCTTGAGGATTTCGTAGATCATCAGGTCGTAGCTGTCGGTGGCCAGCGCATCGCTCCAGCCCAGCTCCTTGTTCACCCGGCTTTCGTTGCCGGTGATCCCGTAGATCTCCAACTGAAACTGCGAGCGCAGATCCAGCAGAAAGGCCCGCAGGATGTCGGCCGCCAGCAGGGTGGCCTTGGAGCGGTTGGTGGCGTTGCTGAGCAGCTCGTCGAGACGGCGATCGCTGTTGAGGAAATCCCCCAGGCAGGCCACCACCACCTTGCGGGCGCCGTAGCTGCTGCCTAGCTGTTTGACGCGGGCGGCCAATTTGGCCAGCCGCGCTGCGGCCACCGAGAAGTCGTAGCGGTTGGAGGGCAGCTCCACCCGCTCGTTGAAGTGCAGATCACTGAGCTGCACGACCAGCACCGCATCGCCGCCATCGGGAATCGAGGCCAGCTGGATGCCGCGGCTGAAGTCACGGCTATCCAGCAGACCCGCCAGTTCACGGCAGTAGGCGGCGGCGGCGTTCTCGATGCGGGCGTGCTCGCGGAAGGCTTTGCGCTCGATGCGGTTGGTGTCGGCGAGGGCCTGGTGGCGTTTGGCCAGGCGCACGTTGAACTGCAGCAGCTCGGGCTCCTGCGGTTGCTGCTCGCGGGCGTTGTGTTGGCGCTGCGGGGGCTTGCTCCGGTGCGGGCGGCCGGAGCCGGAGTCGTTGCGCCTGTGGCGCGGATTGGCTGAAGCCATGAAATACAGCAGGGGCGGGAGGCTAGGGGGAGGGGCTCAGCTGAGCTCGAGCCCATCGAGTGGGATGGGGCGCAGGCCGCAGGCACGCCGGCAATCGAGCCAGCGCTCCAGCGGCACCCCCAGTTGATCGGCGATGGCGCGATCGCCAAAGCCCTGCTCGCGCAGGCGGCGGGAGCTGATCCACAGCTCCCGCACGCGGTGGCTGATGCGCACGGCAAAGCCGTTGTCGCGCAGGTGGTGCAGCAGCTCGCCTTTCACCTTCGGCACCAGATAGCTCGAGGGCTTGTGACCACGGCTGGGGTCGTAGCCGATGGCCCCTTTGCAGAGCCCCTCGTAGGCGGGGCCCAGCAGCTCATCCACGGCGATCGACCAACGGCGCGCAAAACGATGGGCCTGTTGCCGTGCGAGGCCCAGATGCGCGCAGGCAAAGGCCCGTTGCTCAGCGCTCATGCGCGGCCGAGGGCGGGGTGGCCTGGGCATTCGGATGCGGCGGGGCCGGGAGGCTAGGGGCGGCTCCGCGGGCCGCCGCCGCCGCTGGGGAGGAAGCCGGCAGCAGGGTGGCGAGCAGCTCCAGGCGCAGCGGTGTGGGCTGCAGCAGTTGCACCACCAAGGCCAGGGCCAGCCCGCAGAGGGCGCCGCCGCAATGGGGAGTGATCAGCATGGCTCCAGAAGCAGAACGCCAAAGGGTTCCAACACCACCGCAATCGGCTCAGCCGAGGTGGAGAAGAGAAGAAAGCCCAAAGAAACTGCTCCCTCTGGGTTGCCTGGCGCCGCTGAGATCACCGGCCAGCACTGGGGCCGGCCACGGCTGTGGCCTGCTTGAGGCCACGGGTGTGGCATGGGTCGGCCACAGGTTTGTCTGCCCCTTTCCACAGCTGTGGGCGGCGGTGCCAGAGGCCCTGCGGCCAGAACCGCTGCAGTGAGGCCAACGCCCATGACCAGCCAGGTACTGCTCACCCATCACCACCACCAGGCGATGGAGAACGCCGCCGAGCGCGGCTTTTGGATGCCCCTGCCGTTGCAGGGCGATCAGCTCTCAGAGGTGCGCTACTTGAGCGCCATCAGCCGCGGCCAGGGCCAGATCACCGCGCTGGTGGAGATCACCAGCTTTGAGCCCTGGCGCGATGGCAGTGGCCTCGAGCAGTGGTTGCCGTTTGTGGGGCCATGGCTCGAGCTGCCGCGCCCCATCCCGCTGGGGAACCGGGGTCTGTTGGCCGGATGGCTCCCGCAGCGGCGTGATCAGAGCCAGATCGTGGAGTTGTTGGCGCTTCTGGCTGCTGAGCGGTTGAGCGATCTTGTGCTTCCACCCGCGCCGCAGGCGCCCCATCTGGGATGTTGTTGTGGCGGCGCTCCTCAGCTCACAGGGGTCAGACGTATGGCCTGTGGAAGCGCTGCGTGCAAATCCCGCAGCTTTGTCTCTGGAAGGGAGTGAACCCCTCGGTGGTTGGGACCTCGCTCCTGTGCCGCCTGCCACGGCCCATTGGCGGGGCCGCCATAAATCAAATCCAGCCGTCTACGCCGGAGATTGAGCTGCACCACGAGTAGCAGGCCGTTCCCGCCATAGATCGGCACAACACGGCCTTCCTTGGTGGTGCGGATCTGAACCATTTCCCCATCCGGCGTAGAGGCATCGAATTCCTTTGAGTTGCCGGGGAGCAGCTCCAATCCGAAGGCTTCTGCGACCAGAACCTCCCCCGGGGTTCCCACGCAGAAGCCTGATGGCGTGCAAGGCCTGCCGCACTCTTGCTCCAGAGCATCGGTGACCCGGTAGAGCTTGCGCAGCAGTAGCCAGATGCGCTCTGAATCAGCCATGGCTCAATCCACTCGCCGTCACGGGCGCCACCATCACGAAGATGGACCTAGCGCAGCTGGGCGCTCAGGTCATGGGGCCGCAGCAGCCCCTGCTGCAGCCCCCAGGCCACCAGCGCCCGTTGATCACGAACGCCCACCTTGCGGTAGAGGGCACTGAGCAGGCGGCGCATGCTGTCGCAGCGCATCTGGCGCAGGGCCGCGATCTCGCGGCTGCTGCGCCCCCGCGCTAGATCCACGATCAGCGCCTGCTCGGCGGCGCTGAGCTGGTGCAGCCGGCAATCGCCCGGTAGGGCGTCTGCAGTGCTGAAACGCAGCCGCAGCCGGGTGGAGAAGCGCGAATCGAGGCAGTGCTCCCCCTCCAGCAGGCTGATCAGGGCGCGCAGGCCGCTGCCGTTGCCGCCGCTCTCCAGGCTCAACAACCCCTCCGGGGCGCACTGCCAGATGTGCTCCAGGCGCGAATCGCTAATGCTGCGCGGCAGGTAGATCAGAAAGCGGCAACAGCCGATCGCCGGATGACGGCGCAGCTGCTCCATCAGCTGATCGGCGCCGCCATCAGCCCGTGAGTCATCGGCGATCACCAGCAGGCGCTCCACCGGCCCGCCCAGTTGGGCCAACAGCTCGCTGGCGGATGTGCTGATCAGCGGTTGCTCCAGCACCAGGGTGGCGACCACCGCCACCTGGGCATTGGCGCTGCACACCGCCAGGGTCCAGCCGCGGCTGGCGAGGGCCAGTTGCTCTTGCAGCGGCTGCAACTTGGCCCGCAGGCTTGTGGTTCCCATCCCTCAATCGTCAGGGGCTGGCCCTGGTGGCCACCCTTGTTCGCTCTAGCGCTGCGGCGCGGATGTGTCAGCCCTGGGATGCAATCGGCACGCTGCATGTGTGGAGCGAGCGTCTAATCGGCGCTCCGCCAGGCCGTTGCCGCGCCGCGCAGTTTGGCCAGGGCCTGCGCCTCCAGGTGCTCCATTGCGCTGGGTTCCATGCCCATCGCACGGCGCAGCTGGTGGGGGGTGAGGGGCGGTCGCCGCAGATAGCGGTTGTGGATCATCCGCCGCTCCTGGGGCTCCAGCTGCTCGAGCAACTGCGGCAGCAGCGCTGCGGCTGAATCGGTGTCTGTGGAGGTGGGTCGTGCTGCCTCATCGGCGCGGCCGGATGCGGCGGCCTCATCGAGCGAATCGGTGCAGGTGAGCGCCCATTGGCGCAGCAGATTGGCCAGCTGCGCAGCGGTGATCGCTTTGCCATCCACCACCAGCCGCTGGGCCAGCTGCTCGAGGCTGAGCTGTTGGCCGGTGGCGGCCTGGTGCTGCTCATGCAGGCGCACGGCCCGCAGCACCACCTTGGCTTTGTCGTAGGGGAAGCGGATGGTGCGCTTCCCGCGGCGCTCCACCTCCCCAAAGCCGCAGCGCACCCAATGGGCCGCGTAGGTGGAGAAGCTGTAGCCCTTGGCCGGATCAAATTTCTCAGCTGCCCGCATCAGGTGCAATGCCGCCTCCTGGAAGGCATCGGCGGTGGCCTCATCGGTTGCCGGCAGGCTGTGGCGATGGCGCCGCCAGATGTGCGGCACCAGGCGCAGGTTGTGGCTCACCAGCCGGTCGCGGGCCTTGAGGGCGCTGCGGCGGATGGGTTTGGGGGCATGGTCGGGGCCATCGGGGTGTTGCTGCCAGCGCTGGATGCGGCGCGCCAGCTCGAGCACGGTCGTTTGCGTGAGCGGTGGCTGATGGCAGCTGGCCTGCATCCAACGGCTGGCGCCGCTGCGGTGGTGGCCGGAACGCGGGGGCATGGCAGTGGCGCAACTGCCGGGAGTGTTCCCCGTGATTTCACGGATGCGCCTACGGAATCAGCAAATTAAAAGCAGCCAACAAAACCTCAACCAGATGTATCACCCACAAAATTCTTCGCTCGAGACAATTAAGAGAAGAGAAACCTTGCTAAATTGCCTGTTGTTTGTATAGCATATAAATGCTTGTCACTTGGGCAATATGCGTTATGTACTAAGAAAACTCGCCCAAATCAGCCTCTTCATCGCGTGCGCTGGAGCTGCTCTTGGAGCCGAGTACTACCCCTTTACGAGCAATCAAGCTGACAACATGCTTGAGCTCATAAGAAGATCTAGTGCACTTAGATTTAGAATAGTTGAGAACTCATCGTACTGCCGCAAAACAGCTGGCCTGGGTGGGTACGTACGATATCCAGAACCGGTCACTTATGGCGCAACAGCAACCTTTGGAATCTGCTCACGTAGATTAATTCAGGAGGGAAATCAGTCGCAATTTGATAGGATCATCTATCACGAGTCAGTGCATGCTGCACAGGGCTGCCACCCACGAGAGTGGCTGCTTGGCATTCCGCAGTCAAGTATTCCTCGTGACTTAAAGGCATGGGTGCGCAATGACTCGCTTTATCAGGGCAATACCGAAGAGTCAAACAAAGCTGAATACGAAGCTTATTACCTTGAAGATTTCCCTGGCAAGGTGGCTTATTATGTGAAAGCGCACTGTCACCGATAGCAACTTACCCCGAAGCAATGACTACTTCTCTGCTTGCATCCTTCTTAAAGGTTTTCGCGACTCTCCTTGTGGTCATTGTATGTAGGAAGATAGATTTATTTGAGAAGGAGCCATGGAAAGCGCTCGGTTTAAGCGTGGCCGCAGGAGTGCCAACGTACTTCGCAAGTCTGGCAGTAACACAATGGCTGTTTCATGCATTCTCGGTCACACCTGAGATATATAGTCTTGGGAGGGTGGTTTCCCTCCTTGTTGCTTCGGCGATTGTGCAAGTGATCGCGCTTTCAATCTGCATGTCTCTATTTGTTAGATTCATGCGGGCCGAGGTTGACTCGTTGCCTGATTTTATTCTGTATTCGGTCGCGATCTCGTGCGGTTATGCAATTGGATCTCTTTCGCTCCAGTATGCACTTGAGGCAGGTGATCCGGCTTGGTCACAGGGGGTCTTAAATGCTTTGTATGACGGACCGGCGCTGTTGGACATTAATATCCCATTCATCTCGGCTGGCATAGGAATCATCTTATTCCTGATCTCGAATCGCAATGTCATTCATCTCAGGTACGGAACAACCGCCATGGTTACTGTCATTGCCTCCTTGGTTGTCTTCTTGCAGGCAGCTTTCATTGTAGGAGGCCTTTTGGCGACTTTAGGCTCACCAGACACCATCAATGCTGCCCGCACCCTCGGAGAGTCCCTGATTGAATTCAGCTCGGTCCTTTCAACTATATTTATCTTGCTTGCTGTTACGCTGGGCGCGCTATTGGATCTGAATATTGTTACTTCATTCATTGATAAGATTTTCGAAGGTATTGCAGATGAGGGACCCACTAATACTCTCACTCAGGAGCAAAAGCGCTTCCGGGAGATATTGGTTAATCCCATTTCTTATAGTGCTTTCTTGAGGCTATTTATCAAGTCTCCTGGCCAGGATCAACAGAACAGCCAACCCTCTCTGGATGAACTGAGAGTAGCTAGAACAATTGCAGGGCTTGCATTAAGTAGCTGGAGGCGTCCAGAGACTGCATCCCACTGCGTTACCGAGGGACGCGCGCTTATTAGCCAGCAAGTTGT
>Ga0194122_10004187_pt1 | contig 14230 bp, 13 predicted proteins | sample TA2MahCa10mmetaG_FD_155487 | JGI IMG/M metagenome (GOLD analysis project Ga0194122, IMG submission 155487) | Freshwater microbial communities from Lake Tanganyika, Tanzania - TA2015021 Mahale Deep Cast 10m | ecosystem: Environmental > Aquatic > Freshwater > Lake | place: Tanzania: Lake... | reverse complement strand
AGGAACAGATCCGCTACGAGCTCAAGGAAGCGCCGGCGGAAGGTGCGCCCAGCGTGCTGGCCACCACGCCGATCTTCGACATGGATCTGCCGAAGCGGCTCGAGGAGCACGGCGTGGAATTCGCCGCCGCACCGCCCCAGAAGCCCAGCTTCATCACCACGGCTCTGAGCTGGATCGTGCCGCCACTGATCTTCATCCTGGTGCTGCAATTCTTCGCCCGCCGTTCCATGGGCGGCGCCCAGGGTGCGCTGAGCTTCACCAAGAGCAAGGCGAAGGTGTATGTGCCCGATGAGGAATCGCGCGTCACCTTCGCCGATGTGGCCGGCGTGGATGAGGCCAAACAGGAACTCACCGAGATCGTTGATTTCCTCAAAACGCCCGAGCGCTACACCGCCATCGGTGCCCGCATCCCCAAAGGCGTGCTGCTGGTGGGCCCCCCCGGCACCGGCAAAACCCTGCTCTCCAAAGCGGTGGCCGGTGAAGCTGGCGTGCCCTTCTTCATCATCAGCGGCTCGGAATTCGTGGAGCTGTTCGTGGGTGCCGGCGCAGCCCGCGTGCGTGATCTGTTTGAAGAAGCCAAGAAGAAGGCCCCTTGCATCATTTTCATCGACGAACTCGATGCCATCGGCAAGAGCCGTGCCGGCTCGATGGGCGTGGTGGGCGGTAACGACGAGCGCGAGCAGACCCTCAACCAGCTGCTCACCGAAATGGACGGCTTTGCCGCCAAGGACAAACCGGTGATCGTGCTGGCCGCCACCAACCAGCCCGAAACCCTCGACGCCGCTCTGCTGCGCCCCGGCCGCTTCGACCGTCAGGTGTTGGTGGATCGCCCCGACCTCTCCGGCCGCAGGACAATCCTCGACATCTATGCGCGCAAGGTGAAGCTCGCCCCTGGCGTGGATCTCGACAAGATCGCCCAGGCCACCAGCGGCTTCGCCGGCGCCGACCTGGCCAACCTCGTCAACGAGGCAGCGCTGTTGGCCGCCCGCAGCAAGCGCACCTCGGTGGAGCAGGGAGACCTCAACGAAGCGATCGAGCGCGTGGTGGCCGGCCTTGAGAAGAGGAGCCGCGTGCTTCAGCCCGATGAGAAAAAGGTGGTGGCTTATCACGAAGTTGGCCACGCCATCGTGGGTCACCTGATGCCCGGCGGCAGCAAGGTGGCCAAGATCTCGATCGTGCCCCGCGGCATGGCCGCTCTGGGCTACACCCTGCAGCTACCCACCGAAGAGCGCTTCCTCAACTCCAAGGAAGACCTCGAAGGCCAGATCGCCACGCTGCTGGGCGGCCGCAGCGCCGAGGAGATCGTGTTCGGCGCTGTGACCACCGGCGCCGCCAACGACCTGCAGCGCGCCACCGACATCGCTGAGCAGATGGTGGGCACCTACGGCATGAGCGACGTGCTCGGCCCCCTCGCCTACGACAAGCAAGGGGGCAGCCGCTTCCTCGGCGGCGGCAACAACCCTCGCCGCGTCGTGAGCGATGCCACGGCCCAGGCGATCGATAAGGAGGTGCGCACCCTGGTGGATCGCGCCCACGACCGAGCCCTCTCGATCCTCCACCACAACCGTGATCTGCTGGAGAGCATCTCCCAGCAGATCCTGGAGAAAGAGGTGATCGAGGGCGACGACCTCAAAAACCTCCTGGCCAGCAGCGTGATGCCCCAGGAGGCCGTGGCGATCGCCTGATCAGCGCCTCGCCTGCTCGCTGGCAGGAGGGCTTCACAGCAGTGCCCAGAGGCGGATATCCGTGGATATCCAGCTCTGGGCTCTTTTCTCATGTGCCACCACAGGGCCAAACCCTTGACGAAGGGGCCCTTAATCCCGGATAAGGGTTCTTTGAAGAAAGGCCGATGGCTGCCAGCAGCGGCTACCCAGCCTTGGCGGAGCTGAAAGGGCGCGACTTTCTCTCCTCCACCGACACCACGGCCGAGCAAACCTCCGCGCTGCTGCAGCTGGCTGCCGATCTCAAAGCGGGCCGCACCCACATCGATCTGGGTGGCCGCAGCCTCGGCCTGATCTTCAGCAAGGCCTCCACCCGCACCCGGGTGAGTTTCACCGTGGCCATGGCCCGGCTGGGCGGGCAGACGATCGACCTCAATCCGCAGGTGAGCCAGGTGGGCCGCGGTGAACCGGTGGCCGACACCGCCCGCGTGCTCAGTCGCTACGTGGATGCCCTGGCGATCCGCACCTTCGCCCAGGAGGAACTGGCGGAGTATGCCCATTGGGCCTCGATCCCGGTGATCAACGCCCTCACCGATCTCGAGCACCCCTGCCAGGCCCTAGCCGACTACCTCACCCTGCAGGAAGCCTTCGGCGAGCTCGGCGGTCTCACCCTGGCTTACGTGGGTGATGGCAACAACGTGGCCCACTCGCTGATGCTCTGCGGCGCCCTGCTGGGCGTGAACGTGCGGGTGGGCTGCCCGCAGGGTTACGAACCCGATGCGGCCGTGCTGGAGCAATCCCGACAGCTGGCTGGCAACCGCTGCAGCATCGACGTGGTGCATGAACCGGTCGCGGCCGTGCGGGGTGCGCATGCCCTCTACACCGATGTGTGGGCCTCGATGGGCCAAGAAGACGAGAAAGCCGCCCGCGAAGCCGCCTTCAGCGGCTGGTGCCTCAACGAAGAGCTGGTGGCCGAAGCCGATCCCCGGGCGATCGTGCTGCACTGTCTGCCCGCTTACCGCGGCCTGGAGATCAGCTCCGGCGCGATGGAGGGCAGCAGCAGCAGCATCTTTGATCAGGCCGAAAACCGTCTGCACGCGCAACAAGCCCTGCTCGCGGCTCTACTGGGCGGGGCGTGACCGCGGCTTGCCAAGCGAGCCAGCGAGCGGTACAAATGTATTGACAGCCATCCGCTTCGCCGGTGCCCGCAGGAAATCCTGAACCGCTCACTCCTGCTCAACAGGAGCTGTACGACTGGCTGGCGGGCTTCATCGGCCAGCATCGCCACAGCCCCTCCATCCGCCAGATGATGGAAGCGATGGGGCTGCGCTCCCCGGCTCCAGTGCAGAGCCGCCTGCGCCACTTGCAGCAGAAGGGCTGGATCACCTGGCAGGAGGGCCAGGCCCGCACCCTGCAGCTCCTGGGTGAACTCACCCCTGGCATCCCCGTGCTCGGCGCTGTGGCCGCCGGCGGCCTGGTGGAAACCTTCGACGACGTAAGCGATCGCCTCGACCTGGCCCCGGTGCTGGAAACCCGTGGGCTGTTTGCCCTCACCGTGAACGGCGATTCGATGGTGGATGCCCACATCGCCGACGGCGACGTGGTGCTGATGGAGCCCGTGGTCGAACCCGGCAGGCTGCGCAACGGCACGATCGTGACCGCCCTGGTGCCCGGCAGCGGCACCACGCTCAAACACTTCCACCGCGATGGTGGCCAGGTGCGCCTGGAAGCGGCCAATCCTGCCTACGAACCGATCGTGCTCGACGCCGAACAGGTGGCGGTTCAGGGCAAGCTCGTGGCGGTGTGGCGACAGGTTTAACCCAGCCACCAGGCCTGCACCCCTGCGGTGTAAGCTCATTCCATCGAAACGGCGGGCCGCAAGGCCAGTTCGGGAGTCCAACCCCGATCAGCCTTTTGATCCAAACGGGGCCATAGCTCAGCTGGTAGAGCACCTGCATGGCATGCAGGGGGTCAGCGGTTCGAATCCGCTTGGCTCCATTGAACCGAACCCGCCTAAATCTGCCCGGGCTTTGCCCGGGTTTTTTTGTGCCCAACGGCGGCGGCACAAACTCTCAGGGCGCCGCATGGTGCGCAGCGCAACTGCAGTTCGGTACACCACGAACAATTTCTTACTGGTAGCCGTTGCTACTGTTTTGACACGTTCATCCCCTTGTGGGACGCACGCCTTGGCAGCAGGGAACGGGGCTGCCAGCTTGAGGCCACCGCCATGAACACCCTCGCCCTCATCCGCGCCCAGATCCTGAAGGCCCAGCGCCTGCACCAGGCTCAGCTCGCCACGATGAGCAACAGCGTGAGCAACCCCCGCGCCCAGATCTTCTGATCCGGGGAGGCAGGTTCATCCCAAAGGCGCCCCGCGGGGCGCCTTTTTCATGCGGCTGTGCGCTCGAGCCGCAGCAGCGGCCCGCGCAACAGCACCACCACGAGGATCAGCGCCAGCCCCATCGCCACCTGCACGGGCACATAGCCCGATCCGGGAACTCCCCTCTGCACGGCAATCCAGTGCATCAGGCCGCTCGCCGCAGCCGCACTGAACGACTGCAACCCCTTGCTGAGGCTGGCAATCGCCGACACTCGCCCCTGCAACGCCACTGGCGTGAGCCCCTCCACCAGAGCGGTGTCGAGATTCACCGCCAACACACCGCAGGCACCAGCAAAGAAGACCGCCAGCGAGGCCCAATGGATCACATCGCTGGCCGCCAACAGCACGATCGACAAGCCCAGCCCGGCGGCCGATGCCAGCAGCGGCCAACCGGGCTGACGACCACTCCCCGACGCCATCCCCAGCAGCGCCCCCACAAACCCGCCCAAGGCAATCGCAGACAACAAGGCCGCGTAGATGCCGTGGCTCTGGTCACCACCCATCGCGTGATGCCCGTGCACAAAGATCGGCAGCAGGGTTTGAAAGGGCATCCCCAGCAGCATCACCACAGCCAGCAGCTGCAACAGCGCCCGCAAGTTCCACGCACCGCGCACAAAGTGCATCCCCTGAGCCACGCTGCGCAGGAACGATTCCCCCTGGGCGCGGGCCGCATGGGTGGCCGACTGCACCGAAGGCATCCACGGGATCAGTGCCAACAGCGGCACAAAACTGATCACGTTGAAGAAAAACGCCACCTCTTCATGGCTGCGATCGCTGGTGCCGATGCTCAACAACACACCGCCGAGGGCCGGACCAAAAATGTTGGTGATGTTTGAGGAGGCGCTGTAAAGCTGCTGGGCCTCCATCAAGGCCGGCCGCGGCACCATTTCGCTGATCAGTGCGGTGCGGGCTGCTGAATCAAAAGCCGAAATCGCACCATTGCAGGCATTCACGGCCACCAGCAACCAGAGGGGCACGCTGCCCTGCATCGAGGCCAGCCACAGGGTGAGGGCCACCAGCAGGAAGCCGGTTTCGGTGAGCTGAAACAAACGCCGCCGGTTGATCCGATCCGCGGCCGCGCCACCCACCACCTGCAGCAGAAATTGCGGCACCCCATAACCCAGGGCCAAAGCGGCAATACCACTGGCGCCGTAGCTCTTCACCGTGAGCCACGACATCGCCATCACAAAGGCGCTGGTGCCAAGGTTGGACACCAGATTGGCCACCCAGAAGCGACGAAAATCGCGAAGGTGCCAAAGCGATCGGGCGCTGCTCAGCAGCCGGCCGATAACGGAACCCTGGGGCTCCTCAGGGTGAACAGGCATCAGATCCGGCGGCAGCTTTGCCGCAGCAGATGCTGCACCAGGGCTGGATCCGCCTGCAAGGCATAGGCCTCAATCTCCCGCTGCCGGCTGTCCTGGGGGAGCGGAGCGGTGGTGGCCACCACGTGCTGAAGATTGCCCTGGTTGCGCAGGTGCTGCAGGAAGAAGCCGTTCAGCTGACGCTCGGTGAGATCGCCGGCGCGCCGCAGCCCCTCGGCGAGGGGTAACGAGGTGGGTGTGTCGAGGCCATCCAGGCAGTCCTGCACCACATGCACCAGCTCGTGATGCAGCACCTTGCTGCGCTCCTGGGGTCTGGCTTGCAGGGCGTCGCCCAAGCAGAGCAGGTTGGCGCCCATGTTGTAGGTGGCGAGCTGCCCGGGAACACCGCACACGCCACCGCTCTGCACGGCCACGCCGATGGCCCTCAGGCTCTGCAGCAGCTCAGCCTCGGCCTGCAGCGGCAATCCCTCGGCCCGGAGCCGCGGCGCCTGCAGAGCCAGCACCCCCAGGCCCAACGCCACAGCCACACCCCAGCGCGAGGAGCGCACAGGCCATCTCAAGAAAGTCTCAAGATTGTCGCACTTGAGATCGGAGCCGGACTGCCCCCGCAGCCGCCGCCAGCAGCAGCAGCGGCAGCTCACCGGTGCGGCTGTAGCCCGTGAGGCCAGCGCGCACCTGCACCTGCACCGGCAGGGTTCCGGCCATGCCATTCGGCAGCCGCTGCCGCACCGCCCCGGCGGGATCCACCAGCAGGCTGGGGCCGGTGTTAGCAGCACTCACCAGCCAGCGCCCCGTTTCAATCGAGCGCAGCTGCGCCAGGGCCGCGAACTGGCCCTGCAGCTGGGCGGGGTAGGGGTCGAGATTGGCGCTGGCCAGCAGCCAGCCGGCTCCGTCGCGAGCAGCCGCAGCCAGGGAAGCCCCATCAGCGATCTCGTAGCAAATGGCCACACCAATCGCGCCGCTGGGCCGTGGCAACACCCGCGAGGGCTCGCCAACGCTCACGCCTCCCACCGCCGACAATCCCGCCCAGCTCAACCAGCGACCGCCCGGAATCCACTCCCCAAGCGGCACCAGCCGGTTTTTATCGATCGCCTGAGCCGGCTCCTGCTCCCCCGGCGCAAAACGCAGCACAGCGCTGCGCAACAGGCCATTCACCTCCCGAAAACCACCGCTCAACACCTCCACCGGCGCCGCCTGCGGCAGGGGCTGCCCCACCGCCAGCGCCCCCTCCGGCAACAGCAGCCCCGCAGCCCCCTGCTGGGCTGCCTGCAGCTGCGCACCCGCCAACCGGCGCAGCAGAGCCTGCTGCTGGCTCCAGCTGAATTTCTGGCGGGTGGGAATCGCCGGTTGCAGCACCAACAGCTTCTGGCTGCCGGCCGCCGTGGCGGACGAGTCGGTTCGTTGCAACAACTGCCAGCCCCAACCATGCAGCAGCACCACCACCAGCAACCAGGCCCCCGCCGAACGCCCCACCCCGCTGCGCTGTGCGGCCCAGGCCACCAGCCAGCGCCAGAGCCACCAGGCCAGCAGCAGCTGCAGGGCCGCCAGCCCACCGGCCCCGATCCATTGGGCCCAGCCCGCCAGGGCGCGATCGCCGGGCAGCGCTGCGCTGCCGAGCCCGATCCAGAAGAGGGGTCCCTTCGCCAGCAACACCTCCCCCAAACCCCAGAGCGCCGCCGCCAAGCAAGCCGAACTGCATCGCTCAGACCCCAGCTGCTGCAGCAGCCAGCGCCAGCCCCCCACCAGGGCTGCAGCCACGGCACCCAGGCTGAGCCACAACAACACGCACAGCGGCAGGCTCAGGGGCAGCGGTACCCCTACCCAGTCGAGCGGGTGGAGCCACAGCAGCCAGCGATGGCTCACCAACACCGCGGCCCCTCCCCAGAGCGCCGCCGGCCCCGGCCCGAGCGCCCAGAGCGGCACCAAGGCCAGCCACAGCAGCGGCGGACAGCCCCAGGGCGGCAGCGTCAGACCGGCCAGCAGCCCGGCCACACCGGCGCCGATCCATCTCCACACCGGCCGGTTCCCTGCCATGGCCACCAACCCTAAGAAGCGTCATGGTTTGGGTCGAGCACAGATCGCTGGCGCCATGGACGCGAACAATCCGCTTCAACAGCTGCTGGTGCGTGGCCTCGGCACCACCTCGTTAGTGGCGGAGCGGTTGCGGGGGGTCACCCAGGCCTGGGTGAGCAGCGGCCGCCTCGACCCCTCCGAGGCCAGCGCCCTCGTGGATGACGTGCTGGCCAGCCTGCGGGGCGACAACCCCGAACTGGAGAAGCAGACCGAACGCCAGGTGGAGCGCAATCTCGATCACCTACTCCAAGATCTCGGCCTGGCCCGCCAGCGGGAGGTGGATGAACTGCGGGGGCGCATCGACCGGCTCGAGCAGCTGCTGCGTCAGCAGCGGTTGCAGAAGCCCACAGAACCCGCTGGCTATGGCGACTTACCGGATTGAAGCTCGGGCAGAATCCCTGCACCGGAGCCCTCGAACCAGCCCATGCGCGACATCCTGATCAGCTCGGCCGTCTGCATTGCCTGCCTGTTGCTGGCCCTGGTGAGCCAGCTGGTGTCGCCCTCCACCGTGCAAGCCCAGCCCGTGCAGCCCGCCGTGGTGGCAGCCGCCGCCGCACCGGCTGCCGTGCGCAACCAGTTCGAGCTGGACCCGGAAGATCCCAACCCCACCCTCTTCACCATGGCCAGCGACGCCGGCAACTCCGATCAGATCGCCGCTTCCGGCGCCGCCAACCTCGGCGGTGAACTGGTGGCGGCCAAGGAGCGCACCACCCCCAGCGGCCTGCGCATCACCGATCTGGTGGTGGGCGATGGCCCCGAAGCCACCGCCGGCCAGACCGTGGTGGTGAACTACCGCGGCACGCTGGAAAACGGCAAGGAGTTCGACAGCAGCTACGGCCGCGGCCCCTTCTCTTTCCCCCTCGGCGCCGGCCGGGTGATCAAGGGCTGGGATGAAGGTGTGGCCGGCATGCAGGTGGGCGGCAAGCGCAAGCTGGTGATACCGCCCGACCTGGCCTACGGCGAGCGCGGCGCAGGCGGCGTGATCCCACCCAACGCCACGCTGATCTTTGAAGTGGAACTGCTGCAGATCAAGGGATAAACGCCAAACCCACAGCCGCTGTCAGCATGCGGCCGTGGGTTGTTCACCATCCATGAACCAACGTCTGATGCGTGCCCTACTAGCAGGGCTTTTGTCGTTGGTGCTTGTGGCGTTAAGCCCCTTGGCAGGCCTGCAGGCAGCCACACCAGCCTTGCGGTTGGATGCAGCCCGGGCAAAAGGGAGCGTGGCGATTCCGATCAACGAGCAGCCGTTTTATCCCGACCTGCTCTTGATCCAAGAACAGTGGGGTAATGCTCCCTTAAACCGTGTGGTGGGGGACAGCCCCCGGGAGACGCTGCTCAACTTTTATGCCGTAATGGCGCGGGTGAACCAACTACTGCACCGCACCGCCCTGGAGGCAAAACGCGACCCCGGGATGGGCTGGAGCGCGGCCGCCCGCCACAAGATCACCGAAGCAGAGCAGCTGTTCGATCTGGCCGTGCAGGCGCTGGATGCGGACGTGTTTCCCGAGAGCATCCGTAAGGACATGGCCGACGAGGCGGCCCTGCAGCTCAAGGAAGTGCTGGATTTCGTCTTCACCCATAGCACCGTGCCTATTCAGATCCCCGATGCGGCAGGTCTGAAGGCCTACAACGAACAACGCAGCCGCAGCAGTGAGAGCTGGTCGTTACCCAACACCTCGATCACGCTTGCCAGCCCAACCAAAGACGCGAGCGACGATCCCGGCTTTCTGTTCGCGGGCAACACGGTGAGAGATATCGGCCGGATGTATGAACAGATCCAGGATCGGGTGGTTGTAAAGCAACCGTTTGCTTCCTCCGGTTTTTACAACTCCTAGATTCACACGCCCGGATCTCTAAGCCCACCCAAATGGTATTTGCGGCTGCCTGCAAATTTGCGCAGGGTTCTGGAGATCGTTATCGATGGTCAAACCCTACTGCAGATCGCGGCAACGTTGGCCACGCTGCTGCTCTACGGCTGGCTGCTAAAAGTGCTGCTGGGGCGGCTCCTGCACACCTAACGCTACTGGCAGAGCGATCAACCCAAGGGGGACGGACGCCGCCCCTGGCACCAGGACAATCTCCCTTGGCATCGGGTGCTGTTGGTATTACCGCTACTTCCGCTCACGCGCATTAGTGACACCTTCATTGATGACTATGTGAATTTCACTGGCATGCCATTGCTTGTGATTACCTACTTCTTCTACATCTGCTATTTCATCGCTGCCGGCTGTTTCTTCTTCTTTCTGTTTGAGGCTTTGGGCCGCACCCTCTCCGAGCGGCTGGTGCAGTGGCGCGGAGGCAACTCCGAGCTGCAGTTGCGACGGGTGAGCAACTTGGTGATGCCGGTGTGCAGGGTGCTTGGGGCGCTGATAGCCGTGGTGATGATCTATCGGCTGTTGGTGGTGCTGGGGCTGCCCTCCACCACCGTTCTGGCTTTCTCAGCGGTCCCCGGCCTTGCGATCGGCCTGGGGGCGTCCAAGCTGCTGGGCAACCTGTTCGGTGGGCTATCGATCCAGACGGATCGCCCCGTTCGGGTCGGAGAGTTCTGCCAAATCGGCACCAATCTTGGCTTCGTCACCAAGATCGGGCTGCGCTCGCTCGAGCTGCAAACCCTCGACAGCAGGGTGACCATCCCCAACGCGATCGTGGACGACGAGACGATTGTGAATTTCTCACGGCGGCAGGCCAACAGCGATGCCATGCCCAGCCAATCACTGGTGGTGCGTCTGGTGGTTACCCATCGCTTCAGCCCTGATCAGGTGGCAGATCTGCTGCATTTCGCCCGACTGGCCGTGAAGCAGATCGAAGGGGTGGAACAGCCGCTGGTGAGCCTGGAGCAGGAGGGCATCGAACGCTGCACCCTGCTCTGCCACAGCATGGTGAGCGTGCAGAGCTGGGAGCGCTACCTGGAGGTGCGGGAGCGCTTGCTGCTGCGGCTGGAGCAGGTGGTGGAGCAGGTGCGGTTGTCGCAACGGCTGGTGGGCGTGAGCTACGACACCTGCAGCGAGCAACTGGAACGGCTGCCAACCCTGATTCGCAGCGTGGTGGAGCGCGACCCACTGCCGAAGCTGCAGTCGTGCCGCCTGATGACGATCGCCGCCTTCAGCTACGACTTCAGCTTCCGCTTTCATGCCCACCATCCCAGCTTCAGCAGCTTCAAAGACGCGATCGACCGCCTCAACCAGGATCTGCTGGCCTGCTTCGCCGCGGAGGGCATCGAGATCCCGTATCCCACCGCCGTGGAAATCCAGAAGGACGCCTGAACAAGCTGGGCTGGGCGGTTGTCACACCCGTGACTAGGCCTGCCAAACCTGAAGCGATCGTTAGGATGCCGGGTCAATCCAGAACGGCTTTTCGTCCCATGGCTCACACGCTGCCTGCGCTGCCCTACGGCCTCGATGCGCTCGAGCCCCACATCTCCCGCGCCACGCTTGAGTTCCACCACGGCAAGCACCACAACGCTTACGTGACCAACCTCAACAACCTGGTGGCCGGCACCGATCTGGACGGCAAGAGCCTGGAAGACACCATCACCGCCGTGGCCGGCGATGCCAGCAAGGCCGGCGTGTTCAACAACGCCGCCCAGGTGTGGAACCACAGCTTCTACTGGCAGTGCATCAAGCCCAGCGGCGGCGGCACCCCCAGCGGCGCCCTGCTCGACAAGATCAACGCTGACTTCGGCAGCTTCGAAAAGTTCGTTGAGGAGTTCAAGGCCGCCGGCGCCACCCAGTTCGGCAGCGGCTGGGCCTGGCTCGTGCTCGACAACGGCACCCTCAAGGTGACCAAGACCGGCAACGCCGATCTGCCCCTGGCCCACGGTCAGAAGGCTCTGCTCACCATGGATGTGTGGGAGCACGCCTACTACCTCGACTACCAGAACCGCCGCCCCGACTACATCACCACCTACCTCGACAAGCTGGTGAACTGGGACTTCGTGGCCGCCAACCTGGCCGCCGCCTGATCGATCGTCGCGATCACAAGCTCAGCCCCCGGCCGCAAACCGGGGGCTTTTTGCTGGCTGGCCTTCAGCCCCAGGGCCGCGCTTCTGCCAGCACCGCCTGCGGCGCGATCCACATGGCATCGCCGTAGGAGAAGAAGCGATAGCCCTCGGCTTTGGCCTGCTCGTAGAGATCCAGCAGGCGTTGGCGGCCGATCAGAGCACTCACCAGCAAGAGCAGCGAGCTCTTGGGCAGGTGGAAGTTGGTGAGCAAACCCTGCACCACCGCGAAGCGGTAGCCCGGCTGAATCACCAGATTCACCGGTCCGGTGTGGGGCTGGAGCGTGCCGCCGTGCAGCTGGGCCACAGCCTCCAGGCTGCGCACGCTGGTGGTGCCCACAGCGATCACCCGCCCACCACGAGCGCGGCAGGCGGCCACGGCCTCCACCAACTTGGACGAAACCTCCACCCACTCGCTGTGCAGCTCCAGCTGTGTGAGGTCTTCGGTTTCCACGGGCCGAAAGGTGCCCAGACCCACGTGAAGGGTCACCTCCTCGAGCTCAACGCCGCGGGAACGTATCGCAGCGAGCAACTCATCGCTGAAGTGCAACCCCGCCGTTGGAGCTGCAACGGCTCCGGGGCGGGAGGCGTAGCGGGTCTGATAGCGCGTGTCGTCGTCGTCGCTCTGTTGCTGGATGTAGGGAGGCAGGGGGATCGAGCCGTAGCGCGCCAGCAGCGCTTCGATCGCTTCAGGGCTGGTGCACTCCGCCGGAAAGCGCACCACGCGGCCACCGCTGGTGGCATCGATGCCCACCACCTCCAGCGGCAACGGCTCCTGACCGTCGTGCTCAAGCTGCAAAACCTCTCCGGGCTTGAGCCGTTTGGCAGGGCGCGCCAGACACAACCAGTCGCTGCCCTGAACCGGCTCGAGCACCAGCAGCTCCACCGAACCACCGCTGAGCCGCCGCACTTGCAGCCGGGCCTTGAGCACCCGGGTGTTGTTCACCACCAGAAGATCGCCAGGCTGCAGCTCGTGCTGCAGATCCCAGACCCTCAGGTGGCGGCAACTGGGCGATGGACCGGGGTCAACAGCGAGGAGACGAGCGGCATGCCGCGGCTCGACCGGCCGTTGGGCGATGAACGTCTCCGGAAGATCGAAGACGTAGCTCGACAGCCGCTGATCGGCCGGGTCAGACGGCAAGGCTTTCCGGGTTGGTTTCGATCAGCTGCGCCAGATCCTTGAGGAAGGCGGCGGCATGGGCGCCGTAGATCACGCGGTGATCACAGGTGAGGTTCACCTGCATCTGATTGGCCACCCGCATCGAGCCGTCCTTGCCGGCCACAACCGTGGGACGGGAGGCGGCCACCGCCAGGATCGCGCCGGTGCCGGGGGGGAGGATCGCGTCGAAGCGATCCACACCGAACATCCCAAGGTTGGAGAGGGTGAAGGTGCCGGTGCTGTACTCGTCGGGCTGCAGCTGCTTGCTGCGGGCACGGCTCACGAGATCGGCCCAGTTGCGGGCCAGGGAATAGATGTCGGTTTGATCGGCGTTGGCCAGCACCGGCGTAATCAGACCGCCGTCTTCCATGGCCACCGCCACGGCCACATTCACTGCAGCGGGATAGGCCATGGCGGCGCCATCGGCGCTGGTGGCGGCATTCACCTGGGGATGGCGGGCCAGCACCACGCCCACGGCTTTGGCGAGCAGGGCTGTCATCGTGACGCCCTTGCTCTTCACCTGCTTGTAGAAGGCGTCGAGCTTGGTGGTGGTGATCGTGTAGCCCACCCGGAAGCAGGGCACCTCCAGGCTGGCGAGCATGTTGCGGTTGACCGCGTTCTGCAGCGTGTTGAAGCTCACGCTCTCGCCGGGGCGACCGAAGGCATCGCCAGCGGGGGCAGGAGCTGCAGCCACGGCACCATTGCCACCAGCGGCAGCCACGGCAGCCGGGCCAGAGCCCTCAGCCACGCGGGGCACGGCCACGGTGAGGCCGAGGGCACGCTCCACATCTTCCGCCTGAATGCGGCCATGGGGGCCGCTGCCGCGCAGGGTTTCCAGGGCCACGCCGTGCTGGCTGGCCAGCTTCTTGGCGCGGGGGCTGGCCACCACGCGGCCGTTGCTCACAGGAGCCGGTGGGGCGGCCACAGCCACCGGGGCTGCCGCCACGGGAGCCGGAGCCGGGGCGGGTGCAGCAGCAGGCGCGGGAGCGGCTGCAGGTGTAGATGCTGCGGCAGGAGCACCGCCGCTGGGCGCCTTGGCCTGCACCTCGGCGATCTCCGCCAGGGTTTCCACGATCAAACCGATGGTTTCGCCAACGGGGGCGGTGCCGCCAGCCGGCATCAGCACGGCGGCGAGATAGCCCTCGTTGAACGATTCCACGTCCATGTCGGCCTTGTCGGACTCAACCACGAGCACCGACTCACCGCGCTCCACCTTGTCGCCCGGCTTCTTGAGCCACTCCACGATCTTGCCCTCCGTCATGGTGGAGGAGAGGGCGGGCATAAAGATTTCGTGGGTTGCCATAGACCAGTGCCCGTCTACTTTTTGGAGGGGTGTTCCAACCATTGTTCCAACCTTTCTCCAACAATTGGAGGCGAGTCGGGGTCGGGTGTTCGGGGGATTTTATGACGGCGCGCGACCACCCAGAAAAGCAGTCACCGCAGGGGAACTCAAGAAAAGAAAGCGGACTAGCGAGTGAAGGCGATCTGAAGCGCCTCACCCCGCCTCAGGACACCACCCCCACTTAATTTCCTGCCTGGGGTCCCAACGAGCGCACCGCATCGTTAGGTGCTCACCCTGGGGAATCAGACCCTGATGGATCGGACAGGTCAGCACCGTGACGCAGTGCCTACCGA
>Ga0194122_10004185_pt1 | contig 14231 bp, 11 predicted proteins | sample TA2MahCa10mmetaG_FD_155487 | JGI IMG/M metagenome (GOLD analysis project Ga0194122, IMG submission 155487) | Freshwater microbial communities from Lake Tanganyika, Tanzania - TA2015021 Mahale Deep Cast 10m | ecosystem: Environmental > Aquatic > Freshwater > Lake | place: Tanzania: Lake... | reverse complement strand
CGGAGTGCTTGGTCAACGCGGGAAGAAGAGGGCCTCGCCAATCAGGGATTATGCCACCGGTGCGCGGAAAACCCAAACTGATGACCGGACCGATGACTGGCGCCTTCGGCGCCGATGATGTCGTCGTCTCCGGCGCAGTGATCAGAAAACTACGTTTTCAGATGATCGCCGACACGTTTGAGCCCGGCTCGCGCGAAACTAGGAGGATCCGCAACACAACCGAGTTTCGTGTCCATGGCCTTGACTGCGCCGAAGAGGTGCTCCTCATCCGCAAACAGTTGAACCGCGAGCAAGGGATCCATGAACTGAACTTCGACGTGGTGCGCGGCAAAATGGTGGTGGACTTCGACCCCAGCCGCGTCAACGCGGACCATATTCAAAAGTCCGTTTCATCCACCGGCCTGAAGTGCGAACCCTGGAGCGACGACGCGGAACGTGCGCAGACGTTCTTGGAGCGCCACGGCCGCGTGATCCTCGCCTCGATCAGCGGCGCGGCGACGCTCGGGGCGATGATCTATCGCGGCATCACCAGCGGCGATCTGGTCTCGGCGCTGCTGGCGCACGAGCACGCCGGGCACGAAATGGATGTGCCCGTGGTGGTGCTCTGCCTGATCGCCATCGCCGCAGGCTCTTGGTTCATCCTGCCGAAGGCGCTACACTCCTGGGAGCGCCTGCAGCCCGACATGAACGCGCTCGTGGTGATTTCGCTACTGGGCGCGGCTTACCTCGGCGAGTGGGTGGAGGGCGCCACGCTCGCGTTTCTCTTCGCCTTGGCGACGCTGCTCGAAACCTACAGCCTCGCCCGCGCCCGCAACGCCGTCACCGCGCTCATGGAATTCGCGCCCGGAGAGGCCAGCGTGATTCATCACGATCATGAACACCGTGTGCCCGTGGCGAATCTCAAGCCGGGCGCCGTGGTGCGTGTACGTCCCGGCGAGCGCATTCCGTGCGATGGCAAAGTGGTGTCCGGCTCGTCCGGCGTCAACCAGGCCATGATCACCGGCGAGGCGCTCCCGGTGCGCATGGCTACGGGCGACACCGTGTATGCGGGCACGATGAATGGCGATGGGTTGCTGGACGTGCGGTCTACACGCGCCGCCTCCGACACCACGCTCGCGCGCATCGTCCGCATGGTGGAAGGCGTGCAACACCGCCGCGCGCCCAGCGAACAATTCGTTGAAAAATTCTCGCGCTACTACACCCCCGCCGTCCTCATGCTGGCGTTGCTGGTGGCCATCACGCCGCCGCTGCTGATGGGCAAACAGTGGGGCGACTGGTTCTACCAGGGCATGGTGATTCTGCTCATCTCCTGCCCGTGTGCGCTGGTGATCTCCACGCCTGTCAGCATCTTGGCTGCGCTCGCCTCGGCCGCGCGGCAAGGGGTAGTGGTGAAAGGTGGCGCGTTCCTGGAAGAAGCGGCGCGGCTCCGCGCCGTGGCGTTCGACAAGACCGGTGTGCTCACCACCGGCGAGCCTGCCGTGCGCGACCTGATCCCCCTGAACGGTTTCGCGCACGAAGACGTGCTCGCACGCCTCGCCGCGCTCGAATTGCGCAGCCAGCATCCGATGGCGCGCGCCGTGGCGCGCTACGCCAAGGAGCAGGGCGTCACGCCCGCCGCCGTCGACAGCTACCAATCCATCCAGGGCAAAGGCGCTGAGGGCAGCTTTGCCGGTGAGCTGTTCTGGGTCGGCAGCTTGCGCCTGATGACGGAGAAAGGCCTCGACACGAGCGAAGTCACTGCGCGCTTGACCGGCTCGCCCGACACCAGCATCGTTGCGTGTGGTACCGATCGCCAGGCGTGGGCTGTCCTCAGCGTCACCGATACCGCGCGGCCGGAAGCACGCGAGGCAGTGGCGGCGCTTCGGACGCAAGGCATCGAAAGCGTTACCATGCTCACCGGCGATAACCGCGCCGCCGCCGAGCGGATCGCGCGGGAAGTGGGCGTCGATTCGTTCCTCGCCGAACTCTTGCCGGAAGACAAGGCCACCGCCGTGGCGCGCCTCAAACAAACGCATGGCACCGTGGCCATGGTGGGCGACGGTGTGAACGATGCGCAGGCGATGGCCGCTTCCACACTCGGCGTAGCCATGGCCTCGAGCGGCATGGATGTGGTGATGGAAACGGCCGACGTGGTGCTGATTTCGGGCAGTCTCAGCAAGCTCGCGTTTCTGCTGCGCCACGCGCGCCGTACGGCGGGTGTCATCCGGCAGAACATCGCCATCGCGCTGGTGCTGAAGTTAGCCTCGCTCGTGGCGGCCGTCTTCGGCGTGGCAACGCTGTGGATGGCCGTGGCCGCCGACATGGGTTCAACGCTCTTGGTGACGTTTAACGGACTGCGGCTTCTTCGCGCCAAGCTGTAGCCGCGAGTTACCATAAAACAGCGCAGCTCAACTATGCCGGACTCGAACGACTCGCAGCGCGGGACGCCCAGCTATCTCAAAGAGGCCTTTAAGTGGCAGTACAACCTCATTGCGATGGGTGGCGCCGCCGCGTTTTCGCTTATCTCGGGTTCGCCGCTGCCCATGATGCTCGCCGGCGGTGTGGAACTGATGTACCTCGCCACGGTGCCCAATATGCCCGCGTTTCAGCGGCTCGTGCGCTCGTGGGTCTACGCCGACGAAAAGAAGGCGCACGACGAGCGGATGCTGCAGATGCAGTATGCGCTGCCGCCGGAGATTCGTGATCGCTTCCGCCACCTCGAAGACATCGCCGATGCGATTCGCCGCAACTACGCGCGCCTTTCGTCCACCTCATAAGCCTTCAGCGGCTCCATCGAGACGCAACTGCGCGGCCCGCTGACGGCGTTTGTGCGCATGGCCAATGCCGACATGCAGCACATTCAATACCTGCAGAACACCGACGTGAATGCGATTCGCCGCGAGGTGCAGTACCTCAAGGACCGCATGTCGAAGGAAACGGCCAAGGTGCAGGAGATCAATCGCAAGCGCATTGAAATTTTGGAAAAGCGTCTGGAGAAGTACCAGAAGATCCGCGAGAACCGTCAGGTGATCGACGCGCAGTGCCGCGCCGTGGAAGACGTGCTGCAGTTGACCCACGACCAGTCCATTACGATGACCGACCCGCAGCAGGTGAGCGAGCGGCTGGAGAATCTGGTCAAGGACGTGGAGCACACCGAAGAGACCGTACGCGAGTTGGAGTCGATCTTCCAGATGAGCGATCAACTCGCTCCGGCGCCGGAGTCGTTTGGCGGCTCCTCGTCGCAATCGTCGCACGACCGCCAGCGGTATTAGTGCCGGAAGTGGCGGATGCCGGTGAACACCATCGCCAGGCCTAACCGGTCTGCCGCGTCGATCACTTCCTGATCCTTGACCGAACCTCCCGGCTGAATTGCCGCGGTGATGCCGTGCGATGCTGCGGTCTCCAGGCCATCCGGGAACGGGAAGAACGCATCGGAGGCCACCACCGTGCCCTTCACTGGCAGTACCGCTTTGGCGGCGCCGAACTTCACCGAGTCGACGCGGCTCATCTGCCCCGCGCCGGAGCTGACAAGCTGGCCCGCGCGCGCGTAGACGATCGCGTTGGACTTCACGTGCTTGGACACCTTCCAGCCGAACTCCAGCGCGATCCATTCTTCTTCCGTCGGCGCGCGTTTTGTCTTCACCACCGCGTCCGCGCGTTGGAGAATGTGGCTGTCGGCCGTTTGCGCCAGGAATCCGCCGCTGATCGATTTCACCACGAGCGTCGAGCCTGTCGCCGGCGGCACCTCGAGCAGCCGCAGGTTCTTCTTCGCGGCAAAGACGGCCACTGCCTCGGGCGTGAAGCCGGGCGCGGCGACGCACTCGGTAAAGATCTTCGTTGCTTCCTCGGCGGTCTCCTGATCGACGATGCGATTGAACGCCAGCACGCCGCCAAAGGCTGACACAGGATCGGCTTCATACGCGCGGCGATACGCATCGGCCAGCGTGGCTTGCTCGGCGCAACCGCACGGATTGGTGTGCTTGATGATGGCGCAGGCAGGGCCGCTGAATTCGAGGATCAACTGCCAGGCGGCGTCCAGGTCCACGAGGTTGTTGTAGCTCAGTTCCTTCCCTTGCAATTGACGGCCGCCGGCCACGCCGCCCGCGCCGGGCGCGGTATACAGTGCGGCGCTCTGATGCGGATTCTCGCCGTAGCGCAGCGGCAGCGAACGGTGGGCCTGGATGTTGAGAAACTCGGGCGCGGGCGAAGCAGGCGCATCGGCAAGATGTCCATCAGCCACTTCGATGCGCACAAGGCGCTCGGTGATCGCGGCATCGTAACGCGCGGTGCGTTCAAACGCCGCCTTGGCCAGCCGCCAGTGCGTGGCGGGCGAGAGCGCGCCGCCGTTCGCCATGAGTTCGGCGGTGAGTGCATCGTAGTCCGCCGCCGACGTAACCACCGCCACGTCCTGATAGTTCTTCGCCGCCGCGCGGATCATGGTGGGTCCGCCGATGTCGATATTCTCCACCAGTTCTTCGGTGTGCACGCCGGGCTTGGCGGCGAACTGCTCGAAGGCATAAAGATTGACCACCACCATGTCGATGCGCGGAATGCCATGCTCGGCCAGCGCGGCCATGTGCGCGGGATTCGAACGAATCGCCAGCACGCCGCCCGCGACGAGCGGATGGATGGTTTTCACGCGGCCGTCCAACATCTCGGGAAAGCCGGTCACTTCAGAAACATCTTTCACGGTGAGGCCAGCTTCCCGCAGGAGCTTGGCGGTGCCGCCGGTAGAGATCAATTCCACGCCGAGTCCCGCAAGAGTCTTGGCGAAGGCCGCGAGGCCGGTTTTGTCGGTGACGCTGAGGAGCGCGCGTTCGATGGTTGCCATGAGAGGTAAATTTCTATTTTAGCGGGAGGCCCGCGAGAGTCCTTATCATGGTTTTGTGACCCACAACATCGTTCTCATTCCCGGCGACGGCATTGGACCCGAGGTGGCCGAAGCAGCCCAGCGCGTTCTGGGTGCCACGGGCGTCCGGATCGATTGGGACCGCGTTGAGTGCAGCGAGAAGGTCATTCGCGAAACTGGCGAATCCATTCCTACACCGGTGGTGAAGGCGATCGAACGCCACAAGCTCGCGCTGAAGGGCCCCGTCACAACCCCGATCGGCGGCGGGTACCAGAGCGTGAACGTCGCGCTCAGGAAGAAGTTCGATCTCTACTCGAACGTTCGGCCGGTGAAGACAATGCCGAACCTGATCACGCGCTTCTCCGACGTGAGTCTCGACATGGTGATCTTCCGCGAGAATACCGAGGATCTGTACTCCGGCATTGAGCACGAAGTGGTGAATGACGTGGTGACCAGCCTCAAGGTGATCACGCGGCGCGCTTCGCTCCGCATCGCCGAAGCCGCGTTCACCTACACGCACCGGTTCGGGCGCAAGAAGGTCACGTCGGTGCACAAGGCCAACATCATGAAGTTGGCGGACGGACTGTTTCTGCGCTGCTGCCGCGAGGTGGCGGCCCACTACCCCGAAATCAAGTACAACGAGTTGATCGTCGACAACGCAGCGATGCAACTCGTAGCGAAGCCCGAGCAGTTCGACGTGTTGCTGATGCCGAACCTCTACGGCGACATCATGTCGGATCTTGCCGCGGGTCTCGTCGGCGGACTGGGCGTCGTGCCGGGCGCCAATATCGGCGACCACCACGCCGTGTTCGAAGCGGTCCACGGCAGCGCACCGGACATCGCCGGACGCGGCATCGCCAATCCCACGGCGCTGCTGCTGTCATCGGTGATGATGCTGCGCCATCTCCTTGAACTATCCGCGGCAGACCGGCTACAGAACGCGATTGAGATGGTGTACAAAGACGCCAAGTTCCTCACCGCTGACGTGGGCGGTAACGCCACCACGAATCAGTTCGCCGACGCCGTGATCTCGCATCTCGCGTAGGTTACCGTCGCGCTCCGCGGCAGCTACGCGATCAGGCCCGTTGCCACGTTGCCCGCCACATCGGTCAGGCGGTGATGCCGTCCGCTGTGGAAGAACGTGAGGCGCTTGTGGTCGAGCCCGCACAAATGCAGCATGGTCGCGTGCAGATCGTTGATGTGCATGCGATTTTCAGTGGCGTAGTAGCCGTAGTCGTCCGTCGCGCCGTAGGCGAAGCCGCGCTTGACGCCGCCGCCCGCCATCCACATGGAGTAGCCGTACGGATTGTGGTCCCGCCCGTCGCCTGCCTGAGAAATCGGCGTGCGGCCGAACTCGCCGCTCCAGCACACCAGCGTGTCGTCCAACAAGCCCCGCGACTTCAAGTCCGTCAGCAAGCCGAAAATGGGCCGGTCTACCATCCGCGCCGTGCGGGTGTGCAGGCGAATCAATTCGCTGTGTGCGTCCCAGCCCACTTCATTGCCCGGACCGTATTCGTGGTTGATCTGAATGAACCGCACGCCGCGTTCAGCAAGCCGCCGCGCCATCAGACACTGCCAGCCGAAGTCGCGCGTTTCCGGTTCATCCATACCGTAGAGTTCGCGCGTGGCTTTGGTCTCACGCGCGATATCGAACGCCTCGGGCGCTTCGGTCTGCATGCGGAAGGCAAGCTCAAACGCCTGGATGCGCGCGTCGAGATCCGGGTCTTGCTGGAAGCGCTCGCGGTGCGCGCGGTTCTGCTTCTGCAGCATGTCGAGTTCGTAGCGTTGCTGCTCGGGCGTGAGGCCCGTGTTACGCAGATGCTCGATGGGTTCTTTCAGATCGTCGATACTCACGCCGCCGTGGCCGATGGCCGTGCCCTGCAGATGCGCGGGCAGAAACCCGGAGCTCCAGTTCTTGGCGCCCCCATGCGACAGGCCCGGCTTGATCGTGATGTAGGCGGGCAGATTGCGATTCTCCGTGCCCAGCCCGTAAAGAAACCACGCACCCATGGCGGGCCGCGTGAAAGTGTTCGAGCCCGTGTGAAGCTGCAGCACCGCGCCACCGTGCGCCACACTATCGCCCACCATGGAGCGGACCACACACAAATTGTCGGCGCGCTTGGCCACCCAAGGAAAAAGCTCGCTGATGGGCAGGCCGCTTTCTCCGTGTTGCTTGAACTGCCATGGCGACTTGAACAAAGTGCCGGTCTGCCCTTCGGCAAACGTCAGCGGGCGTTTGAACGGCAGCGGCTTGCCGTGGTCGCGCGTCAGCAGCGGCTTCGGATCGAACGTGTCCATGTGCGACGGGCCGCCGTGCATGAACAGAAAAATCACACGCTTGGCGCGCGCGGCAAAGTGCGGTTGGGTTTCTTGCGCGGCGGCCATCAACCCTTGTAGTCCGACCATGCCAAAGCCGCAGGCGGCCTGGCGCAGCATCGCGCGGCGCGAGAGGTTAGTGGACATAGAGAAACTCATTGGAGGCAAGCAGCATGCGGAGGTAGCTGGTCCATGCGAGGTCACGCGGACCGGGGAACCGCGCGAGGTACCCTTCCGCGTCGCGTTGCTCAGTAGCCGTGGCCGCGCGCGTGAGAATGCGCCAGTACGCGGCGTCAACGCTCTTCAGTTCGCCGGCCAGCTTGCGCGCGCGCGCTTCCACAAACGGCCCGTTCATCATATACAGCGCTTGCGGCGCGACATTCGTGGCCGGCCGGCCTTCGCAACTCGTCGTGGCATCGCCAAAATCGAAGAGGTTCAGCAGACTCGGCAGATTCGCGCGGCGCAGCGGCAGATAGACCAGCCGGCGCGGCGAGCGGTCCGGGTCTTGCGATTTGCGGTCGTCGCTGAACTCTTTATCCGTGCCCTCGCCGGCTTGTGTGGTGCCACCCATCGCGCCATCGAGCGAGCCGTCCATCGCCAGCATCGAATCGCGAATCTCTTCCACTTGCAGGCGGCGCCCAGCGGGACGCGCCTGTTGATACGCCGCCGAGTTCATGATCAGATGATGCATCGCCTTGATGCTCCAGCCTGCGGCGATAAAACGCGTGGCAAGAAAATCCAGAAGTTCTGCGTTGCGCGGCCGTTCGCCCAGTACACCGAAATTGTTGGGCGTGGGCACAATGCCCTCGCCGAAATGCCACTGCCAGAGGCGATTGGCCATCACGCGCGCCGTCAGCGGATGCGTGGTGATCCACTCGGCCAGTTCGCGCCGGCCGCTGCCTTTGCTGATCGGCTTCTGTTCATGCCCCGCCAGCACCAGTGGAAAGCGCTTGGCCACGGGCGCGCCTTTCGATTCCGGATTGCCCCGCACAAATACACGCTGGTCCACGTTGTCGCCTTCGCTCACGCCGCAAGCCAGCGGCGGCTCCGCCGGCGCGGCGGCCTTCAGCGTCTTCATCTCCTCACCCAACGCTGCCGTCACGGCTTCGCGTGTTTCCTTGGGCAACGCAAACGGCCCAGCCACCACTTCCGTGTAAAAGCGGTCGTCGCCGGCGAGGAACGTGCGTGCCTTGTCCTTGCGCGCCTCCATCGCCGCCAGAAAACGCGTTTGATACTCGCCTGCCGCGGCGGCTTTGTCCGTGGCGTCGTAGAACGGCTCCAATTGCGGGCGGCGCTCCTTGGTGGGCTTCAGATACGTGGCCATCTTTTCGGCGACTTTGGTGTCGAGGCCCTCGATGCTGCGCTTCTCCCACGCGGCCATCATGTAGTCTGCCAGGCGGGGCGCGAGCATCTCTCGGTATTTGGCGCCCTCCTTCCCCGCCAGTACATCGATCTCTTTCTGCTTGGCAGCCACTTTGTCTTTGTGCGCCTTCCACGCGGCCGTGGTGGCCGGATCGGATAGCGGCACGTAGTAGAGCTGCGAAACCGTGCCTTCGATCTTTTGAAACTGCCGGGTGCTGGCGAAGATCGACGCCATGGCGTAGTAGTCGGTGGTCGGAATCGGGTCGAACTTGTGATCGTGGCAACGCGCGCAGGAAATCGTCAACCCGAGAAACGCCTTGCCGGTCACCTCGATCTGCTCGTCCACGGCGTCGTAGAACATCTTCACTTTGTCCTGCTCGGCGATCAGCTTCGGTCCCAACGCCAGAAACCCAGTGGCCACGATGCCGCGCGCGTTCACCGGGCCGCCGTCTTCAGCCGGCAGCAGGTCGCCCGCGATCTGTTCGCGCACGAAGCGGTCATACGGCAGGTCGCGGTTGAACGCTTCGATCACATAGTCGCGGTAGCGCCAGGCGTGCGGATAACGGTGATCCTCATCCGCGCCGGTGGAATCGGCATAACGCGCCACGTCCAGCCAGTGCCGCCCCCAGTGTTCGCCGTACCGCGGCGACGCAAGAAGCCGTTCCACCACGCGTGCAAACGCATCGGGACGCGTATCGGCGAGAAACGCGCGCGCCTCGGCTTCGGTGGGTGCAAGCCCGGTGAGATCGAACGTCGCCCGGCGCAACAGTGTGAGTTGATCTGCACGCGGCTCCTTAGGCGCGGCATACTGATCCACCGTCGCGCCCGCGGGAATCTCGCGCAGTGGACGGAACGACCACCATACGGGCGGCGCAGCCATCGCCAGAGACACTCCCGCCATGATGAGAAAAAGCCTCATTGACGGGAATCATATCACTATGGAAGCGCAACGGGATACGGAGCCGCGACGGCCAATGGCCCAGGAACACACGGCGACACCAGCGGTGGCGACCCGCGCCGTTTTGCGCGTGTCCCTCAATAAGTACGCAGGTACTGATCAATGGCCGCGTCGAGTTGCTGAATCGAGACCTCACCAGCCATGAAGCGTTGCACAAGAGCCCGCGTAGCCTCGTTCACCGGTAGGCTTTCCAGCCGCGATAGCGTGCTCGCGTACTCTGCTTGCAACTCCAAAAGCCGCGCCTGCTTGGCAGCGGCATCGGGGTTCAAGTGGGAGACCGGCCGTCAGCTCGCCGGCGGGGAAGCGCTGCACAATCGCGCGCGTCGCCTCATTTACTGGTAACTCTGCCAAACGGCCAACCACTCGCGAGTACTCCGCTTGCGCAGCGTGGAGTTCGGCATCCTTGAGCTTGACCTGAAGTTCCTGCGGCTTCGTGTTGGGATGCATCGGACGGCCCACGCCCATGCTGATCGATCGGTCATCCTGGTGATCCGCGATAGATAGTGCTCTCGCTCAGCGCCGTCCATCGAATATTCACGCGCCGTCCGTCTTCAAATATCCACTGATCGCTTCATCGAGCTACCGCGCCGTCAACTCACCAGCCACAAACCGCTGGACCATGGCGCGCGTGGCCTCATTTACAGGCAACTCCGCCAGACGCGCCATAAAGAACGGGTGCCATACAAGAGGTCACTTCCAGGTCGCCGCCCAGTCGCCCACGGACTCCGCGCATTCCCCACCGGCGCGTTCACCTCGCGATAGTGCGTGGCCTGCGCGCGCTCGATGTACCGCGCGCCCGGAAGAAACTCATTGCCCGCCGCCTTCAACATCGCATCCAGCTTCCGCTCCAGCCGCGATTGCAGCGCGTTGTCCTTGCCCACCAGATTCTGCTTCTGCTACGGATCCCGCTGGTTGTCGTAGAGCAGCCACGGCCCGTGAATCGAGCGTGCGTACGTGTAGCGCGGCGTCCGTACGCTACGATACTCGGCGAACCCCTCGCGGCGAATCACAGAGAACGACGCCGGCAGATTCAACAGCACTGCCGGCTCAGCCGCATCCTTCTGCTTGCCCAGAATGAGAGGTGCGCGGTTCACGCCCTGTACTGACTCCGGCACCTTCACACTCGCCAGGCCCAGCAGCGTAGGCATGATATCGGGCGCGTCAATCGGCGTGATGGATTCGCGCCGCTTCCGTCCGAGCAGCTGCGGATAACGAATCAGGAACGGCACGCGGCTCGACTCGTCCCATGGATGCTGCTTGTGGTGCAGCCCCTGGCTCTGCAGCATGTCGCCATGGTCCGACGTGAAGACGAACACCGTATCGTCGGCCGCGCCCGACGCGTCCACGGCGTCCTTCAACTGCCGCACGCAGTCGTCCATCGCGGCAATGTGCGCATAGTAGCGGCGCAGATTCTTGCGCGCTTCGTCCTTGTGCGAATCAGGCACGTTGGGACGCAGCGCGATCTCGCGATCCTGATACCTCGTGCGGTATTCGTCGGGCGCCGTTCCGTAAGGATCGCGCGGCGGTCCGAGCGAAAGCGCCAGGAAATACGGGTCCGAGCCCTTCGAGCGCGTGCGGATGAACTCGCAAGCATCGCGCGTTTGCGCAATACCGTCGTAGCCTTCCCAATACCGCGGCCTCGGGTCCGCGCCCTCGTAATAAAGCGACCGGTTGTAGGCATGCGTGCACTCGCAAACCTTCCAATAGTCGAATCCGAAACGCGACTCGGGCGGAATGAACGAAAACCGGCGCTCAGCCTGCCCCTTCGGGCTCCCGTAGATGTGCCACTTGCCGATGTAACCTGTCGCCTAGCCCGCCTGCCGGAACGTCTCGCCCAGCGTGGCGCCGTTCGGCTTCAACTCCACGTCGTTCACCACCAGCCCATGGCGCACCGCATACTGGCCCGTCATCAACGAGCCACGATACGGACTGCACACCGGGAAGCCGGACACGGCGTTGACGAAATCGAACGACTCGCGCGCCAGCGCGTCAATCGCAGGCGTTTGCGCGTTGGCGTCGCCGCGGTAGCCGAATGCCTGCGCACGCCATTGGTCAACCAGAATGAAAACAACTTTCGGCCGGCGCGGTGCCGCTGCGGTGACCGCCGAAGCCAGCCCGGATGACAAAAAGACTCTCCGTTTCATCGCAACTTTCCAATCACCCAACTCAGCAGTGTGAGCACCGCGCTGATGACGAGACACGTGACCACGGGGAAGTAGAACCCGCCGCCATTCTTGCCTTCAATAGCAATGTCGCCCGGCAGCCGCCCCAATTTGAAGGGCAGCTTATCCGACAACATCACCAACACGCCCACTCCCGCCAGGAGCAGGCCCATCGCCACCAGCGCGCGCCCGATCTGCATGGCCGTGTCTACTTGATTGAATAAACGCGCCCGCGGTGCTGGCCGACAAGAATCTGAAAGATGCGATGCGCGATGAGTTCGTGCAGCGTCATCAGTTCCTTGTTGGCCTCAAACAGCTCGGTGGCGTCGTGCGACTTCACACCCGCCCCGGCGCGCAGCGCGGCGGAGGCTTCGGTTACCACTTTATCCGTCGAGACCTCGCCCGCCATCTCCCACAGCGTAATGAAGCGGTCGACAGCCGTCGGGAAGCTCACCGAAAACACGCCGTAGTTGGACGTGGTGCGTGGCGGCTTGTAGTCAAGATTGAACGGCCCTTCGTAGCCATGCGTGCGCAGCAGTACGAGCACGTTCAGCCAGTCGAGCGGATTCACCAACCCGACAGCGATATCCACGTCATGCTTCAGCGGATAGCCGTCATTGATATCGAAGTGGAACAGCTTGCCGCACGCCAGCGCGCGAGCGAGCGCGGCGCGCACCGAGGCGCCCCACATCAGCTCGTGCAGATACTCGGGATTCAAGCCCACCATGTCCGGATGCTTCAACAGGCCCGACGAAATGAACGCCAGCATCGCGTCCGACGTCGGCAGAATGATGTGGCCCTGCGGCTCAAACGGCTTGGCCTCAAGGCAATGCTTCATCGGCTTGCGCTCTTTGGCCTTGGCCAGCTTGATATCGGCCTCGCACGCCGCGTTCAAGCCATCGGCATACCAGCGCAGCATCTCGGTTTCTTCCACCGCGCCCTGCACGAAGTAGCCGAGCGAACCGGGCCAGTAGACCGCGTAGCGCGCGCCGAGTTCATGACCGATGGCCACCGTGTTTTCTAGCCGCCACTTGGCGTACTGGCGAATCTCTGGCGACTCGGCGGCGGGCGACGTTGCAAACACGGCGTGATGGAACGTCTCGGTCGTCACCATCGAGCATTTCAGCCCGTGCTTCTTCAGCGCCTTCTTGATGGCCGCCACGGTTTCGGCTTGGCCCTCTTTACCCAGTTCCTGGGTGGGAATAACGTCGGTATCGTGCGTGGTCCAGTGGCCAATCCCGATGTTGTCGTACTCGCGAATGACTTCTTCAAAACCCACCGGGCGGCGCGTGGGCGCGTGAAATAACGCGTGGCCCTCGTAGGCCGCGGCCCATTGCGGGCCGGTGAGAAAGTACTGGCGGCGTTGTTTGGGCGAATAGGCGCCGCCGCAGGCTTGGGCGAGACGGTCGACCAGGGCCCGCTGCTTGTTCGGGGAAACGGGTGGAGTGGATGCGCGCTTGGTTTTCATAGAGAGAACCCTTTATCTTACTCTGGGGGAATGCGTGTCATCGCTGGTTTTCTCCTCTTCGCCGCGGGCTTAGCACAGGCCCAACCGTCCGCCGCCGCCTCCACCGCAGCCGCAGGGGAGCATGACCACGGACAGGACGAAATCCTGCGCCAGAACGACACGACCAAGTGGCGCCACCTACTGGGCGGCGTGGCCGACATCGATGAAGTGGCCTACACTAGCCTGCCACCCACGCGCCAGCCGAACCCCACTGGCCAAGGCGCCGCCAATCCAGTGATCGTGCACGCCATGACCTTCATCCCCAAGCGCCTTGACCGCGCGGGCGCGCGCCGTCATCCGCTGCTCGTGCATGGCGGCGTGCACTCGAACTTCAACACCTCTTCCGCGCACATCGTTGCCGAACTCGTCGAGCAAGGCTACAGCGTGATTGCGCCCGACTATCGCGGCTCCACCGGCTACGGCCGGCACTTCTATGAACTCATCGATTACGGCGGACGTGAGAACGACGATGTGTGGGCCGCGCGCAACTGGATGCTAGAAAACTGCGGGTTTCTCGACCCCGCCCGCGTGGGCATCCTCGGTTGGTCGCACGGCGGCATGATCACGTTGATGAATCTCTTCGAGCATCCGGAAGCCTACGCCGTGGCATACGCAGGTGTGCCGGTCAGCGATCTCGTGGCGCGCATGGGCTACAAAACCGAGAGCTACCGGCGGCTGTTCTCCGCGTCGTATCACATCGGCAAAACCGCCGAGGAGAACGTGAACGAGTATCTCCGCCGTTCGCCCGTCACGCACGCGCACAAGCTGGTCACGCCGCTCCTGATTCATACCAACACGAGCGACGAAGACGTGAACGTGCTGGAAGTGCGAAGGCTGATTGCCGCGCTCCAGGCCGCGGGCCGGAAGTTCGAATACAAGATCTACGAGAACGCGCCCGGCGGACACACCTTCAACCGCATCGACACGAAGCTAGCCTGCGAGTCGCGCAAAGAGATCTGGTCGTTTCTCGGCGGCATACTGAAGCCCGTCGCGCCATCCGCAGGCTCGGCCGCCCGCGCGTCCATCTGCCCCTAAGCCCGGCGTCCGTGTGGGGCGAGCTCGCGGCTGACTCTCCAGGAACTCACCGCCAACCTGTTG
>Ga0194122_10004170_pt1 | contig 14266 bp, 15 predicted proteins | sample TA2MahCa10mmetaG_FD_155487 | JGI IMG/M metagenome (GOLD analysis project Ga0194122, IMG submission 155487) | Freshwater microbial communities from Lake Tanganyika, Tanzania - TA2015021 Mahale Deep Cast 10m | ecosystem: Environmental > Aquatic > Freshwater > Lake | place: Tanzania: Lake... | reverse complement strand
TAAATTCCACAAAAAAGGTTGATTATGTAAATAATAGATAGATGATATTAAATTATCATTAAGCAACTTTTTATTCAATATTTGCCAAATTCCAAACGGCTGCTCTAAAGGTGCGGTAATATTAAAAAAAAAAAATTGAATAGTCTTGAATAATAAAAATATAATTAAAATATTAAATAAAATTTTTTTATGCACTATTAAAATTTGAATATAAAATTATAAAATCAGTTCATTTTTAAAATATTTTTTTTTATTATAAATAAAAAAATAATTATAAATATTTTTATCATTTTTATTTACTTCTAATATTTTTTTTAATTTCCTGTTAAAAATAAATTTTTTATAACCATAATTTTTAAAAAATTTATCTATAGTTTTTGAAGGGTTTTCTATGTAAATAATTGGTTTAAATTTATTTATTGTTTTTGCTGCTCCTAAAATCGCTTTCATTTCGTAACCTTCAATATCTAATTTAATTAAATCTGGTTTTAAATTTAAATCATCTATTTTAATACTATGCACATCAGTCTTTTCATAAAAAAAATCACTTTTATTATTAAAATATTTGAGAAGATTTTTCTTAATAAATTTTAGATTGCAACAAGAAAAATATTTTAAATACATTTTAAAAGTTAAAAATTTTTTAAATGGCGTAAATAATATTAATTTTTTACATTCATTAGAACATGCTTTGTTAAATGTATAAAGTTTGTTGTTATTCCGTAATTCTTTACAACTATAAAAATGTAATAATGGCTCGAAACAAAAAAAATTAGATTTATAAAAAAAACTAGAAATATATGAACTAAAACTTAGATTAGAAGAACCAATATCTACAATTGATATATTGGATCTTTTTTTTAAATATTTAAAAACCTCGCATTCTTTTTCGTAAAAAAAAAAATTTAAAAAAAAATTGTAGAACTCTCTTGCGACTACATATAAATAAAAATTAGATCTTATATATTTTTCCAAAAAACTCATACTTACTTATTTTTAGTTGAGTTGTTCATTTGCACTTAAAAAATTCAGTCGAATGATTATAAACATATGCATTATTAGATAAAAAATTACACCAATAATTAGAGTTAGTCGCTAGACCTGTAAAACTTATTATATATTTATTATATGAGTTCTTATCACCATATTTACTTAAATACTCATATCTTCTTAAATATAACTTTTCTAAATTTCCTGAGTTTGAAAAAGATATTGGAGCATTTTTATTTTTAAAAAAAGTTATATTTTTATTGTTTAATTTGTTAACTTGAATATTTTTTAAATAAAAATAATTTTTAAAACTAGCTTTTTCTATTAATAAGCCATTATTGATAATATTATCGCTATTAATTTTTTTTTCCATTTCTAAAATTTCTAAATCTGAAACTAAATTTTTACTATTAAAATTAATAAGGTAAATAAATATAATAAAATAAAGTAAAAAAATTTTCTTATCAAAAAATTTTAGTCTTGATAAATCGTAAGCAAAAATGACAATTAATGGTATAAACCATCTAGTATAATAGTTGCCTAAATATACTAAATAGAAAACGCAAAAAAATAAAATTATATATGCTACAAATCTTTTTAAATAAGTAATAAAAAAAAAAATTAAAATATAACATATTAATAAAAGATAAATTAAAAGTCTTTGATTGATTTCAGTGTATTGAGATGCATTCCAAATCGCAAAATTAGATTGTATTTTTAAATTCTGCAAAATAGAAATTGAAAACCATGGAGCAGTTGCTAAAAATATTAGTACAACAAATAAATAATTATATAAATTAAATTTATTATTTTTTCCGGAACAAATTAAATTAATAAGCAAAATATACTCAACCTTTTCTGCTATTGCAAATCCTAAAAAGATTAAAGCTATTTTTTTATTTTGATCTTTTAAAAGTAAGCTAATAGCAGCAAACAAAGTTGCTGTAAAAAAAGGTTTTCCAGAGATGTTACGCTAATATAAATTGGGGATAATAAAAAAAAAAATAATAGAAAAAAAAATTTTTTTTTTTTATCAATTTTAAAAAAGTAAATGATAAGAATTGTATTCAACAAAAATAATGAAAATTTAATATACAGTAAGTTTTCATAATGCTTAAAGATTATTTGATCAAAAAATTGCATTATATCGCTAATACTCTTAAATTTTTGACTAACAATTAAATTAATTAGAAAATCAAAAAAAACTAAAATGGTTCCAATCCAGGTTGTTAGACCACTTGGAGCATGCTTACTTGAGGGTAGTTCTCCCTCAAATAATAGCAACGAATCTGATAAATAATTTAATTCATCAACATCATCCAATTTATAATGAATTTTTGAAAAATAAGAAAATATTAATAATAGAAATAAAAAAACATGTAAAAAATTATAATATTCTTTTTTAAACATTATTTTGAAATCTCAATTTTACTAATGATAAAAGTGAATCAATAATATGAAATACTTTCATTTTAGAATGTCCTGCCGCTCTAAATTCGAGGTTAATCGGAATGTCTATAATTTTATAACCTAATTTTTCTAAATAAAATAGGCTTTCTATTAAAAAAAAATAATTTTTATTTTTCGAAAATTTTAAAAAAATTTTATTTATTTTTTTTAAATTGTAAGCTCTAAATCCACCAGAGGAGTCAAACTTTGTTCTTAAAATTAATCTTACTAGAAAAAATCTAAAAATTGTAAGAAATTTTCTATATAATGGCCAACCTTTCAATGAGGATTTAAGAATAAATCTTGACGTATTAACAATATGGCATTTATTATTATTTAAATGGTTAATCATTAATTTTATTGTTAAAGGATTGTGAGTTCTGTCTGCATCCATTGTAATACAATAATCGAAATTTTTTTTAAAAGAATATAAAATTCCATATTTATGCGCTGAGCCAATACCCAATCTCTTTTTTCTTATAACATAATAAACTTGTTTTTTATTAAATTGCTTTAAAATATTAATTGTCTCATCTGTAGAATTATCATCTACGACTAGTATCTTTATTTTTTTGTATAAAAAGATAATTTTTTTAATAATATATCCAATATTTTGTTCTTCATTCAAAGTTGGAATAATTATTAAAGTTTTCAAACTAAATTACCTCAAACTTTGGAAGCGGAAAAATAAATTTTATCCCTGATCTTATAATTTTTTTTTCTTTATCTAAGATAAAATTTTTAAAATGCCAAGGCAAAACAAAAAAATAATCTGGTTTTAGTTGCTTTGCTCTTTTTTCTGAAATAATTCTTATTTTTGTACCTGGTGTGTAACGGCCATTCTTATCTTTATTCACGTCACATATATATTTAATATTTTTGTCATTTATTTTGCAATACTGCAAAAGAACATTCCCTTTGGTTGAAGCTCCATAACCTATTACTAGTTTACGTTGTTGTGCAATTTTTTTAAAAAAATAAATTATTTTGTCTTTTTCTTTGTTAATCCTTTTATAAAATTGCCTATATATGAAGGACGTATTTATTTTTTTATTTTTTTCATCCTTAAGAATTGTATAAATTTTTTTATTTTCTAAATATCTTGAATTCTTTTTAACAACAGTTAGTGCAAAGCTTCCACCATTAATATTATTAAAACTTACATCTATAATTTTTAGATTTGCAAAATCTAATATTTTTTTAACTGTATATAATGAATAATATTCAAGATGCTCATGACAAATAGTGTCGTATGATAAATTTTTTATCATATATCCAGAATAACTTTGTTCAAAATGCCAAATACCTTCATCTGCTAATGTTTTATAAATTTGTTTTGCAAAAAGCACTGGTTTTGGCAAATCATAAAACATTGCTATAGATGTAATTAATTTCGCTTTTTTATTTTTAAGATATTTCTCTAGACATCCAAATGAAAAAAAATCAGGAACTTTTATAATATTTTTTTTATAAAATTTTTTAAATTTTTTTATTGTTGGATCTACTGCAATTAATTTGTTTTTTTTTGAGTCTAAAAAACTTAATAAAGTGCCATCATTTGCCCCGATGTCAATTACTATATCATCTTTTACTATTTTAAATTTTTTTTTAAGAGAATTAATTTTGTCTTTTATGTGATTAACCATAGATAAATTTAGACCCGTTCTATAACCGTAATTATTTCCATACATCTTTTTAAGATTGAAATTTTCAGATAATTGAACTAATTTACATTGACTACACATAACTAACGTTAATTTACCTCTCGGAACTTTTTGATTTTTATTTTTTGGAAAAATGCCAGTAAAATTTTGATTCCCTAAAGAGAATAATCTTTGCAATTTAATTGAACTGCACGACCTACATTTTTTTATTTCTGACATTTGTTTTTATTTTTTCTAATTCAAAATTTATCATATCTGATACTAAATAATTTATTTTCTTTTTGGGTTGCCATTTAAGATATTTTTTTGCTTTCGAACTATCACCTAATAAATAAATAACATCTAGTGGTCTGAAAAATTTTTTAGAAATTTTTATAATAGTTTTTCCGTTTTTATTATAAGCTTTTTCTTGCATTCCTTTTCCAAACCAAAATATTTTAAGATCTAATTTGTTACAAACTAAATTTATAAATTCTTTTATTGAGTATTGTTTTTCAGATGAAATTACGAAATCATCAGGTTTTTTATAGCTTAATATTTTATACATCATTTCAACATAATCATCTGCATGACCCCAATCTCTTCTTGAATATATATTTCCAAGAACTAAAGGTCTTTTTTGCATGTTAAATTTTATTCTCACTAGGTTGCTTATGATTTTTTTTGTAACAAATTGCCCACCTCTTAATGGACTCTCGTGATTAAACAAAATTCCATTTGAAGCAAAAATATTATATGAATTTCTATACATTCTTGTGTAATAATATGCCGAAAGTTTTGCAATTGAGTATGGAGATATTGGATTAAAATCTGATTTTTCATTTAATTTTTTTTGATTAGATTTGTTCATCCCATACATTTCAGAAGATGAGGCCTGATAAAACTTGGTTTTATTGGAAAAGTTTTTTATTGACTCCAAAATGTTTATAACCGAAGCATTATTTATATTGTCGGTATAAATAGGATTATCATATGAAAATGTTACGAAAGATTGTGCTCCTAAATTAAAAAAATAATTTGGTTTTATTTTCTTAATTATAGTCGTAATTTTTTGATGTTCTGACAAATCTGAATTGATAAATTTTATTTTTTCTTTTATTCCAAAGTACTCTAATCTTTCAAGTGGATCAGCTGATGTCCTTCTTAAAATACCAAAAACTTTTATCTTTTTTTTAATAAGATAATTGGCTAAATAACTGCCGTCTTGTCCCGTAATGCCGGTAATAATTGCTGATTTCATTATATTATTTTTTTATTATTAAAATTAAATTGGAGGTAAAAAACAACAATTTACATTTAATAATTTTAAAGTCATTTACATTTAGTATTTTTAAAAATTTTAATAAGTCTCTTTGAGATAAAAGATTTAAATTTCTTATATCAGAATAAAAATTCATTCCAATAACTTTTAATATCTTTCTATAACAATAACTTGGTAAAAAATGCAATAATGGAATTTTTGTGTGAAATTCTATTGGAAAAAATTTGTTAGGGGTTTGTAAAAAAACATATTTTTTTGAAACTCGTATGCATTCTTTAAGAAAATTAATTTGATCCTTTGATGTTCCAACATGTTCTATGGTAGCATTACTATGAACAACATCAAATGAATTATTACCAAAATTTGTATGTCTTCCATCAGACTTAATAAACATTACTTCAGGATATATAGATTTTAAATTATCTAAATTTTGATCAGATATACAAGTTAAATTATTTTTAAATTTAAATTTTTTTACAAAAATATTATTTTGATCTGTTGTAGATCCTGTTGTTCCAATATCTAAAACCTTGTCATTTTTTGTATAGACAATATTATCTTCAAAAACTTTAAAAAAAAATTCCCTATACCTTATTAAAATTTTTAATAAAAACTTATCTAAAAAAGGTATCTTAAGCCAATAAGTTTGCTTATTGTTTAAAATTTTATTATCATCTAAAGTCATATATTTTAGATAGCTTATTAAAAATAAATGAAAATTTCAGTAATAATTCCGGTTTTTAATGAAGAAAAATTTGTACTACAAACACTTAAAGAAGTTAGTAAACAAAAAAAATATTTTAATCTAGAAGTAATAATTATTGATGATTGTTCAACTGATCATACCCTAAAAATAATAGAGGACAACTCTAATTTATTCGACAAATTTATTAAAAATAAAGAAAATTATGGTAAAGGAAAAAGTATAATATTAGGTATCAAAGAGGCAACTGGAGATTTAATTTTATTGCAAGATTGTGATTTAGAATATGATCCTGAAGAATATAAAAAATTAATTGAACCGTTCACTAAATATGATGCGGACTTGGTTTTGGGTAGTAGATTCAAAGGGTCAGGAGCAAAAAGAATAATTTATTTTACGCATCAAATTGCAAATAAATTTTTAACTTTTTTAGCAAATCTTTTATTAAATAGAAATTTTTCAGACATTGAAACTGGCTACAAAGTAATAAAAAAAAAAAAACTTGATCTCATAAGTTTAGAGCAAAATAGATTCGGTATTGAAATAGAACTTATAATGAAATTATCAAAAATAAAGTCAAAAATTTATGAAGTTGGGATTAATTATAATGGAAGAACTTATAATGAAGGAAAAAAAATTAAATTTATGGATGGAGTAGTGGCAGCTTACTTAATATTTTATTATTTTTTTAAAAAATAATGTCAAAATTAAAAAAATTAAATTTAAATTATTTAATTATTGCAATACCCCTTCTTCTATTAACAGGCCCATTTCTCCCTGATTTATTTTTATCAACTGCATGTTTAATATTTTTAATTAAAATCATCTATTATAAAAAATTTTTTATTTTCAATGATAGTTTTTTTAAATACTTTATGTTATTTTGGTTATGCTTAATACTGTCCTCTACTTTGGGTGATAGTAAGAATTTTATTAATTCTATACAATCCTCTTTTTTTTATTTGAGATTTGGTATTTTTGTAATTTTAATTAAATATTTAATGAATAAAAACAAAAATTTTTCACTATTATTTTTATACTCTGTAAGTACTGCTATTTTACTTATGACAATATTTGGAATATTACAATTCATTAATATTAGAGCCAGTCTTATAAATGAAATTATAAAATTATTTATTAATAGCGAATTAGAATACTTTAATCATAATTGGAGAAATCTTGGAGCCTCACATTTTAACAGATTGACTCTTCCATTTAGTGATAAACAAGTAGCTGGAAGCTTTATAGTCAGATTATTACCTTTATTTTTTATCCTAGTATTATGGAAAATAAATAATAAAAAAATTTCTAAAAAAGAGACTCTTTTAATAAAAATATTTTTTATATTAGTTTTTTTTATTTCATGGGCCTCCGGCGAAAGATCTTCTTTTATTCTTTTAATTATCCAATTAATTTTGTTATTTTTGTTGATAAAAAAATTAAGAATTTTTTTCAAAAAATTTTTAGTACTTAGTATTTTGATAGTTTTATTAAGTATTTATATTGACCCAATTTCAAGAGGTAGAATGATTGGTCAAACAATTGATAATTTTACCGAAAAAAAAAGAATACATTTCATATCTTCAATTCATGAAGGTCATATTATTGGAGCATGGGAAATATTTTTAGATAACAAATTTTTTGGTGCGGGTTTAAAAGGATTTAGATATGAATGTTTCAACAAGGATGAATATTCAAAAAATTCAAGAATAATATGTACCACACATCCTCACAATGTTTTAATGCAATTTCTTAGTGAGACCGGTATTGTTGGTTTTATTTTTTATATTATCTCTTTTTTGATAGTATCTTTAGCCTTGTTTATGAAGTTTATTTATAAGATATTAAATAAAGATAAATTTTTAATAGATGATTATCAAGTTTGTGCCCTAATTAGCATATTTGTTACACTCTGGCCTCTAGCCTCTAGTGGAAGTTTTTTCAACAACTGGTTATCAATTATATATTTTATTCCTGTTGCTTTTTGTTTTAATAAATTAAAATTAAAAGAGTAAAACGTGAAAAAAAATATTAAATTTATTCTAGTATCTTTTTCTTTTTTTTTATTGTTAATTACAATAACAGAGGTCTTCTTAAGGTATCAGGGTTTTGGAACTCCTATAATTTATGAAACATCTTATGAATACGGATATGCACCCACACCAAACCAAAAATTAACTAGATTTAATAATAAAAGGATAACCATAGACAGTAATGGGTATAGAAAGGGCTCTGTTTCAAATAATTCAAATAATAAAATTTATTTTCTTGGAGATAGTGTAACTTACGGTGGCAGCTATATTGATGATGATGAATTATTTAGCGAAAATTTTTGTAAAAAAATTAATCAAAAATCTAAAAATAAATTTAATTGCTACAATGGTGGAGTAAATGCCTACGGATTTGAGAATATAATTAAACGTTATCAATCGATAAAAAAAAATAAAGATAGCTTCGTAATAATAACTCTTATACCTGGTAATTTTTCAAGAAATTTTATTCAAATCGAATCCCTTCCCTATTTTACAAAAAAACACACACATTTTTTAAAAGCTACAACAGAATTGACCGCTTATTACCTTGATATAGTAAGATCAAATCTAAGATTTGATAAAAAAAAATTTTCAATAGAACAAAAATTAGATGATTATATTAAAATAAAGATAAATGAAAATCTTAATCAACTAAAAGAACTGCAAAAAAAAGACCCTAATTTAATAATACTTTTCTTTCCTCCTAAACAATTTTTGCTAGAAAAAAATTTAAGTGAATTTGATAATTTTTTCTTTAAAAATATTCAGAATGAAAAAAATTACTATAATCTGACATATACTTTAAAATCTCTTAAAGATAAAAATAATATTTACTACGACAGTATTCACTTGAATTCTAAGGGTCATCAAATAATGTCTGAAATATTATTTAAATTGCTTAAAAATAATTTTTTAGAAACTAATTAAACTTTTCAATAAATGATAAAATGTTCTAAAATATTTATAATTAATATTATTATTCTAATAATTATTTTTTTTTCGGTTGAAATTGCAATTTCAATATTTAAACCCAATCATTTAATCCGCGATCCCGAATTGGGATGGAAACTGAAACCTAATTTCAAAAAAAATAAAACTGAAAAAGATTTATATGGTCAAACTTATAATGTTAAGTTTGAAATAGATAGCAGAGGGATAATTAATGTGGGAGATGACAAAAATAAATCTCTATCTGTACTGGTATTGGGCGACTCATTCTCATCTGATCCCTACGTTAGTACAAAAAGTATGTGGTATGGAATTCTACAAAATGAATTAAGCAAAACATTTAAAGAAAATATTACAATCAACGTGATTGGAGCCGGAGGATATGGAAGTCTCCAAGAATATTTAATTATGAAAAAATTAAATTTAAATAATGATTTAGTAATCTTGCAATTTTGTAGCAATGATTTTGATAATAACACTTTAGAAATTGAAAAAATAAATGGGTCTATGAATCAATACAGCAGAAGACCATATTTGAATTCTAAAAATGAGATTTATTATGATCAAAGTTTTTTTTCAAAGTTATTAAGAACTCAGTTCTTAGGAGAATCCAGAATATTAAATAAAATATTATTCTGGTATGGAAATAATAAAAATCAAAAAGAAATTAATAATGAATTAAAAGACTACTCATATGATATTACCAAAACAATTTTAAAAAAAATTAGATCTTTATATCCAGGAAAAAAATTTTTTATTTTTAATTGCGAATATTCAGATAATAGATGGGAAAAGTTAGCTAAAGAAACTAATTTTATTCCTATAATAGAAAGCTCAACAAATTTAAAAAAAGCAAAAAAAAATAATTTAAAAATATATTACCGTGATGGAGGTCACTATAATGAACTTGGACACGAAATAATCGGTCTTTCAATAGCTGAAAATAAACAATTATTAGATGCTATAAGATTAATAATTAATAAGTAGGTTTCTCAATTATTTTGTAATCAAGCAAATAACTACTTAGTTTCATTTCATCCTCATTATAATAACAATCTTTTATATTCCAACAAAAATTCCATGTATAATCAACTAAGCCTTTACTGGTCTTGTGATTTATTGGTTTATAGCCAAAATAAATTCTCTCCTTAAAAACGGTCTCGTTAACTAAAGTTCTTTCATATGAAAAGATATCAAGATTATCTTTATTTAATTGCATAAACTGAGTAATAAAAAAAATAAATAAATTTACAGCTAAAATCCTTAAATTAATTCTTCTAATTTCACCTGAATTAATTTGAGTATGAATTACTCTAAAAATAGAGGCCAAAAATAAAGTTGGCAATAGTGCAATTAGCCAAAATCCTAATCTTGGATCTGGAGATAGTAAATACCATTGACTAAATAAAAACGAAAAAAATAAAAAAATTATAAAATTTTTAAAATTGAATTTAAATATTTTATTTTTTTTAAAAAAATATTTATATAAAAAAAACATAGAAATAAAAAGTAAAGTATAGACTGTTATTATTCTGTTAAATTCTTTCATTATTATTTGATTTGAAATTTTAATGTTATTTATCTGGTCTCCATTAGAGGAGATACTCGTAAACCCTTTTAAAGAGTCAAAAGAAAAATTAAAAAAGAGTAATAAAGAAAATATATAAAATAATTTTAAAGATAATTCTATGCCAATTTTTTTGATAAAGAAAAATGAGAATAAAAGAATAAACAGTATGGGAATAATTAAAAAATGTAAATTTTCTAAAATAAAACTAAAATTTATATCAACAAAATGTCTCTTATACTGTTGAATAAGCAATAATTCTCTTGTTAAATAATTTAAATTAAACCAGGGCACGTCAAAGCAAGAATATAAAACTGGGTAGAAGAAACAACCACTAATTATAAAATTTTTTATAAACCAAACAAACATTAAAATTACCATCACAAATAAAAAATGTAATTGCTTAATTTTGAGTATTGAAAAATTTTTGTAAAAATAAAAATAAAATATTAATAATAAAAATAAAAATAAAAAAACAATTCCCGTGGGTTTTGCTATAACCACTGAACAGAAAATAAATATAAAAATCCAAAAATTTGAATTATTGAATTTTGTTTCATTGGCATTTAACAATCTCAAAGTTTGAAAACAAAAAAGAATAGCAAGAATTCCAAACGAGAAATCAACTCCACCATAATCAACATTGCTGTATCTTAACCAAAGTAAAAAACTTAAAGTTGTTGGTAAAAATAACAAAACACTAAAATTATTTTTTTCTTTTGATAGTTCGTATAAAAATAAAATGAAAATATTTAAATATATTGCTTGAAAAAAACTAACTATTGTAAAATTATCACCAATCCAAAATAAGGAGGTAATATAGTCATAACTTGTATTAAGAGCATATCGGCTGTGTAAATTGTTAAGCCCAAATGTAATTTTGTAATTCTTAATCCAATTCTGAAATGGAACATGATACAATCCAGCGTCATGACCTATCTCGTTATTAATTATCATCGGTATAGTAAATATTATTAGCACCGAAAAAATTATTAATATTTTAATATCTCTTTTATTTAATCTCAGTATTAAAGTTAATAATAATAAAAATATAGTTGAAAGTAATACATAACTATTTAAGGCCGTAAAAAAATTTAAAACCACTGCTAAAAAATTTAGAAAAAAAAGACCTAGTATTAAATTTATTGAAGCTCTGTTATTTTCTATATTTATTAAAAAAGTATTTTTTAAACATTCTAATAATTCATAACCCAATTTATAAATTAAAAACAAAATTAAAAGATATAGGATATATAAAGTAATCAATGTTTATTTAAAAATCTAATTAATATAAAATAAAGCGCAGTAGCAATAAATAATAATAATATTGTTTTATAAAAAAAAAACAAACAAGTAAAAGATAAGAAAATTAGATTTATTAATACTGAAACAGTATAATGATTAATATCTCTAAATTTAAATTTATCAAGAATTAAATAATGCAAATGATTTCTATCTGCTTTAAATGGGTTTTTTTTATTTAAAATTCTAATATAAAAAAGTCTTATAATTTCTAATCCTGGCAATAACATAATCATTAAAATTTCATCAGACTTAAATAAATAATTTAAGTTAAAATTTTTAATAAACAATATAGCAATTATGCCAGACAATAAATTTGCTCCACTGTCACCTAAAAAAACTTTTTTTTTAAAATTTAAAAATAAAAAAAACACAACCGAAAGTAATATCAATATTAAAATAAAGTTAAAATTAACCCGAAATAAAATAAAAGATATAACAAAGAGAGTGTATATCCCAACATTAAGATCTATTCCATCCAACATATTAAAAGCATTAGAAAATATTAAAAAAGAAAACAATGTAAAAAAAATACTAAATGATCCTAAATAATAAATATAATCTGTACTCATTAAATTTATCTCAGTGATCAATAGCGTCTCGTCAGCAAATATTCCGAGTAGATATATAATTGTTAATAACATTAGTTTGGTGAATGGGCCAAGATCAAATTTATCGTCTATTAGACCAAGTGCAAATAATGCTGATGGAACAACAATCCAAGTGATAAAACCTCGATAATCATTGATTGAGAAAAGATCATTGTAAGAAAATTCAAAATAGTTATTTAAAATTAATGCTAAAATATAATTAAAATACAATACAATTCCCCCTCCTAAAAAAATAGGTTTTGAATGTAACTTTCTATTTTGATCAGGAAAATCAAATATATTTATTTTTTTTGAAAAAAAATCGATATTTTTTACTATAAAAAAATTTAATAAAACAAAAATTAAGAGTAAAAATAACTCAGACATAAATTTTACATTATAAATAGATAAGTTAATGTTTATATAAACTAATAAAAATGAATAAAATTTACAATTATTATATTTTAACCGCTTATGTGCTTCTTATCAGTTCTGTTGGTTCAAATATTGCTAATATAAAATTATTAACGAATTTTAATGTTAAAAATGTCCAAGAACTTAGATCTTTATTTCCAGTAATAATACTTTTTATAAATTTTTTAATAGTAATCATAAAATACAAATCTGATTTTTTAAAAATATAAATTAAATTTTTTTTTTTTTTTTTTTTCATAATCATTATTCAATTTATTGGGTTATTTTTGAATCAATATAACATTTTTTATCTTCAGTTTATTTTCGGAACTTTATCTTTAATAAGTTTATTTATAATAATATGCAAAAATAATAATAAAGATATTTTTTCAAAATTATTTTATTTGAATTTCTACCTGATTGCATTTGTAGTAATAATTTTTATTTATCAAAATCCAAACATTGCTTATGGTAGTGGATGGATAAATATATTTGGTCATCAACTTGTTAACATAAATAGTAACGGCTTCTCTAGATATTTACTATTTTTGTACATCTATATCTTTGTAAATTATATTTTATCTAATAATATAAACTTTTATAAATTTTTAATTTTATTAGCTATTTCCACTTTAATTTTTAATTACGAAGGAAGGGTAAATATAGGACTTTTATTAATTGTAAATATGATAATATTTTTTAGGAAAACCATTTTGTTTAAAAAATTACTAATCTTTTTTTTTATATCAATTGCACCCTTTCTTTTTTCAACTGCATGGCAAAATAAATTAAATAATAATAGTTTCTTTGATTTTTGGAATTCGCCGACTTTTAGAACGGCAATTACTGGAGATAAATATGATACAAAAAAACAATATTTTTTATCATTTAAATCATTTGACAAAATAACAACAGGTAGATTTAAGAAATGGAAAATAATTTTAAAATATCAACAAAGTATTACTAATAAACTTTTCGGTAACGGTCCTGAGTTTGATAGAAACCTTTTAGGTCGTTTCAATAAATATCCAACTGGTTCGGATTCTGCTAATGCAATACTATATCTTTATTTATGCGGTGGAATGTTAAGCGTGGTTTTATTCTTATTTTTAATAATTCAACAACTTCATAAAATATGGAAATATTTTGTTATAGATAATAAAGAAAATTCTAATAGTAATCCTGAAATTTTTATATCTATTACATGTTTTGTATTCATTTTAATTAGGTCGTTGTTTGAGAACAGTTTAAGTGTATGGAGTATAGATCAAGTTTTATTTATTTTATTTGGCTGCTATTTTAATTTTTTTTTAAAGAAAAATAATAAAATAAAAAATTAGTCATT
>Ga0194122_10004168_pt1 | contig 14274 bp, 17 predicted proteins | sample TA2MahCa10mmetaG_FD_155487 | JGI IMG/M metagenome (GOLD analysis project Ga0194122, IMG submission 155487) | Freshwater microbial communities from Lake Tanganyika, Tanzania - TA2015021 Mahale Deep Cast 10m | ecosystem: Environmental > Aquatic > Freshwater > Lake | place: Tanzania: Lake... | reverse complement strand
CATAGCTAATAATATAGTAAGCGAAATTAAAATTGGTGGGGATGTAATTTATAGTGCACCTTCAAATGTATTTCTGGTGTACGAATCAAATAACGATAAAATTATATTTAAAAGGGGTCTACAAATTAATCCATCAAACGATTATTTAATAAATAATGAGGGTGTAACCCAATCAATTGATGAAAACAATATATATGTTCTTAACAATGATAATCACAAAATTTATGAAATAGATGTTGAAGAAGTTGATACATATTTTATAGCTGGTACTGAAAATATAATTAATTCCACTTTTATTTTAACTCACAACTGGTCTTGTTTTCCTGCAGGTACTAAAGTAACAATGGGAGATGGTTCTGAAAAAAATATCGAAGACATTGTTATCGGAGATGAAGTACTTTCATATAATGAGGAATTGGGAATTAAAGAATCTAAAAAAGTAATCCAAACAAATGATCCTATACATAATGATTTAGTAAAATATGGGTTATCAAATGGTGAATTTATTACGAGCACTTATGACCACCCATTTTATGTAAATGAATTAGATTTAGCATCATTTAGACCCGATTTAACTAATAAAAAATATCAGATTAAAAAACTGATTAATCAAATTAAAGAAGGTGATATTGTTATATTAAATAATGGTAATAATGTTAAAATAGTATCAATTGAAATACAACCTGAAATTAAGACTCAAACATATATTATTACTGTTAAAGATAATCATAATTTTTATGCTAACAATGTATTAGTTCACAATAAATAATAATAAAAATGGAAACACCAGAAAAATATAAATCCATACCAGCAACAAATTTATATAATAGAACTATAATTTTACTTAACTCAACACAAAAAGCTAAAATTCAAAATATTATACAAAACTTTATACAATATTTGAAGAATAAGCATAGTTAAGTAAGATTATTAGTATGTTATGAATTTTTTAATAATTTCAGGAGCCAGATGTGGTTCATCCTCTCTTCAGCAATCAATAGCAAACAGCTATGGATTAAAAGTAATATTTGAACCTTATGCAGCATGGGGGTTACAACGAAGAAAGTATTCATTCGAAAATGTAGTTGTAAAAACAATACTACATCAAATTGATAATAAAGAATTCAGATTAGGAAATCTTCCAGAATGTCATTTTGAAAAATGCTTTAATTTTTATTTAAATTTATCAAATAAATTTGATAAAGTAATTCTATTGAGTAGAGAAAATACAAAAGAACACGCAGAATCTTTATTTAATCTTTACAATGGTAATCCTTTTGATGTAAAATATGTTTATAATCAAACTGAAGACATTACTCCAATTATAAAACAATTAGAATTAGAAAACAAATATTTAAAAAAATTATCTGAATCACTTAATTTGCCAATAGATACATATGAATCAATTTATTATGGAAATGGAATAACTGATAAAAGTATTGGATTAGATACTACGGTATTAGATATCAAAAATAAATTAAGACAAATTAATGTTCCTAAAACATTATTATAATGAAAAGGTTATTATTATCACAAGGTAGGACTGGAAGTCGTAATTTAGTTAGATATATTAAAGAATCTAATAAAAAAATAAAAGTTTATAAAGAACCATTTAATACAATTGCAATAAAAGATACAAATATATTTACTCCATTAAATGAAATTATAAGTGATACTGATAATTTTGTAGAAAACAAAATAGGAAAGGGCTCATTACCAGAAGAATTACAAAATCTTTCTATTGATGATTTAGTTTATTACTTATTATCAAATTTTGATATCATCGGAATTTTAAGCAGAAAAGACTTAACTGCACAAACCGAGAGTGTTTTAAACGCCAAGTTTTCAAATATATGGGATTCTCAATATTTGTATAAAGATGTAGATATTAATCTTTTTCCTGAATTTAAAAATCAATTAAAAAATGAAAAAAAACAATTAGATTACATATCAAATAATTTTGATATCCCAATTTTTTATTACGAAGATTTATATATTAATAATCAAAAAAATAATTTAAAATTATTTTGTGATTATTTTCAAATAGCTTTTGATGAAAATATAATGAATTATCATATGAATATAAATAAAAAATATAGAGTAGATAATAAGAAAAGAATCATTTGATATGAAAATTTATGTCCACCATTATTTTACAGAACCATTATTTTATTTATTAGCACATAACACTACTGATAAAGAATTTAATTTAAATGATAATTGTGGTAGTGTAAAATGTAAATATAAAAATTTTGATTTTGAATTTATATTTAAACCAGAAATTTCCAATGAAGAAGATGGTTATCATTTAATGGATTGGACAAATATTCATTCTCAAATTCCATATGATAAAAAACTAATTGAATTACAAAAATGTAACAGAGAAGTGCCTGATGAAATTAATAATACTTCAAATAATACATTATACAATCTCTGTGAATTGATTAAAAATAAAAAAAATTGGATATTTACTTTTTTTTGTGGAGAAAAAAGTTTATATAAATATGAAAGTCTAGTTTATAGTAAAAATATAAATTTACTTTGTGATTTAGAAAATTCATTAAATAAATTAAATGGTACAAAAATATTATTTGAGGAGGTTTTTTTAAAAAAAGAAATAGAAAATAAATATCCTAATTTATATTTTTCTTTTTCTAATGTAATGTGGTATTGGAATAACCATGCAGATATAAGGTGGTTTTATGAATTTAAAGAAATATACAATCATCTTAATTTTGATTATGATATTTGTTATTCAATGAGAACACATAGATATAATAGAATTTTAATATTGAATGAATTAAAAAAGTTAAACAAAAAAAATATTTTTTTACAAAGATCAGATGGAAGAAAAGAAAGTATTGAATATGAAAAATATGAAAATAAAGTTTTAGATATTAAACTTAATTCGTTGACAGGTAAAAACGATTTTGATAATTTAAATTTAGTTAACAAACAAAGAGTTGGTTTAGATTTATTTTTTAGATTATTACCAAAAGCTAAAATGCAAATACTAGATGAAAGTTGGGCTTGGTCTCCAAATAACTTTTCATCTAATTATATTTCAGAAAAAAGTATAGGTTATATTTTAGCAGGTATTCCTTTTGTATCAACTCATAGTTTTCCATTAGAAATTATACAAAAAATTCTTAATGTAGAGCCACATCCTTTTTTTAAAGAAAGTGAAATGATTAAAGGAAATGCTGTTTTATTTGCTAAATTTATTGATAAATTTTTAGAAGAATTTGATACAAATTATCAACTATGTAAAGAGTGGATTGATAAATGTCATAGTATATTTATCAATAAGTTATACAATGAAAATTCAATGTTAGATTTAATTTTAAATAATTTTGAAAAAAAAATTAAAACAAAACAAAATATAATTTAAAATGAATAACTTTTTTCATTTTGGTGATAGTTATGCCACCGTTGGTGAGTTTGCATTAACCAAACATTTTTGTGGTATTATAGCCGATAATATAGGATATACATACAGAGCATATGGAAGGGGAGGAAGAAGTAACGAGCAAATTTTAAATGATATAATAAAATTATTTGATACGTTTAAAAAAAACGATATTGTTTTTATAAATTTTTCTTTTTTTACACGCGGATGTTGGTATAATAAAACGGAAAATAGAATACAATCTACTAACGTATTTTTTGATGATAATTCTCAAAATAAAACAAAATTACCAATTAATAATGAAAACCTTTTATATCTTTTAGAATATTATATAAAAAATAGTGAAGATTACGCTAAAAAAATTTTTACATTATTTAATTCTGTATTAGAAAATTTAGAACGAAAAAATATTAAAATATTTTATATTTTTGTACAAGAAACTGAATACTCATCAGATTTATTAAAAGTTGGAACGAATATACAATTTGAGGGTGGTTTTTCTAAATGGCTGAAAAGTAACAATTTTCATAATGGAACGGATGTTCATTACACCAATGGCATTCAACCGATATTAGCAGATATTATATTAAAAATAACAAATAAACTAAATACAACAAATAGTGTATTAAATGTTGTAAATGATTATATAGATATAAATAAAATAATTAAATACAATAAATTAATTTAAATTTATTATGAAAAAAATACAAATGAATGATACATATGGGTATTTAGATTTTATATCAGACGAAGAAAAAAATATTCTACTAAAGTGGACGTTTGAAAATGAAGATAAATTTTATTTAAATAAAGTGGGTAAATATGGTGAAGGAAAAAAATTTGGAATATTACAAGATATTGAAAACTCACCATTGGAGTTAGTGGGTGATATAAAAAAAAGAATAATTGAAATAGAAAATATTAAGGATTGGGTTTTAGACCCATCATATAAAGATGCAATCGGTATAAATAAAAAAGGAAGTGCGATACACAAACATACAGACCCAAATATTGATGGATATACTCATGTAAGATACAATATTATATTACAATATCCTGAAGAGGGTGGGGATTCAATATACAACAATAAAATTAATAAGTTACAAGAAAATATGGTATGGAGATGTGTTGCAGGTATGATTGAACATGGCAGCACTCCAATTATTGGAGACAAACATAGAGTAACACTTACATTAGGTTTTCAAATAAAAAATGTAATTAAAAAAGATAAGCTCATATAAAAATGTTGTATAGTAATAACGAATTAGAATTTTTAAATTCATATTGGGAAAATGTTTTTTTTAGAAATATACCTGATAGAAAATATGTCATTGAGTTTCATATAAATGATAATTATGAAGGGGGTGATTATATATTGTATAATCCCCATTTTATAATTGATAAGACAGTAGGAGTTCCTTATATGTTTACATCGGATAGGGAGCATGAGATAACAGAAGTTACAAAAGGAGTTCAAAAAAGTGCATTAATATTTATAAACCACGAGGATTTGGTGAGAAAATTAAATTTAATATGAATAAAAAAGGTTTCTGTGTAGCTCCATTTAGAAACGCGGAATTTCAGGCAAACGGCTTAGTTTGGCAATGCTGTTCTGGTTATTGGAGTGAAGATGAAAAAAAATGGGTAAACGCTTGGATTAAATGTGGGCCTGCAGGCAATGCACTAACCGATGATTGGGATAAAATTTGGAATAGTGAAATTGCTGTAAAGTTAAGAGAATCCATGCACGATGGAAGTATGAGGTATTGTGATGAAAAAGAATGTGGGTTTTTACAAAGATGGAATAATGAAGAAATAGATGAAAGTGTATATGATAATGGATACTTTCCAATATTTGATGAAAAAACTTTTCACAAACTTTGGAATAATAAAACTATAAACCCAACAGGTGGAGAAAAGTTCAAAAAAATTATTAAAGAAAAAATATCCGAATTACCTTATGGGCCTGAATGTATAATATTTTCACATGATAGAAGTTGTAATCTTAAATGCCCATCTTGCAGAGTAGATTACATACAAACAAGTGGAAAGGAAAGAGAAAAATCTGAAAAAATACAAAATAAAATTTTAGATTTTGCAATGAATGATGCGCATGAACTCTACATTACCGCAAGTGGTGATGGATTTGGTGGCGAATTTTGGAGAACTTTGTTAAAATCAATCACAATGGAAAAATATCCAAATACTAAAAATTTACACCTACACACAAACGGTGTTGGTTGGACTAAAAAAGTATGGGATATGCTTCCTAATTTACATAAAATACCAAGAATTACAGCTGAAATTAGTATAGATGCATGTACAAAGAAAACTTACGAACAAATTAGATTGGGTGGTAATTGGGATATTCTTTCTAAAAATTTACAATTTATATTTTCAGAAATACCAAATTTAGATTTTGTTAGATTAACATTTGTTGTTCAAAATAACAATTATATGGAGATGGTTGGGTTTATTGAACTCGCTGATTATTTTCAAAAATTAAATGGTATGAAAACTGAAGTTAATTTTATTCATATTAACAATTGGGGTACATTTACCGAAGGTCAATTCAAACTAAAAAACATAAGAGATATAAATCATCCAGAAAATAAAATGTTTTTACAGCAATTAGAAAAAGTAAAATCATTAAGAGAAGTTTATAAAAACCTACAAATATTTACAAATTCTTAATTATGAGTTTTGGCGCGGATTCAGTTATGATAGAAACTTTATTAAAATTAAAAAAAACTTTTAATTATAATACATTTATAGAGACAGGAACTGATCAAGGATGGACTCTTAAAACTTTACATCCGTACTTTAATAAACTATATAGTTGTGAAATAACTAAAGAAAGATGGGTGTATTATGAAGAATTATTAATAAATCCAAAAATTAAAATTGAATTAGGTTCATCTATTCAATTACTCCCTAAATTTTTTACTGAAGTAGGTGATGATAAATTTTATCTTTATTTAGATGCACATTGTTTAGATAATTATCCAATATTAGATGAATTAAAAATAGTTGCAGATTTTGGGTATAAACCTGTTATCATAATACATGATTTTGATAATGGATTGGGTTTTTCACACGCAGGTAAACAAATATATACGGAAAAAAAACTTTTAGGAAATCCAATAACTGATGCATTAAATTTTGAATATGTAAAACCATACATAGAAAAAATATATGGAAAAGATGGATATGTATTTGAAACAAATAATAAATGTTCACCAATGATAAGACCAGTTGGATGTGCATACTTTTATCCAAAAAATTCATCAATCTGATATGAATATACAAGTTTTTGAAAATAAAATAATTGCACCTAACAAATGTGGAACAAGGTATTTACGATTAATATTTGAACACAAACAATTTACACATTTATTTTTACCTAAAATAAAAGGTAAAACATATTTTATTATAAGAGAACCATTAGAACATTTAAAATCTGCATTACACACCGAATTATTAGGTGTTAAAGATACAATTGAATTTGACAAAAAATTTAATCGATTTTTATCTGAAACAGGAACGATTCACTATGTTAATAACCTTTATCAAATAATTTATTTTTACAAAGAAAAAAATCCAAATTGTAAAATAGTTGAACTTCACAATCTTTCGGATTTACTTATGGATTTAGGTTACAATATTCCATATAATAAATGGAATTACAATTTATCAACTGAATATGCTAATTGGTGGGTAAACAAAGATACGTTTTTTAGTAAACTTAAACATAAATACCCTACACAGGTAGGCATTTTAGAAAATTGGATAAAAATACAAAATGAATATTATGATTTGTTAATAGAAAATAAAATAAAAAAAAATTCATTAATCTGATATGAATATACAAGTTTTTGTAAATAAAATAATTGCACCTAACAAGTGTGGAACAAGATATTTACGATTAATATTTGAACACACAATTTACACAAATTCTTAAAAATGTTTATACGATTATACGATAAAAGAATTTTTGCACCATACAAATGTGGTATAAGACATCTGCAAAAAATTTTTTTATATGAGGAATACCAACATTTTGATTTACCGATATTTGATTATAGAGTATATTTTATTGTTAGAGAACCAATAGAACAATTAAAATCGGCATTACATACTGAGTTATTAGATTACAGAAATGATGATGATTTTAAAGATAAATTTTTAAAGTTTATCTATGACGGAGGTTTTAGTACTAAACATTTTATTAATACATTGTATAAAACAATATATTTTTATAAAATTAAAAGTAAAAATTGTGAAATAGTAGATTTAAAAAATTTAAACTATTTAATAACTTCTTTTGGATACAATTTACCATATAAAAAAGATGATTATAATTGGAAATATGAAAGAAAAAATTGGATTGATAAAGAACAGTTTTATGAATATTTAAAATTACAATATCCAAATGAAATTTTAATTTTAGAAAATTGGATAAAAATACAAAATGAATATTATGATTTGTTAATAGAAAATAAAATAAAAAAAAATTCATTAATCTGATATGAATAATAATATTATTATAGAAATTGGTGCATTTGATGGTGAAGATACTGAAAAGTATTCTCAAAATAAAAATAATTTTGTATATTGCTTTGAACCAAATAAATACAATGCTGAAAATTTACGAAAAAGATTTTATAATAAAAATAATATAAAAATTATAGAAAAGGCGGTTGGGACTTTTAATGGTAGAGAAAAATTTTATGTAGCAAAAAATAAAGCGTCATCATCATTAAATAAACCAAGTCAATATAGTGTAAATAATAAAATAGTTGAAATAGAATCCCAATATGATGTTGATGTAATACGATTAGATACTTTTATTGAACAAAATAATATTATATGTATAGATTATTTTCATTGTGATGCACAAGGAAGTGATTTTGGGATTTTAAAATCATTAGGTAATAAGATACATATAATAAAAAAAGGGCAAGTTGAAGGTAGTAGAACTCAAAATTTATATAAAACCGAAAATAATTATTTAAAGATTATAGATTATTTAGAGAAAAAAAATTTTATAATTTTAAATAAACAACAAATAGAGGAACGAAATAACTGGTTTGATTTAAATATATTATTTATTAAAAAAGAATATCAAACAATTTTATGAAAACTTTATCGTATTGGAATTCAGAAACATTTGATATCGCAACCTATAAGTGGACACTAGAAGGGCGAAAAAATAAAAAAGTTAATAGCAATGGTTCAGATAACTCTGGATGTGTATATACATTTAATGAATATGGGTTTAGAGGAGATTCTCCGGAGAAAGAAGGTATTAAAATATTATCTGTCGGGTGTTCACACACAGAAGGTATAGGAGTAAATGATAATGAAACTTGGTCTCATTATTTATCAAGAATGATACCAACTGGTGTAGATATAAATTTAGGAATAAGTGGAAGAAGTAATGATTATATTTCAAGAACAATTATAACTTTTTTAGATATTTACAAACCTGATTTGGTTTTAATTATGTACACATATCCTGAAAGAAGAGAGTATTATACGAAAAATGGCAAAGTTGAACCATATCATATAAATTGCTGGGGATATTTTGATGAAGATATACAAGGTAAGGTAGATTATGAAACACTAACACTATTATCTAATGAACATGAAAATTATATAAATTGGTATAAAAATCATTTACTGATAAGTAATTTTCTAACCGTTAAAAAAATACCATACATTTGGAACGGAACATTTTTAAACACAACATATAAAGATGAAAATAGATTTGATGGTAATTATCCTAACATACCAGATAATCACAGACATGCATCGCCGTTAGAAAATCAAAAGTATGCAAAGGAATTATATACCCATATCAAAAATCAACAAATTTTATGATAAAGATATATGTACATCATTTTTATAATAAATCACTTTTTTATATCCTATTTCATAATACAACGAATAGAGAATATTGTATTGAAAATGATGAGGGTAAAATTTATTGCAAATATAAAGATAAAAATTTAGAAATAGTTTTTAAAAAAGAAATCAGCTACGAAGAAGATGGATATCATATACTAGATTATTTTTGCACATATTTTGACACCCAATCTGATAGCCAATCTGATACTAAATTTGGGAAAATATTACCAGATAGATTTTATATGGATAGGGAAAATCAACAAATATTAAAAAAATTTATTGAACTTTTAAAAAATTGCCCTAAAAAACAAAGATGGATTATAACATCCTTTAGAACGGAAAAAATGTTATATTCTCAGGATTTTATTAATAGTGAAATTAGTGAAAATTTTATTGAATTAGAATTACTATATAAACAATTGAGTAATCATATTATTGTAAATGATAATTATTTTATTGATGATAATTTTAATTTAATGTATCCTCATTTTTTTTATGCATTTACAAATTCAATTTTTCAATGGAATAGAAATCTAAATATTAGATGGTATTATGAATTTAAACAAATATTTAATCATCTTAATTTTGATTATGATTTAATGTATAGTGTAAGAAATCACAAAGAATTTAGAGTACAACTATTAAATGAATTAGAAAAACTTAATATAGATAAAATTTATTTACAAAGAACCGATGAACTTAAAGAAATGAAATATTTTAAAAAGTTTGGAAACAATGTTAGCAAAAATGTAAAATTAAATTCTGTATTAGGAGAAAAAGATTTTGATGATATAACTTATATTCAAAACATGGATGGGATTAATCTCGGATTTCACTCGCCAAAGCTCGGATTAGATTTGTTTTTTAGAGTTCTTCCAAAAGCAAAAATGCAAATATTATGCGAAACTTGGTCATATTCAAAAACCGATTTTAAATCACAATATCTTTCAGAAAAAACAATAGGATTTATTTTAAGTGGTATTCCATTTATTTCAACACATGATTATCCAATACTAATGATTCAAAAAATATTAGATGTACCTCCACATCCCTTTTTATCTGAATCAAGTAAATGTAAGGGAGATGCAAAATTGTTTTCAAAATTTGTTTATAATTTTATGAAAAATTTTGATGAAAATTATTTATTGTGTAAAAATTGGAGTAATCTTGCATTTGAAAAATTTATGAATAAATTAAATACTGAAAACTCTTTATTGGATTTAATATTAAAAAATAAATTCGAAGATACATTTAGTAAAAAGGGGTTGATTTAATATGAAATTATATACATATGGAGATAGTTGGACTGAGGGGCAGGGGTGTGAATCAGAAAAGGAATCTCAAATAAAAGATAGATTAGTATTAAAAGAATTTAGAAATCAACATAGTTGGCCTAAATTTCTTTCATTAAACTTAAGATGTGGATTTGAAAACAAAGGGCTAAGTGGTAGGGCTAATAATCTTATTTTTAATGATGTAATATATGATTTAAGAAATGGAAACATACATGAAGGAGATTTGATTGTTATAATGTGGAGTTCTTCATTAAGAGATTATGTTCATTTTCTACCAAAGGGGGAGTGGATTAGTTGGTCATCTGATGAATTAAAACTATTACCTCAAAAATTTATAGAATCTTATAAATTTGGAGATGAAAAATATAATAACTTTTTATCTAACTATAAAAGATTTTTTATTCAAAATATGTTTAGCCAAAATTACTATAATATTATAAATCAAAACTATATTATTTTTCTTCAAAAAATGCTAGAAGAATATAAAATAAACTATTTAATGTGTGATGCATTTGATTTTATGGTTCAATCTCCAAACCCTGAAGATGATATTACTCATTTAATTAATAAAAAAACTTATTGGAAATTTGGAAATCAAACAATAAAAGATTATCTTACAATATTAAATGAAAATGTTTGGGAAGTTAAAGAACTTAAATCACTTAATATTTCAAATCATCCCAATCACTTAGGATATAAATTTATAGCAGAAGAACTTTTTAGATATATCAAACAAAATAATATAATTCAATAATATGAGCAACAAATGGAATGAATTTATTGAAATACCCTCTAATGTTTTTGGGTATGAAGTGCCAGTTTTTGAACCTTCTATTTTTAGAGAGTTTAGAGGTGAGATATGGACAACCTTCCATTCAGAGGAACATCCTGTGATGAGACATATTCATTATGATAAAAGTGAAATTTCTATACATGGTAGATTTTCTCGTTCATATCAAAATGTATTAAGGGGTTTACACTATGATTCTAAAACATGGAAATTGGTTCAATGTATTGTTGGAGAAATGTATTTAGTGGTCGCCGATAATCGTAAATCATCTCCCACCTATGGTAAATGGGAATCATTTCTGCTTTCAGAAAGAAACAGAAAGCAAGTATTAGTTCCTCCTGGATTTGGAAATGGATTCTATTCAATTACTGATAATGTATTTCACTATAATCTTTTTTATGAGGGTGAATATATAGATGTGAGTGGACAGGGTGTAATTAAATGGGATGACCCATTTTTTAACATAGAATGGCCTACTGATAATCCAATACTACAAAAACGAGATAAATGATAAAACCTTACATCAAAAACGAATGGGGTAAACTTAAGCAAATAATAGTTGGAAGACCGGAATTTGCCCAAATACCAACCGTTAGGGATAAATCCCTTCATACAATTGATTACGCAAATTACACCGATGAACAATTTCTTCGTATCCCGTATGGTAGGTATCCTAATTGGATGATTGAGGAAACTATTGAAGATTTAAATGAGTTAAGTAAAACATTAGAAGATTTAGGAGTACAAGTATTTAGACCTTCTTTAGTTGATTGGAGTGAGAAGTATTCAACTGATAATTGGGAGGTAGATGGTTACTATGGATATTGCCCTAGAGATTCTATGTTAGTAATAGAAGATAAAGTGATTGCTACTCCTATGGCCCTCCGTCAAAGACAAAATGAAGTAAGAGCATTTAAACATCTTTTTGATAAAAGTTGTTGGGTGGATTTTCCAAAACCAAAATTATTGGATTCTATTTACGATAGAGGGTTATTACCCGGCCCAACTTTAAGAAACGATGAGCCTGTATTTGATGCTGCTAATCTATTAAAATGTAATAATGATATAATCTATTTAGTTTCAAATACCGGCAACTTAGCGGGTGCAGAATATCTTCAAAAATGGTTAGATGAAAATATGAAAGAAAAATATAAAGTTCATCCCATTCAAGATGTTTATGCATTTATTCATATTGATACCACTTTCGTGTTAATTAGAGAGGGACTGGTCTTATTAAATCCTAAAAGGGTAAATGATACCAATATGCCTGAAGTCTTCCGCAAATGGGATAAAATCTACTCTCCTGAGATGATAGAAACTCCCTTCCTAGCTCATTGGGCGGAAGCATCGCCGTGGTTGGGAATGAATACTCTATCTTATGATGAAAATACTATGATTGTAGAGGAAAGGCAGATTCCTTTAATAAAAGAATTAAAAAAGTGGGGAGTTAATTCTATACCAGTAAAAATGAGACACGCTAGAACATTTAGTGGAGGGCCTCATTGTGTAACATTGGATACAATTAGAGAATAATTTATTTGGTATTCTAATAATTTTTTTGTATCTTTAGATACTCATAAAATAATAATGTCAGAAAAAAAGTATTTTTACGAAAAGTGTGATTATTTTAATGAATCCCATATCAACCTAAAATATGAGGATGTTCTTAAAATGACATTAAAGGAGTTTGAAGATTGGGTAACAATGTTCAGAAAGACCGTTGTTCGGGTTTGGAACGAAACGGGTGCACCTCCTCGTATTGGTTCTTCTGAAGCTGAAATTATAGAACAATTTTCGAAACTACAAACATATAAGGTAGATAAATTTGAAGAGAAAGATGATGATGGTGATGAAGTAATTTTTAACTTTAATAAGTTTGCAACACCTGTAAATCAGTTCTTTCCTGCGATGTATAAGACAGGTATTGGTGGTTCAACATATGATAAACCAAAACCATCTATCTATGATATCTTTTGTAACGATGAATATCTTCCTGAATTTGCAAAACAAATGAGAAGATTGACACGACAAGATGCGATGTATCGTTTCTCTAAAACTCTTGCAAAAGGCAACAAAGAACATCATAATACACATCTTTCAACTGGTAAAGAATGGATTGAAAAGTGGATGAGTGGTGATGTATGGGAGGGGCATGATTTTTGTTTAGCACAAACTGATAGTCGCATTGAATCTCTTCCAATTACAGCGGAAGAAGTTAAAGAATTGTATAAAGCGGGTATTATTCAATACAAACATATTTCATCTCTTAAAACTGCTAATTGGGGAGAAGATATTGATTCTTTGATTGATATAGAAAAACAACCTATTCAATTAAAGTGGTATCCATTAGGTCAAACTATTTTTCCTGAAGCAACTGCAGCATTTAGAATTGGAATGGGAACTCAAGCGGCAGTAAACTTTCCTCCGCTAACTGCAAAGTATTTGTATCAAAGATTTACAAATCACATTAAAGACCAAAAACAAATTAATATCTATGACCCTTCTTCAGGATGGGGTGGTAGAATATTGGGAGCTTTATCTGTAGATGATAGAAATATACACTACATTGGTAATGATCCTAATACTGAAAATTATATAGAAGAAATTGGAAAGACTCGTTATGAGTATTTAGCAGAATTCTTTAACACGCGCATACCAGGTGCGGCAAATCCATTTTGGGGGCATAAAAATACATATGAAATTTATAGAACAGGTTCGGAGATTATTAGTGAAGTACCTGAATTTCAAAAGTATAAAGGTGAATTAGATTTTATTTTTACATCTCCCCCTTATTTTGATAGAGAGAGATACTCAGATGATGAAACTCAATCATTTAAGAAATTTAGTAGTTATGAAAGTTGGAGAGATGG
>Ga0194122_10004142_pt1 | contig 14323 bp, 10 predicted proteins | sample TA2MahCa10mmetaG_FD_155487 | JGI IMG/M metagenome (GOLD analysis project Ga0194122, IMG submission 155487) | Freshwater microbial communities from Lake Tanganyika, Tanzania - TA2015021 Mahale Deep Cast 10m | ecosystem: Environmental > Aquatic > Freshwater > Lake | place: Tanzania: Lake... | reverse complement strand
CGACTTTGCGCATCTGAAGGCGATGACGCCTGAGGAGGTGGCGCAGGTGGAGAAGCAGGTGAATGAGAAGGTGCAAGCGGATGCGCCGGTGAATTGGACAGAGCGGGCTTTTGCGGAGGTAAAGGATGATCCCACGGTGCTGCAGTTTTTCGGGGACAAGTACGGGACGACGGTGCGGGTGGTGGACATCGGGGGTTTTTCCAAGGAGCTGTGCGGCGGAACGCATGTGCGGTCGTGCGGAAAGATCGGGGCGGTGCGGGTGGTGGGGGAGTCGGCCATTGCGGCGGGAGTGCGAAGGATCGAGGCGGTGTCGGGTCCGGCCTTGGCGGAGTGGTGCCAGGAAGAGATGAAGAAGCAACAGGAGAAGTGGGAGGCGTTGGCCAAGCGGAAGGCGGGAATCGTCCCACTTTCCTATGAAAGTGGGACGATTTCGCCGGAGAAGGCGTGGGATCTGGTGAAGAAGCGGGAGCAGGAACTGGCCAAGGCGGAAGAGGCGATCCGGGAGGAGGACAAGCAGGCGGCGAAGAAACAGACGGCGGAGTGGCAAAAGAGGGCGGAGATTCAGGCGAAAGAACTTTGGGGAGCCGGCTCGCTGGTTGGCGGGGTGCGATGGATCGGAAAAGATCTAGGGGAGGTGGTAGCAGGATATTTACCGGTGTTGGCTGATCGGCTGAAAAAGGAGGGGGAGGTGGTGGTATTTTTGACGGGTCGGGAAAACGGAAAAGTTCCTTTGCTGGCGGTGTGCACGCCGGAAGCGGCGAAGAAGGTTCAAGCCGGGAAGCTGATTCAGGCGGCGGCTCCGGAAGTAGGTGGTAAGGGCGGGGGCCGGCCTGATGCGGCGCAGGGCTCCGGCACGAATCCTGATGGAATTTCCAAGGCTTTGGCGGCGGCGGAGAAGCTGGTGAAAACTGCACTGGGAGGTGGGTCGTGATCCGTCGTCCGGCGGGGGCGGATCCCATCGAGCAGGTGATCGCCGCCATGCGGGCGGGTCGGATGGTCATCATGACCGATGATGCGGGTCGGGAAAATGAGGGGGATCTGGTGCTGGCGGCGCGGAGCGTGACGCCGGCGTTGATCAACTTCATGGCCAGGGAAGGCCGGGGTTTGATCTGCGCACCGGTATCGAAGGCCCGGGCAGAAAAGCTGGGGCTGAGCCGGATGGTGGCGAGGAATGAGGAGAAGTTCGGGACGGATTTTACGGTATCGGTGGACGCGGCCAAGGGCATCACCACCGGGATCAGCGCCCATGACCGGGCGGCGACGCTAAGGGCGCTGGGTCGGCCCAGCCCGCGGGCCAATGATCTGGTTCAGCCCGGCCATATCTTCCCGGTGCGGGCGAAGGAAGGGGGCGTGCTGGTGCGGGCGGGGCATACCGAGGCAGCGGTGGATTTGGCGAAGTTGGCGGGGCAGGGGGATGCGGCGGTGATCTGTGAGATTCTGAATCCGGACGGGTCGATGGCCCGCTGGGAGGATCTGCTGGAGTTTAAAAAGAAACACGGACTTAAGCTTGGGACGATCCAGGAGCTGATCGAGTACCGCCGACGGAAGGAAAAGTTGGTGGTGCGGGAGCAGACGGTGAAGTTGCCGACGGATTATGGACCCTTTGATCTTCATCTGTACCGCAACGTTACCGATGGGAGTCATCATCTGGCCTTGGTGAAGGGGAAGGTGAAAGGCAGCCAGCCGGTGTTGGTGCGGGTGCATAGCGAGTGTCTGACGGGGGACGTGTTTGCGTCGAGGCGGTGTGACTGCGGAAACCAGCTGCACGATGCGCTGCGCCGGATCGGGCAGGAGAAGAAAGGAGTGCTGGTTTACATGCGGCAGGAGGGTCGGGGCATTGGATTGGCCGCTAAGATCAAGGCGTACCGGCTGCAGGAGCGGGGGTTGGACACAGTGGAGGCGAACCGAAAGCTGGGGTATCCGGCCGATTTGCGGGAGTACGGGATCGGGGCGCAGATTCTGGCCGATCTCGGGGTGCGAAGGATGCGGCTATTGACGAACAATCCGAAGAAGGTGGTGGGACTAGGAGGCTACGGGCTGGAGCTGGTGGATCAGGTGCCGATCCGGTCGAAGGCGAATCCGCATAACCGAAAATATTTGGCCACGAAGAAAAAGAAGCTGGGGCACCGGTTGTGAAAAAGGGGCGGTTCACAATTGTGGTGGCGGATTATCACCGGAAGTACGCCGACGGCATGGTGGGAGCGGCGAAGAAGGTGTTGAAGGGGCACCGCGTGGAGGAGGTGCGGGTACCGGGGACGTTTGAGGTGCCGCTGGCGGTGAAGCGGGCGTTGCGGAAGAAGCCCGATGCGGTGCTGGCGTTGGGGTTGGTGTGGCAGGGGGAGACGCCGCATGCGGGGTTGATCCTGAAGTCGGCCACGGATGCGCTGATGCGGATGATGCTGAAGAGCGATGTGCCGGTGTTGCACCATCTGGTAGGGGTGAAGACCGGGGCGCAGGCGCGGTCAAGGTGTCTGGGGAAGTTGAACCGGGGTCGGGAAGCGGCGCAGGCGGCTTTGCGGATGTGGAAACTGAAGGCGGGAGGGCGTCGTGGCCGGTAGTCGGAGAGAGGGGAGGATTTTGGCGGCCCAGTTCCTGTATCAACGGGAGGTGGGGGTTACGGGCGTGGGTTTGGAAGAGGCGCTGAAGGAGTTTTGGGAGCTGACCGAGGCGGAGGCCAAGGCGAAGGAGTTTGCCGAGGGTCGGATCCGGGCGGTATTGGAAAAGCAGAAGGAGGTGGATGCGGAGCTGCAGAAGCTGGTGACAAACTGGGAGCCGGGCCGGCTGGCGCCGGTGGACCGGGCGATTTTGAGGTTGGCGTTATGGGAGATGAAATTTGCGGAGGATGTGCCGCCGATTGCGGCGCTCAATGAGGCGATCGAAGTGGCGAAGGCGCTGAGCACGGAGGAGTCGGGAAGGTTTGTGAACGGGGTGTTGGACAAGGCGAGGGGGAGTTTGGGGAGGCCGGAACGGACGATTACGCGGACGGCGGTTTAGATTAAGATTAAGATTAAGATTAAGATGAAGGATGAGCGGTGGATGAGGATGGCTCTGGAGTTGGCGAAGAGGGCGGGAGAAGGGACGAGGCCGAATCCGCGGGTGGGGGCTGTTTTGGTGAAAGGTGGAAAGTTGGTGGGAGCAGGGTTTCACCGAAGAGCGGGGCAGCCGCATGCGGAAGCGATCGCCATCCATGAAGCGGGAAGCAGGGCGAGAGGGGCGGATTTGTATGTGACGATGGAGCCGTGCTCGAGTCACGGAAGGACGCCACCGTGTACGGGGGTGATTCGAAGGGCGGGGATTAAGCGGGTGATTTACGGATCGAGCGATGTGGATCCGAGAAACGCCGCGAGGTCAGAGAGAATCCTTAAGAAGGCGGGAATCCGGGTGGTGAAGGGGGTTTTGAAGCGGGAATGCGATCAGTTGAATGAGGATTACTTTCACTGGACTCGAAACCAGCAACCCTGGGTGATCCTGAAGTTAGCGATGACCTTGGATGGATCGTTGGCGGTGCCGGGTAGGAGATGGATCACCGGTGCGGAGGCACGGGCGGAAGTGCAGAAGATCCGGGCGGGGTGCGATGCGATCCTGGTGGGGGCGGAGACGGTGAGGAAAGACAACCCTCGGCTGACCGTGCGGAACATGGGCGGAATCCAACCTTGGCGGGTTGTGGTCACCCGTTCGGGAAAGCTGCCGTGTCGGGCAAGGATCTTTACGGATGACCATCGCGGGCGAACCCTGGTCTACCGCAGAAAAAACTGGAGCCATATCCTGAAAGATCTGCACCGCCGGGGTGTTTGCCGGATGTTGGTGGAGGGCGGAGCGGAAACGGCCGCAGATTTGCAGGCCGCCGGCAAGATTCATGAATTGATTTTTCACCTTTCCCCTCAAGCTGGGTTAAGCCGAGGGCCCCGCTGGGAGGGTTGGCTCAACGCCCTCCCAAGGGACATCCGATTTCGCAGCCTTGGCCGGGACATGGAGTTGCGCGGGATGGGCCCCACACGCGTCCTTTTCCAGGCCGGCCCTGTCCGGTACTCTTTGTCCATGGATCCGCATGGCCGGCCTTCCTCCAAGCGGGAGAGGCGGAAAGGTTTCTCCCGGTGAATTCGCGCTGGTTCGTCCTGGACCCGAACAGCGGTCTGGGAGTTCCCATTGAGCGGTTTCCATTTCTTCTGGGAGGAGGACTGACGGCGGATCTGCGGCTACTAGAGCCCGGGCTACCCGAGGTGGTGGCTGAACTGAAGCCTTCCGGGGGCGATCTGCTGATCCAGCCGAGGGGAGGAGATTTGGCCCAAGCCGACGGCACACCCCACGCTGGAGGAATGAAATTGGCCGCCGGATCGGAGTATGGGTTTCTGGCGCACGGCCAGCCGGTGTTGATTTTTTCCACAAGGGATCCGGCGCGTTTGGATTCCTGCCGGCCCGTCCGTTGGTCTTATGCCCCGGAAGAAAACGGACCTGATCCCGGGCCGCCGGTATCCACCGGCGATTTGCGGAACAGTTTCCGGCAAACTTTCCGACCTGAGCGCGGAAGGCTTTTCCGGGTGTTCGGAACCCAGCCCCGTTTCAACCTGGATGCGTGGGCGGCGGCGGAGGCCAAGGCGGCGGTCGCAGTGACCGCTGAACCGGTCGAGTCGTTCACGGGTATCAAGGGACGTTGTCCCCAGTGCTGGATGACTTTTCGTCCCGGAGAAGTCATGGCAATCGCCTGCCATGAGGATCTCCGGGGGGATCCGTTGCTAGGATCAGCGGCCATGCGGCGATTTTTGCCCCGAAATTTCGACGAGCAGGGATTCCCCCTGGATGAGATGGGTTGCGCCTGTCGGGATCTGGCCTGTCCCCACTGCCGCCACCAACTCCCGCTGGATCTTTTCCGGCTGCCCTTCCATATCGTCTCGCTCGTTGGCATTCAACGCTCGGGAAAATCGTATTTTCTGGCCATTTTGGCGCGGATTCTTTCCCAAATCCTAGCCCGTGACTTTGCCGTCCGGTGGGAAGACTTGGATCCCACCGGCAACATCCCCCTGAACGACCTCCGCAACCGCCTGTTTGCCGCGCCGGACGCTGAGGGGGCGGCCTTGGAGAAAACGGCCTTGGGCGGGGTGATGTACACCGAGGTGCACCGCTCGGGGCGCGTGGTGGCGATGCCACGGCCCTTTACGTACCGGGTGACCCATCCGAGCGGGCAACAGGCGGCCTACGTTTTTTACGACAACGCGGGGGAACATTTCATGCCTGGCATTTCCGTGGAGGAAAGCCCGGGGGCCCTGCATGTGACGGAGGCCTCCGCGATTCTTTTTCTTTTCGACCCGCTGGTGAGCACAGAATTCCGCAAGCATCTCAAGCCAGGCACGGATCCGCAGCTGGATCTCCACGATGTTCCGGATATCCAAGATATCGTGCTGGACGAAATGCGGGTGCGCTTTGCTCGGGCCCGGGGTCATGCCGCCAAAGACCAGCTGGCGATTCCCTTTGGCGTGATCGTCGGCAAATGTGATGCTTGGATCCAGCTGATGGGGGGGGCCGCTGCCCTACGGCCAGTGGTGAGGGAGGGGCGATTGGATCGGGCGGCTTTGGCTCACAATTCCGGCCTGACCCGTCGGCTTTTGCAGGAGCACTGCCCGGAAATCACGGCTCGGTTAGACGCCCTCAGCTCCCAGACCCTGTATTTTCCAATCAGTTCCTTCGGGCACACGCCCATCCGCACCTCGCGGGGCGTGGCTCCCGATCCCAAGAGGCTTCAGCCCTGGCTGGCGGAGGCACCAGTCTTGTGGGCTTTGGACCAACTGACCCCCGGTCTAATCCCCACGGACTAAACCAACGTGCCGTTGGAGCTGATTTACACCAGCGCCCCCCGCGGTCTTCGGGCGGGGAGTTCGGGTTATTGCACGGTGGCCCAGACGCGGGGGATGCGGGAGGATCTCTCGGCGGCCTTGGAGCGCCGCAGCCTCTATGCCCACGAGCCAAGCGGGCCTTCGCCGGTGTATTTTTCCTTCCGGCCGATTTCCCTGGGTGGAGGCAGTTGGCGGGTCCTCTCGAGGGCCCTCGATGCCGGTCTGGATTTTACAGGTCGCCGACACTATTTGGTGCATCACCTTGCTTGGGACGTGGCGGAGGAACCTGCCGGCACCCAGCCCGCGGAAATTCTGCTGGGCTGGCAAGGTTGGCGGCAAAAATGGGAAGGCCCTCCGCAGGAGTTAGAGGCGCGTTGGCCGGAAAGATGGTGGCAGGATTTGCCCCGGATCCGTCCACCGTTCCAGGAATGGAAGCGTCAGACCAATGATGCCGGATGGGCAGCCTTTCCCCATCAACTGGCTTCTCCCGTCGGGTGGTTGTCCGCAGACCTCCGCTCGGAAGTAATCCTCCGCCTCATGGGGGAAAGCGCGGCCTTGCGCGAGGAAGGCCAGAATGGTTGGAGTTGGCTGGTCTACTTTGATGTCGGCGGGGCGGCGAATCCCGTCCCGCAAGAGTGTCAATGGGCGGGGCGTTCTCCCTGGAAAAGCGGGAGTTCCCCTCATGGAGTCCGATCCGCCCTGCGCATTGAGGAGTGCCGCGGAAAACCGCCCCGGGGCAGAGCGGAAGAAGTTGAACTAGCCCGAACGGGAAGGGAGGGTATCGCCGGACGGCCACGCCGGCCGGAATCGATCCAGTCTACCCCCGCAACTCCCGCCGTACTCGTGGCAGCCGGAAGTTTTGAACCAGAAAAAAGACGATCAGGTTTTCGTCCTTGGACCGCCGGGGGGTTGCTGATGGGGCTGGGCTTGGCCGTCGGCGGCTTCTGGTTTTGGTGGTTCGCGCCACCGCCCTCTGCCCTCCCAACCTCGCCAATTTCCGAAACCAAGCCGGCTTCTCCCGGAGCGACCTTCGATCCCCTTCCGGGTCCGGTGCGTCTGACCGAAACCCCCGCCTCCCCCGGTCAATCCCTGCAGAGGGCTCTCTGGTCCGAAGCGGGAGGCCAAGAACCGATCGAAGTATTACATATTTTGTTCGGCAGGCCGGCCTCCGTTGGTCTTCTTGAAGACGAACTGGATTTGGTTCTGCAGGGATTGGCGTCCAGCGGGGTAATGAGGGCTCCCGAAGGCTGGTCCAGACCCGTCGCCCTTCAGGGGATGAAAAACCGGGAAGCTTTTTGCCGGGAAGCGGCCCGGAAGACCGCCGCGTGGGCCCTTTTCGTACCGGAAGCCTCCCGGGGGTTGGCCTACCTGCCGGATCCCTTCCGCGATGGCCTCCTGAGAAAAATTCCGGCCCAGGGAAGGCCGCCCCGTGAGATTTTGGCCGAGCTAGGGAGGAGGATTTTTCTGGAGCCCCAAAGATGGTCGTTGGTGGTTTTTTTTCCCCCTTGGGAAGGGGATGCGTTCACGCCGGTGCGGATCGGTCCAGACGATACGGACTCCCTGTGGCTCGACCGACTGGACCGGCATCGTGCCCAGATGCGGCAATTACGCAACCAAGCCATGCGCAGCCTAACTCCATGGCTGGGGGAGGACCCCGAGCGCTGGGACGAGCGAAAAATCCGCATGTTGGCAGCTCAGATGAAAGGCGGAAAATTCCCGGAAATTTTCGGTCAGTTCACCAAGCTGGATGAGGAATACCGGCGGTGGTGGTTACCGCCCATTTCCGATGAAAGGCCCGCACAAATTTTTTCAAGGCTGCTGGAGCATCCCGGTCTGCGTTGCGAGTTGCAGTTGGACGACAAGCTGGTGATCGGCCGGCTGGTTCCCTAAAAAAGTTCCCATGACCATTACCCGGATCGAGCGCCTGGTCCGACGAGTGCGGAGCGCCTTGCAGGGAAGCGAAACAGGAGGAGGACAGATTGCGGCGGAGATGGCGGACGTCTGCCGCGAGGCCAACCGCCGGCTGGAAGAAGCCATGGGCAGCCTGCGCCGAGGAGATTTGGGTGGAGCCCAAGATTTGAGCGACGCCGAGCCATCCTTGTCCGCGCAATTTCGCGCCCTTTCCACCGGGGAGCTGGAAGCGTGGGACCAACGATGCCGTGAGCAGGGTTGGCCGGTTTCGGAAACGCCGGATCAGCGCGGCTTTCAAGCCCTCCAAAAGGCCTTTCAGGAAGCCAGGGGCAAGGAGGTGGATCCTGCCCTCGTGCAGTCCTTTCGTGCGGCGATGGTGGCGGGGGACCGGCCGGCGGCTTTGCGGGTGCTGGCGACTGTCCTCCGTCGCCGACCCGGCGATGCCTGGGCCGCCGGAGAAAGGGAAAAACTTCTGGTCAAGGAGAGCGAAATGAGCCTGCGGCGGCTGGAAGCCCTGCTTGCCAGCAGCGAGGATGCCGCCTTGGCGGTCGAGTTTGACAAATTCGACCAACTTGGACTGGACGCCAAGCACCGGCCGGACATTTACGAGGCTGCCCGCCTGCGTCGGCTCGATCTCCGAAGAACCGAGGCCCAGGAAAAAGTTCAGCGATGGCTGCAGGAGGCCGATACCTTGCGGGAACAGGGGGACTGGCGGTCGGTCGAACCGCTTTTGGAGAAAGCAGCGGCCGAACTGGAGGAGGCGGGGGCCCGTCCTCCGACGGGGCATCTCTGGCCCGAGTTACACCAGTGGGTCCGGAAAAATCAGACCGAGGCAGAGCAGCGAGAACAGCTGCGAAAGCAGGAAGAAAGGGTCCACCGGGAACTCGAGGCCTTGGAGGCGTTGCGACGGGATGAAAACCGACGTCCTGTCGCCCGGCTTCGCGAGTCCCTCGCCATGGTGGAGGAGTTTTTGGCCTTGCCCGGCCCAGGCGGGGTGATGTGGCCGGAGGCCGTCTATCGGCGCCTGCGGCAGGAGGCTGAGATGTTGGCCACGGATCTGCGACGTGCACGGAACCGGGCCTGGCTGTTAGGGGGGGCTGCAGGAGTGGCGGTGTTGGCCTTGGGGGTAGCGATTTTTCAGTGGAAACAGGAGGAGATCCGGCAGGAGTTTTTCCTTCGGGAAATCGACCGAATGATCTCGGAGAGGAAAGTGGACGAGGCGGAGGCCTGGCTTGCGAGCGAAGAGGCGGCGCGAGCCGCCGGCCGAGCCCGGGGCGCCGCTGAGCTGGCGAAGTTGCGCTCTTTCCTGGAAAGGGAAAGGCTCTTGCTGCGCCAAACCGAGGAGGAACTCGTCCGTCTCGAAAAAAATTCCACGGAACGCCCCGCCAGTCTCGTACAACGCTGGCAGGGATGGAATGAGTTTGAAAAACGCCTGACTTCCCTTCACCCCCAGTGGCAGACCGGCCTCGGGGAAAGGCGGGACCGCGCCTTACACGGCCTGCGTGCCGAAAGCCACGAGGCGAGGGAGTCCCGGTCCCGTGCATTACGTGAGCAGATCAAGCGGGTGGAAGGGGATTTCGCCTCCTGGGGACGGACCAATCAAAATCGGAAGGAAGATGCCGAGCAGCTCCAAGCGATGATTGAGAGGTTCACCGATGGCGCGGCTTGGCGGCAGGAATCCGAGCCAGAGCTCGCCATGCCGGCTGAGTTGGAAAAAGAATTCACCGAGCTGCTGGCCCGGATCGCGGAAACCCAGACACAGATTGAGGATTTTCTCAAAGCCCGCCAAGCCCTCTCCCTCGCGACCGGGGCGTCGGAATATCGAAACGCCCTGGAGCGTTTGGTCGCGAACCCCTGTTTTCCCGCTGGCGAAAAGGAAAAAGCAAGCCAAGTACTTGCGGCATGGCAGGGAGAATTTGAGTTACTTGCCGACCTCTGGCTGCCGTGGCTGAAACCCACCCCGTCCGGTCTGGCGGGAGGAAACGCGCGTCTGTTGCCCACCCGATTGGAAACCGCCGAAGAAAATCTGCTTCGCGAAATTATCGAGGATGATTTTTTACACGACATCTGGGCCTACAACGTCCCGCTGGCCATCGACTCCAAGGAAAGCTACCGGTTGTATGCCCGAGGCCGCCTGAAGGAAGTACCCGGCACCGGTTCCCAAAGTCCTTATACCTACGGCCAAGGGGAGGTTTTTATTCCCAAGGATTGCGCCAAAGACGAGCCGGTGACGTTTGAAAAACGCCCCCGTAGCCAGTCCTTTATGGGCATCCGTCAGGACTCGGAAAAGCTACTGATTGGTTTCAGTGGTCAGGTGGTGTGCGGCGTGGAAGGCCATTCGGAACGGCTTCGTCCTGTCCGGGAAAATCTGGAAAAGGCTTTGTCGGGCGATCCGGTGTCCCCGCTGGCCCGGGCTCCCATCCAGGAAGCCCTGGACAAGTTGCTCCCGGACCAGCCTGGCACCTCGCCCCTTGCCCGGGCTTATTTGGCCGAGAAGGTGTGGAGGTTAGCCTCCCTGTTGAAAGATCCTGTGCGTTTTGGTCTGGTTTTTTCCCCCTCCCTTCAGGCCACCACGACAACCTGGGGGGAATGGGTTCCCGTGGAACCCGGGGCTTGGCTTAAGGCGGACGTTGCCGGGATCGATCGCGATTGGGTGGACGGTTTTTCCTCGAATCAGATCCCCCGCTTTGCGGACGAGGCCAAATTGGCTGCCCAACTGTGGAGCCGCGCTGGCCAAGCCGGACTGGCGTTCGGGGGGTGGACGGACGAACAGGGAAAACCGCAAAATTTGGACCGCTTGGCCAACCTGGAGGCTGGCCAGATTCTTCTCGGGCAGGGGCGGAAAGGGGAACTGGCCGTGGGTTGGAGATACGACGGCAGCAAATGGAAGGAAGGAGTGGAGGTGCGGCCCTTTTCCCCCCTTTACCTTCTTCCCCGAAATCCCGAAGCCCTGCTGCAGGAGGCGGTCCGGGCCAGTCGCCTTCCGGAGGAATGGGCCCGGCCTTGGGTCCGTCGTCACTTAACGATCCTATTTACGGGCGGCGGCTAGCGCGGAAGCTTTCATTGACGCGGGGGTCGCCCCCTTTCCACAATTCGTCATGTCCGCTGGAGCCACGTATCGATGGAAAGGCCTCGGATGGGAACAAAGGCTGGGATTTGAAGCGGGCCGTTTCACTTCGGTCAATCTGGCCCTAACTTCCCTGTTGGGTGCGGCCGGTGCCTTGCTTTTTTACGCCATGATCTGGGTCTTGGACCGATTCGCTCCCTGGCTTAGTTTTCTGACCACCGCCTTCCTTCGTCCCCAGAACCTTTGGACGGTGATTCCGATGGTTGTGCTCTTTTCCTGGAGTGCAGTCTTCCTGATGTTCAAAACCCTCAAGCTTCGGCTGCAAAAAAGAGCGATGGCTTGGGCCGTCGTCCCGGCGAATCCGGATTTTGTCCTGACGGAAGAAACCGCCCGGGCCGTGCTGGAAAGGATCCAGAGCCTGATCGACGTACCCGGCCAGTTTTTGCTTTTAAACCGGATTGAGCGCGGTCTGACCAATCTTCATCACCTGGGGCAGGTGAGCGAGGTTTCCTCCGTGCTGCGCGGCCAAGCGGAGGATGACGAAAATGCCGTTCTCAGCAGTTTCACCCTGGTGCAGGGGTTTGTCTGGGCCATGCCGGTCCTCGGTTTCATCGGTACCGCCCAAGGACTGGCTTTCGCCATTGGAGGTTTCTCCGGGGTCCTGCAAGGGCAAGAAGCCTCGCTCGATTCGATCAAGCAAGGGTTGCTCCAAGTGACCGGAGGATTGGGTACCGCCTTTGAGACCACCCTGATCGCCCTGGTCTTTGCCCTCCTCATTCAGGTGTGGATGGTTTTCCGGCAGCGGGCGGAATTGCAATTCCTCGATCAATGTAACGATTACTGCCAAAGCCACGTCATCTCAAAACTTCGGCTGTTGCCCGGCGGGCGCAGCCTTTCCTGAGGAGCGGGACGAATCGGTCATGGCGGTTCGGTCCCGGTCCGAGCTGGTTCCCCCGCTAGGGCTTTTTATCTTTCTGGATCTCATTACCGCCCTGAGCGGGGTGCTGGTACTGATCACCATGTTCCTGACGACTTTTTTGGAGCGGGGCGCCCCGCTGTTTCCGGGTTCGGCACCACGTTCCTCCCCACAACAGGAGGCGGAATTACGGAGCCGGTTGCTGGAGCGGGATCAAGAACTGCGCCGGGCGGAGGAGTTGGCGGAGAGGCAGCGCTGGGCGGAATATTCTCCCCGGGAGATCCGCCGGATGTTACGGCGCTTGCAGGGATTGCCGACCGAGGGACCAGCCACGGGGGAGTCCAACCCGAATCAAATTTTGGCCGAGGTGGGCCTCGCCGGACTCCGGGAGGAGATCCAATCCGCCGAGGTGGCTTTGCAAAAACGCGAGGCGGAAACCCGGTCCGAAAGGGAAAGGCACGAGCGTCTGGACCGGCAGGTCCGGGAGGCCCAGGCCGGACAGGTAGAAGCTTTGGCAAAGGACCGCGGCATCCGGCTGGTTCGGGATGGGGAGGACACCACGAAAAGACCGGTGATCGTTGAATTGGCCTTTGCCCAAACCAAGCTCTTTCCCATGGACCAACCCGCCAATTTTCTTCGGCTGGAAACCGATGAAAAAGTGGTTTCCCGCCTGCGACGCGAACTTTTCGGGTATCCGCCGGACAGCCATTACATTTTTCTACTGGTGCAACCTTCCGGCTACGGGTGGTTTTCTGAGGTACGCGCAGGCCTACAGGCCCTTGGTTATGAGGTGGGGTTTGACGGCGTCCCCGAGGATCCTCGCCTTTTGATGCCCGAGACCGGGATTTCCGGAGGCCCCGTCCAAGGCTTTGGCCGGTCCAGCGTGCTTGGCGATCCCGAGCCATGGCCGGTGGAGGGGGGAGAGACGCCATGAGGCGGCGGCCTTTTTCTTCTTTTTCCACCGAACAGGCTATGCAGCTGCTGGTTGACCCCATGTGTAATTTTTTTGCCGGTCTGGTCTTCCTCTCGGTCCTGGTCGCCCTTCTGGCCAAGGACCAGCCCGCCAGCCCCTGGAAAGAGGAGTTACCGGGACGCACTTTTGCCAACGAGGAACTTTTGACAGCACGTTTGGCGGAAGTTCGCGAGGAGACGGAAGAACTCAAACGGCAGAACCTGCGACTGGCTGGGGAAGCGGTAGCCGGGATCGCCCTTCCTTCCCTGAGTGCGGTGGAGAAGGCTTTGGTCCAAGCCGCCGCCGAGGATACGCTGCCCGGTGGCCTCTCCTCCCCGGAAAAACGAGCAAGGCTTGAAGGAGCGCTGATCCGGGAAAGGGACCGCTTGCGAAGCCGGACGGAGAATTTGGGCAATGAAATTGCCGCACTCAAGGAAGAGTCCACCCGCTTACAGGGGCGGTTGGCCCGGCTGACACCGGCGGGGAGCCCAGCCGCGCAGACGCCATTCGTGCGGGTCCGCCTGCCGGTGGCGCGGACAGCCGGTGCCAGTCCCCTTTATGTGCTGGTGAGTGGGAAAAAATTTTATCCTCTGCAGGATGGGGCCGGCCGGGAGGACGACACCCATGTGGTGAGGGAAAAGACCGTGGCGACGGATGAAATCAAGCCCCGTGAAGGCAAAGGCCTGGTGGATGGTGAGGCCATGGCCAAATTTCTCGCCTCCCTTGATTCCCTGAAATCTTATCCCGTCCTGGTGGTTTACGCTGACTCTTTCGACCAGTACCAAGCCTTGCGGCAAATCCTCGAGGTGCGACAGCTGCCCTATGCCTGGGAACCCCGGCCGGTCGGCGCCCCTTTTCGTTTGTCGGCCCAGGGTTTCAAGCCGGAGGTGCAATGAGATTGTTTCGCGGAAACCCCGGCTGCGCTCTGCTGGCAGGACTGGTTCTGGCTTCCGAAGCGCCGGCTTCGCTTCCTCCCGAGGTATTAGCTAACAACGCCCGCGGGGCCACCGTTCTGGTCAAGAATCTGGAAGGCCGGAAGTCCATCGGAACCGGTTTCTTCATCTATCCCGACCTTCTGGTGACCAACAAGCACGTCCTGGAATCCCTGGAGGTGGAAATCGTCGATGAGCAGGGTCGCACCCAAATTGGGCGGTGTGTGGCGGAGGCGAAGGACGATGACCTAGCCCTGGTCCGGGCGATGACCTCCGGCGGTTATTTGGGCCTACGCCCGGGAGAGCCAAAATATGGGGAAAAAATTTTCATCATGGGCAATCCCCGGGGCCTGCAGTACACGCTTTCCGACGGCATCGTTTCGCACCCGGTAAAAAGATTCCCCCAGGGAGTCTTGTTTCAGCATAGCGCTCCGCAATCCCCAGGCTCCAGCGGCTCGGCGGTGCTGGATCCCGGCGGGAGGGTGATCGGTGTGGTGTGTTCGCAAATCACGGATAGCCAAAATCTTAATTTCGCCGTGCCGGTCAGCCGCCTAAAGGATCTCCTGCAAAAGTGGCGCCTTGGAATGGCGCGACCCGAGAAAAAGAAGCCTGTTTCACCGGGGGAGTGCAAGCCTGGTTCAGGGGGGGGTGGTCTGGGGCCGGGGGGAGGGGGTGGCGGCATCGGACCGGGCGGAGGGGGCGGGGGCGGTGCGGGTG
>Ga0194122_10004140_pt1 | contig 14327 bp, 31 predicted proteins | sample TA2MahCa10mmetaG_FD_155487 | JGI IMG/M metagenome (GOLD analysis project Ga0194122, IMG submission 155487) | Freshwater microbial communities from Lake Tanganyika, Tanzania - TA2015021 Mahale Deep Cast 10m | ecosystem: Environmental > Aquatic > Freshwater > Lake | place: Tanzania: Lake... | reverse complement strand
GGCCAGATGACCTCGCCGACGCTCAGGGTCTTGGGGGTGGTGGGGAGTGTGGTGATGTTGTCCATAGTTCCAACAATAACAGACGCAACACCAAAGACACAACTAGACACAAATCAAAAAATCGCCTTCGGCGAAAAAAGCCCCGGGGTGGGGTCGGGCGTGCGAACGGGTTAGGCGTTGCCCTGACGAAATAAATGATGCGCCGACAAAGCGTAAGTTATCCCACCTAAATCGTCACGGCAGGTTATGGGGGAAGGAAGGGATTACACCTGCCGTGACGAAATCTAGGCTAGCGATAACTCGCTATCATAACGAACTTCACGAACGAAATCCCAGACCGTCGCATCATTATTGCCACCAGCCTGAAAGACGAATACGCTCGCATCACCCAAGACATAAAGGAACTCAGCCCAAGCGAAACCCTCACTACCTTGCGTAAAGAAATCTGGTGCGCTGTCTAAATCGTTATGCGCTTCGCCATAGCCAGCGACAACATTCCAGCCCGTGTGTCGCTCACCCGTGATGAATGGGTCTAGAACACAGTTAGGGTCGATACAAGACCACGAATAGTTATCGTGTAGCAGTACCTTGCGAACAGTCTCAACACCATCACGCTTCACCAGCGTTAGCAGTTGGGGAACTTTCGCATCAGGGTAGCCATCCCAATGGGAATAGCGACCACGCCAACCGTCGCCACAAGGCTCGGCAATAATACAGCGAGTAGCCATTAGCGACCACCACCGAACTCAGCGTTGAGTTCAGCGACTGCTACCCAGATTAGGGCAATAGCGTGAACGACGAGTGCGCCGATAGCCCACACTACGGCAAGCGCAAGGCTTGGCAGTAGCAAGACACCGACTGCGACGAGTAGCGCATTAGCGATACTCAGGATAACGGTACTGCGTAGGTAGTTGCTCATAACTAAGACAGTACCTACCCAAACATCAGAGACACAACCGAAGTTATCCCACCCCATTATCGTCGCTCGATGTCGTTGGCTCGATGCCGTTGGATAGTTCGCTCGATGCCGTTGAGATGAAAGACTTACCCCTGACCCCACGACCCAGCCGTTCGCTTCGCTTCGCTCAGCGAAAAAAGCCCCGGGGGTCGGGCGTGCGAACGAGTTAGGCGTTGCCCTGACGAAGCGTGTGGCGAGCGCATAAACGAACGCAAGGTTATCCCACCTCACTCATCGGGATTGGTGCCGTAAGTGACAGTGAACGGCTTGCCCATTGGAACATCGTGGTGCGACAGGCGTGCCAGTAGAACATCCCCGTCTAGTCGGTAGCGAAGATTCCATTCGCCACTAACAGTAATTCCACGCACGAATTCAGCGATGTCGCTTCGTGGATTGATACTAAAGTCAACAACCTTCGCAACACTGCCACCAGCGTGAAGCCTCGGACTCCCAGTATTAGGTATCGCACGAAACACCCCACTAACGTTGCGATTCCATAGTGGTAGTCCATTGACTTGCCACCAGCCGTCTTCGTTATTGGTGAACCACTCGCCCAAGTCATACTTGAAGACATAAAGTGCGTCATCGTAGCAATCACCACACTCAGTTGCTGGCGTGTAAGTGTCTGTCTCGCCATCGTAGTCCATACAGGTACAAGCGTTGGTGAGTTCGCCCTGCCAGTCGTTAGTGATAATCCTCATTATCGTTGCCCCCTTCGTTGAGGTTGATACCAGAGATGCTACAACAATGACAACCAGAGACACAACCGAAGTTATCCCACCCCATTATGTCGCAGTGCCGTTCTGTTAGAGTCGCAACGCAACGCACAGCAGAGACTTACCCCCGACGCCCACCACCCAGCCGTTCGCTTCGCTTCGCTCAGCGAAAAAAGCCCCGTTTGCTGCCGTCGGTGTTGCTGTCGGGTTCTGTTCTGCCCTGACGGTGGCGCGTGGCGAGCGCCGTTGTGTCTTTGGTGTTGTGTTTGGTACCGTCTTTGACATGACCAAGCAACCCGAAACACACGACTCACCCGACATTCCTGCTCACCTATGGGCCGAGTGGGAGAACTACGAGCGAAACTTGTGGTTGAATTCCGACGAACCTTGGTGGTTGGATACCATTACCTACGAAGAGTGGCTTGATTACATTGCCAAGAAGTATCTCACCCCCAACGCCTACGCTGAATGGCGCCGGGAGCGCACCGAGTGGCTTGCTATGAAAGCCGACGATGATGCGTATCGCAGCAGAGTGGCGTGGGGCATCGCATAAAAAGTGAAATGGGATAGCATTCGAGTTAGGGTTGTGTTAGCAGAAAAAGCCCCGTTGTTGGCGTCGGTGTTGCTGTCGGGTTCTGTTTTGCTCTGACGGTGACGGTAGGGGGTGGGATAAAAAGTTATCCCACTATGTTTCCGTCTTTGTCTAGTATGTCCAAAATGAAAACGACTTTCTTGTGGTTCACCTGATGCGCCCGAACAACCCAGCCGTCACCCATTAGTTCATCGCCGATAAAAGTGTCCCAATACGACCACCTATCTAGGTCATAGCCGTTTCGTTCTAGAACGCTCATGAACTTATCCCACCCAATAATCGGGTGATTTCTTCCGTCTACGGTGACTTGCGTTGGTGTGTTCATACCAGCAATGGTACACGACGCAACACCAGAGATACAACGACACTTACCGGGATACGGCGACACTTACCGGGATACGGCGACGCCTGCCGGAAAAAGCCCCGCTTATTAATGCATATAGTTAAAGGTGTTGAACGTCGACAGAGGTGTCAATCCATTCGCCATCTTTGGCCTCCTGGACGATTCCGGCGTCACTAATTCTCCAGGCCCAGTTACAACACGGTTTGCTGTTGTCTTTATCGCAACGAATGCTGTGGCCACCTTTGTGTACTGTTTCGCCCAGCATTGGGAATGTCTCGAGAAACTTCACCACGCAGTCGTGGCACATAAACCATTTTTTCGAAATTCTGTTATCGAGCATTGGCTCGATGTCATCGCTGAAACCACTGTAATAACCAAACGTCTCGTATTCCATTACCCATCCGTTTTCGGGCAAGAAACTTTGACACTGAGCTATTTCTGTCGATTTGCCACAGGCGCTACAAGTCATCATAAATAATACAGAGACACGGCGCCCAGGGAGAAAGGAGTATAAGAGCCTGAGCGCCGTGTTCCGTAGACCAATGTTATCCCACCCATCATAAACCGGGAGCGAACAAATTCGTAATTTTCATATCATTGCCTGTCATGGTCGTAAAGACTATGAGATTTTACATCAAAGATACAACTAGCTAAAAAATTGTTCGATTATTTGATTATTTTTAGCTTTCGCTTTTATCCAATGGGGCACTTGCTTGATTTGCGATTTCTTGGGCGATTAGCTTTGAGTATTTTTTACGTAAGCGCCAGATTTTTTTGTTTAGTTCGATAATCTGATTACATTCTCTGGCTTTTATGATGGCTTTATCGTCGTAAATGAGATGATTTTTGAATAATGCGTCGTGTATGTCGGCATCTTCGATGATTATGTCGCTAATCCATCCGGCTCGCCGGTCGATAGACATCATTAGCTCACACATACCGTCTACACCGAACTCTTCGAATAGGCGTTCGACAACGATTTGGCAGAAATGCTGCCTGTACATACTTTGAGCACGCTGACCTTGGGACATAAACTCAGAAAGCCACATTGCCAACTCTTCTTTCGATGGCTGCTCTTCTTCACCGTCCGAAATCTCTGGGATTTCTTCGTTGTCTTCCTCGTTCATAGTTGTCTCACTTTGTGTGTGAACTCGCAACCGAATAAATGATACAGCCGGAAAGCTGATTACAACGACAAGAGATGACTTTGTGCTTTTATTTTTGTTCTTGTGACCCAAGAGTTGTTATCCATTGACGCAAACGCCCTGTCTTTCGGCGTACCATCACGATAGTGGTCAAGGTATTCACCGACTGCGTTGTACGCACTCCAAGCGTTGTACCCGTAGCTCTTTGCGTTGTTGTCGTTGTCGTAAATAGCTTTTACCAAACTCACAACTTCATCACGATTATCTTTTTGTCTGTCTGTTGCGTCATCTGGTATTGGAAATGTCGCACTCATCAAGTCGGAGAACCTCTTCGAGTCTTTGGCTACCGGTGTAGCAAGCATTTTTTCTGCCATTTGTTGGAAATCTTTCGCCCATTGCGTCGAGAACTCCAACACTGCTTGCGCTTGTTCTATCGCTCGTTCGACATTTCGTGTATGTCTTGCGCTAAACACCCGTGACGCCGTTCGCAAACCCGACACAACTGTATTTTTACACACAACACGCACAGATGTATTCGCAAATGTAATCGGCGTCTTGCCGTCGTGACCATTTCTAACCAGCAAATACCTGTCTATTTTGTCGTTTATGCCCGTTGGGTCGATAACAAGCGAGCCCAAATCGAGCGAAGCGAAGAACTCGCGCCCACCGTGTAGAACGCCACAAGTATCGACCACTGCGTCACCAGCACTAGCGCCAACGATGTCTAATGCGTAATCCAAACACTCACGATTTTGCTGAACGACATAACGATTACCGACGGTTGCTAGTCCGTCGTATGTTCCGTTTCCATTTACCCGTATCGTTGCTCGACTGTCGGCAAGAAACACGAGCGTTCCGTCGTCATTACGCAGTAGTTCTCCGTTGTCGTCGCACGCCACTACTTTCGCCGTCACTACATCGAAGTCGGCTTGTGCTGCTGCCAGCATTGCCTCTGCCGTTTGTAGTCCCCTCATTGCCACGCCAAGTCTGTGCCACGGCACCTCTCTATCGGCGTATGCCATACGGGCAGTTCCGTCATCATTTATCTCGATTTGGTGTGCCATTTTGTGTTCCTTTGCCTGCTGTCTTTTGGATAAATCTAACCGTGGGATAACAGCATAGCCTTTGGTTACCCAGCGAAGGGGATACCGGGGCTTTTTCCCCCGAAGGGGGGGCGCAGGGTGATGGGGTCGGGGGTAAGGACTCTGGGTCAAGAAAAAAAGAAAAAGAAAAAAAGAAACTCAACCCCACCCACCCCCAACCCAAGACGGTAGGGGGGTGGGATAACTCAGATTCGGTCGTGCCAGTACGCTTCCCACTTGGTGTCGGCGTTGTGGTCGGCGTGGCACTCGGAATCACCACACTCACAGACGTCATCAGCAGGAATCAAACCCGCTCGGCGTAACTCGTCGGCGACAAACTCGTCAAAGCGCAAGCCGCACGCACCAAAATCATCACCAGCGTCAAGGCGGCGAGTCCATTCATCCTCCAGCACCTCCAGCACGGTGAAGCAAGGGCAAAAGTGTTCAGTGTCAGCAAAGCATTCGTGCTCGGCAGTGGTGGTCAAGACAGGGAATCGGCGAATCAAGGTCTGGCGTTCGGTGAGGTCGGTCATGTGCCAAGCGTAGGGCAAGAAACATCAGAGACACAGCGACGCTCGCCACACGCTCCTTCGGGGCAAGGCAGAACCCGACAGCAAAGCCGACGACAGCAGGCGGGGCTTATTTGTTTTCTCGGCCACCGGCAGTCTCTCCGGTTGTGTCTCTGGTGTTTGGGGCAGTAGTGTCTTAGGTATGACCAAGACAACTCGAACCACCGAACCACAAGAGGGCTTGCGCCGTCACAAGTTGCTGCCCGTAGACATTCGCAAGGCACTGCCCGACATCGGCCAGACCGAGAGCGTCGAACTAGATGAGAAGGTTATCCAAGTCAAGTATTTCACGCCGTTCGGCAACTGGACTTGGTACGCAATCGAGTTCGACGGCGATGACGTTTTTTTCGGGTATGTCGAGGGCTTCGAGTGCGAGTGGGGCTACTTCTCTTTTTCTGAACTGGCCAACGCTGAGGCGTTCGGTGGCGTTCCTGCCGTCGAGCGTGACTGCTTTTTCGAGCCCATCAAGTTCGCAGACCTGCCCAAGCGAGAGCCCACCTACTAGGTCGGGTGGGATAACCCCACCAGCGTTCGCAGTTGTTCGGCGAGGGCGTTTGTTTTCCTATGTGCTTTGTTTGGTCAGTGTGATTACTCGACTGAAACCCCCGGGGCTTTCTTCGCCGAAGGCGAAGGGGCGCGCTGGGTGGTGGGCGTCGGGGGTAAGTCTCTGCTGTGCGTTGCGTTGCGACTCCGACAGAACGGCGTCACGCCAGAATGGGGTGGGATAACTTTGGGTTGTGTCTCTGGTGGCAGACTTGGTACGCTGTGAGACAACTCCAACAGAAGGGAATCAACTATGTACGACACACTCACCGAACTCGCGAAGGATTTGGAATCCTTTGTGGATTCCAACGGCATCGGCTACAACACGCCGAAGGCGATTCTTTACGGCGTTAAGTTCACCGAGCAAGGTGGCGCGCGATTTCTGAATCTCGCGACACACGGCGATGTGTACGAACTGCTCAGCGACCCGAAATCGGCGCAACTCGCGTGCGACAACGACGCTATCGGTCTGCTCACCTGTGGTTGGGCTTCGCCTGTCGGCGATGAAGACGATGAGAACAGCGAGTTGCCACCGTCGGTTCACCCGAAGCGTCGGCGCGTTCGTCTGCTGGTTGTCGCGAATCGCGAACTGAACGGAATGGTTAGCGTTCTGCGATTCGCCGACGATGCTGAGAATCCGATTATTGACGAGGGCAAGGCAACGGGCGCACTCGCCGATGAGGTTCAGAATCTCATCATTCGCGCCAACGCCAACAACAACTAGGTTGGTGGGATAACTCTCGCGCGTCGGGCAGGTGGGGGACTTATCCCACCTGCTCGGCAGGCGTGCGCCACACACTCCGTCAGGGCAGAACAGAACTCGTGCGCGCGCCCGACCCCACCCCGGGGCTTTTTTCTGTGAGCAAGCACCGGCAAGGCTGGGTCGTGGGGTCAGGGGTAAGTTGTGTTTCTGATGTGCGAGGTCGTAGCGTATGTGGTACATAAATCTGAAAGAGGTAGACAACCAAATGTCCAAATACACTGAATACCAAGTCCGGGTTGACGGCATAACTCAGTGCGCGTTTGCGACCCAAGAGGGCGCAGATGTAGCAGTCAAGCACCTCATCGAGCACTCCGGAGTAGAGGCCGAACGCATAACGGTGAAGAAAGTCGAAAGTATCTAATCGAAATGACAACTATCAAAAATATCACCGATGGTCTAAAGGTCTACGACAAGAATGACGAAGTAGTTATTGCTTGGTGGGATAAAGAATGGTTCGAAGACATTCTCGACCGTGAACTTGACGAGGAGGATTGGCAGATAATCCTTTACGCAAGCGACAAAGTCTTGGAGTACTCCGACTTGGGCGACCAACTTATCACCTTCGCAGAACAAGCACTCGACGAAGAGGGCAGAGAAGTGAAACCTCGCAAGAAGAAGAAGAAGGAGAAGAAATGAAAAAAACGAAGAAGCGCAAGCCCGCGAAGAAGCGCACCAAGACGACGAGTGGGTTCCGGTTTCGCACCAAACTTTCTGCGTTTTGCCCCAACTACCTGATAGAGGAAGATGATGATGGGCAAATCGTTATCTACACAGGTTTGCGTGATGACGGTAGCGATAACTATGTTCCGTTTGACGACGAGCACGATGAGGAAGAATAACTAAATGAACGAGGAAAAGTATTACTCGGCAGACCTGACCATTTCCATCGTCGAGATAAGAGCAGAGAGCAAAGAGCAGGCGCAGGCGATTATCGAAAAGTTCGTGGAGCAAATCTCGGCGATAAAGGCAGACCAACTCAGTTGGGACGAAGCCGACTTCACTATCGATGAAAATGTTCTCGACGAGACCGAAGGCGTTTGGAGGGTGGGATAACCAACTTCATCTATTTCGCAAGAGGGCTCGCCCTCGAAGCGAGGGTGTGGGTTCGGTCTAGCACGACAGCGAGGCTACGGCTATCGCTCGGCACGATGACCGACCCACGCTCCTCGCAATAGGTGGGCTCACACACTCAGGGCAATACTGAGTGTGCCTCGCAATAGGTGGGCTCACACACTCAGGGCAATACTGAGTGTGTTCACACGACTGAACCCCGGGGCTTTTTCCGTTTGGCAAGCCAACGGTTATCCCACCTTCGGGTAGTGGTGTCGGGGGTAAGCGACCCTGCTGTGCGTTGCGCTAATGGGGTGGGATAACTTCGGTTGTGTCTTTGATGTGGGGTGGGCTATTGTTGGTACTGAGGGAAAGGGAGAACCACATGAAACCGTGGAACGAAATGACCGAGCAAGAAAAGCAAGCGATTATTGACGAGGAGTGCCGCCGAGAGCAGGCGTTTGAGGAAATCGCCGCATTCGGAGAGGGCGCAGAAATCGTGAATGTCCTCACAGGTGAACGCTGGATAGCAGGCAAGCGCCAAAAGAAGGGAAGCAAGTAATGACCACACAAGAGACCACCGACCAGCACAAACAATGCGCCTTCTGGGGCGACCACCGTGTCGGTCCGTGCGAGGGGAAAATCGTTCACACGGACTGCGAGTGTTGTGGCGAGGAAATCCTGTGCTGCGAGGAACACGCAGAGTGCGAGGAGGTTCGCTGGTACATGCGTCTGTTCGCTGACGGAGAAATAGTCGGAATGCTTCACCAATGAGGGGGGATAACTAAATGAACATCATCGCCTACAACACCGTGTACGATTTTGCCGAGCAAGAGAACCCATACGGTCTGCGTGTGTGGGTCAGAGAACTAGACGCACTACACACACTAACGACGCACACCGTTTGGTTTCCAACGCAAGCAGAACGAAATGCTGTCGCAACTATGTTTGAGAAAATCGGAGTGCGTTCTGCTCAACCACTTCCGATTTAGGTGGGATAACCTTCGCAGCCGTGTGCTGGCGCACACATTCCGTCAGGGCAATACTGAGCCTGTTCACACGACTGAACCCCGGGGCTTTTTTCGGTAAGCAGGCACCGGCAGGGCTGGGTAGTGGTGTCGGGGGTAAGACATCAATTCTTGTGTCTCTGGTGGCCGTGTCAATAGTATTGGGGTGGGATAACTACCACCAACTAAGGGGAGAACGAAATGCCACACGAAATCAAAGTAATCAGCAAGGTCACGGCATCTGAACTAATGGCACTCTGCTGTGCTGACGAGTGCGAGGCCAAGGTTCGCATCAATGGCAAGGTGTATGACATCAATGGTGTGTGGGAGAACGCCACCGGCACGATTACCCTATTCGGCCACGAATGCGATGAGGAGTGGGAGTGGGACTCTTGCTCTTATGACCCCGAGGTAGAAATAACCTTGAAGCGTGACGACGAAGTGGAGATAGTTGAACCGTATTGGCGTGCGCCGTCTTCTTGGCACGATTGCCTACCCGTAGCAGTGCGCAAGGGTCTTGCCCCAATGACCGAAGACATTGTGTGGGAGGCAATCGCCGAATACAGGGGTTGCGATGTCAGCGAGATTGCTGACGGCGACCTCATTGAACACTTGTAAGGTGGGATAACTATCGCAAGTGTGTGCTGGCGCACACGCCTCACCGTCAGGGCAATACTGAACCCGTGCGTGCGCCCGACCCCACCCCGGGGCTTTCTTTGCTGCGCAAAGCGAAGCGAACGGCTGGGTCGTGGGGTCGGGGGTAAGTTGTGTCTCTGATGGCGACACCCGTAGGGTTGGAAGTACCTGAAAGAGGTGGGATAAGTATGAAACAGACACTAACCGAAGAGCAGTGGGATAAACTACTAGATGCGGTACGCGCAACAAACGCACGGATGAAGCCGTACTCGGGTCGAGGTATGCGTGGACAGTCGTGTCTCGGAATAATCCCCAACACCGACACAGCACGATACTTCTTGTATCTCGCACAAATCCTCATCGGGAACGAAGACGAGGAAATCCTTGACCTTCTCCTTGACGAGCCCTCCAAAGAGGATTCACTCGGCAAGGACATAATCGTCTACTTCCCGAATCTCCTCGTTGACGATGACGAAGAAGTTGACGATGACGAAGAATCGGAATAATGAGACTGTATCACGGAACACCCGTAGCGTTTCCGAAGCGCACACGCAAGGTTCACCCTACGCCGACAACGCAAGACACGGGCGGCTATCCGTTGGGTTGGCGTATCGCACACGCAACGAGCGACATAGCCGAAGCGCAACGGTACGGCTCAGTCGTTTATGAAGTTGCGTATGACGAGCACACGCAAGAGGGATACGGCGAGACTTGCTATTTCAGCGAGCGTGGGTTTCGGATTATCAGACGAGTGTTCTGAAAGGTGGGATAACTATCGTGACCGAACAAGAGCGATTATTCGTGGACTATTGGAGTTTGGTGATAGACCAACTCGGTGGCTCGCCGTCTTACGACGACCTAGCCGAACTCACTCACGAAACGCAAGTGGCGTTATTCGGTTGGTGTTCGTGCGAGGATAACGAAGGCAACGAGAACCCGTATCAAGACTGCCCTAGTTCACTGTTAGGCTGACGGTATGACCAATGTGACCGAAACTCTCCAAGCACTTGCCGACAACTATCTAGGTGTCGGCTCTACTCCACAGGGCGCACTCGCTTCCTTGACTGACGACCTACTCAATGACCGTCTAAACCCAGATGACTTCTCGCTTACGCAGCAAGAGTTGTTGAGAGCCATCGGACTTCTGTTGTTGGAGATAATGGAGAAATGGCTCACTGAATAAGGTGGGATAAGTTTCTCAGCAGTGTGCTGGCGCACTCCATCGTAGAAGCAATACTCAAACTCGTTCACACGCCCGACCCTACCCCGGGGCTTTTTTCGCCAAAGGCGAAGGGGCGCGCTGGGTCGTGGGGTCGGGGGTAAGCGACCCTGCTGTGCGTTGCGCTAATGGGGTGGGATAACTACGCGAGTCAAGATGTAACACCGACCACCCATAGTAAGACATGAGCAACACACTAATCATGGCTAAGGATATCAGGGTCGGTCAGGCATTTATCTGGCAAGAGTACGACGACGTGCTAGTGCTAATCGTGGACTCTATCAACGACACCCACGACGCAATGGGTGAGTGGTACGACTACGACAAGGCAGACACACTAGACACCATTTCTGGCGACACGATAGTTCTGTGTTGCGTCACGCTTGACGGCGTGAGCGAGTGGATAAGTGTACGACCAAGCGAACTGCTGACGATAGTTGAGGTGGGATAACTGTGACTTGTGTTTTTGGTGGCATGAGTGGTATCGTCTGTGTCGTGAGCGCGTCACCGAGACACCCCAAGCGACGCGCTAATCGGATAAGAGACTCATCATCTTTATCCCACCCAATGAGGTGGGATAACTTTCGTGAGCCACCGTTCATGTCCTTCTATGTGTGTTTCTCTGTGTGTGTTTCCTATTTGCTACACCAACCCGATAGATGAGTCAGCCACCCCCGGGGCTTCTTTTGTTTGGCGAGCCACCGGTTATCCCACCCGTGGGTAGTGTGGTCGGGGGTAAGTTGTGTTTCCGATGTTTGTGCTGCTAGTGTGTACCACACAAGACCCGAAAGGGAGAAGGGAAGGGAAATGTCCACAAACACCAACAACCAGAAGGCAGGTGAGGTCGCACTCGACGAAATCCGTCAGGCGCTGCTCGACCTGCTCGCTCTGGTCAACAAAGAGCCAGACACCTACGACCCGAACAATGACCGAGAAATCTCCTACGAGGACACGGTCATCGAGGCACTCGACGAGTTCGTCGGTCAGTACGAGGGGACATACTGGTACAAAGGCAACAACGGCTGGAAGGTCGCACTCGAGCACCCGAATATGAAGCCATTTGACTACACGGACTGGAAGTAATCGCCGTGACCGTGACCGACTTCGCAATGTTCACCAACGAGGGCAACATCGCCGTTGCTGCGAAACTCACTCAAGTCCTGAACGAGACACCCGTAGGAGGTGGGATAACCTCCGACGAGTTGTACGCACGGTTCAGCGAACTGTGCGAGGCTGACCTTGAGTTCTGCGCCCGGCACGGCGAGTGGTCGGACACGCAGGTTCGGGAAATCGTCTATGCGTGGCTTGACGCCCCAGAGGCATTGACGGTACTAGAGGCAGTCGGCACCATTGAGTTCGGTGGTGTCTTTCACATCAAGGTTCCGACCCTTGACGGTGACGCCGACGCCGTGCTGGAAAAGCGTCTTGACGAAATCGCAGAGATACTCTCCGACGCAGTAGAGAGTGCGCTGATGGAAATAGACCGTCGTGTCGGAAACACAGGACAAGAGTGGTCGGGTCTTGAGGTGGACATCTTGTGATGTGAGTGGGTGGGATAAGTCCGTGTCCCACCCACTTGCTCATCTCACCCGTGCGCTTGCTGCTCGCTGTGGTGCGCTGCTGTGTTCCCTTATGGGTGGGATAAGTGTGTATGTTTGTCCAACTCGCCACCGGGGCTTTTTTCGGTGAGCAAGCACCGGCAGGGCTGGGTAGTGGGGTCGGGGGTAAAAATCTCGTGTTGTTTGTGGCTGGTGGCAAGTTATCATTGAGGTATGAAGCGAATGAAGTGGAACGACATAGACCGACAGGCATTTGCTGATGGACTACGCACTCGCTCGGCTACGCACACCGATAGGCGTAAAGAGCAAAGCAAAAAAATGTGTAGCAGTTGGAAGTGGAATAGAAATAAATGAACAACAACGAAAGGGTGGGATAACTATGGTTGGGTACAGAATGATACGGCTCTACTTGTCCATTGACGCTCGCATTACGGGCTGGCTACGAACAAACAACGGAAGATGTTTGCTCATCGGCTTGTCGCTCGGCTACGCAACGATAGGTGCGTGGAGTGTATGGGAGTCTTGGTACACCCGTAGCGTTGCTGGGGTCATCGTTGGAATGATGGTCGCACTTACGGGTGCGTCGTTCACCACACTCTTGTCGTTCAGTTTGTATCTAGACAAGAACATAGATGCGTATGCGAGCAGGGCACTGCGAGAGCAAGCGAGCAGAGACAAAGACGGTGACGCTATGTATCTTGATGGTGTGTCCGGTGGGTGATGTGATGAGTGGCAAGCGCGAGTACGACTTGTTTGAGCAGAGCGATGATGTTATTGAGTGGTGGTACGACAAGGCGTATCGCAGTCTTGTGGACAGCGCACGACTGCCATTCGTTGATGAGTTGCCAGAGGACAGCGCAAGCGATGAACTAATCAGAGAGTACGCACAAGAGTTGTACGAAGTTAGATGCTGGGCAGAGTACGCACAGCGAAACCAATGAGATTATCCCACCACAACTAAGGGTGGGATAACTCTGAGCGCACGCCAACGCCAACTATTGTTGGTCTGTGCGTGTGTATGTATCACCATCGCTGATAGCAGAGCGTCTACGAATGAGCCAACTCACACAGCACTTGATTACGGACAAGGACAACTTCACACAATGGCGTATCACGGCGTTGTTCATTCACTTGGTGCTATCACGATGCGCTGATGCTGGCGTCACTCCACTCACAGCAGGTGATGAGGTGGACATAACACAAGCACTCATAGATGCTGAGAGGCAGGTGGGCGTGTATCCAACTGATGATGAGATGATGATGCTGAGCGATGATGAAAGAAACGATGTGATAGAGCGCAAACTACGCAGACGCAGATACGCCTACGCAGTATTCATTCGACTGACGAGTGGTGGGATAATCTCGTGAGTACCCATAGCACCCGTAGCACCTGCGCTCAACTTGGTTGAGTTGAGAAAGTGTCCCACCTATGAGGGTGGGATAACTCTGACGAGTCACGAATACGGTTCGCTTTGCGTTGCGATGTGGTGGCGTTCTTTCTCATACAGCACTATGTAGGTACGGTGTTACAGCACTATGTAGATACGGTGTTGTGTACGGTTGAGTTTCTGATGTGTTGTTGAGTAGCCTGTGGTACACACCAACAAGGAAAGGGAAAAAAATGTACACACCAACCAAAGACTTCATCGCAAAGGTGAAGCAAGCAATAGAGGGTGGGGTAATCGTCGGTGACGGTCACTCCATCTACGCACCAGCCTTCTATGCGCCGTACTTCACGGAAGTAGAACTCAACGAAGCCAACCTCATTGACGAACACACAAGCGATGAGAGTGACTACAAGTCCACTCTGTTTGACGGCAACGGCAAGAAAGTTGCTGGTATCAAGGGGGTGTACAACTTGTACTTCTTGGAGTGGCTGAATGGGAAACTCGGCACGGGCAAGTACTCCAACAAGTTCGGGCGTGGCTCTCAGGCACGGGATTATGTTGCGTTCATCTGCGAAGCAGTAGAGAGCGCAACACAGAGTTAGTCACTAACTCACCTCTCCCCTCTCGCCCCTCATTCCCTAACGGGAGTGGGGGGCGAAAACTTATCCCACCTCATCTAAGCACTTGACTAAACAAGTGAGTGAGTGAGTGAGTGAGTGAGTGAGTGAGTGAGTGGTGTGTCCGGTGGGTGAGTGGT
>Ga0194122_10004134_pt1 | contig 14336 bp, 11 predicted proteins | sample TA2MahCa10mmetaG_FD_155487 | JGI IMG/M metagenome (GOLD analysis project Ga0194122, IMG submission 155487) | Freshwater microbial communities from Lake Tanganyika, Tanzania - TA2015021 Mahale Deep Cast 10m | ecosystem: Environmental > Aquatic > Freshwater > Lake | place: Tanzania: Lake... | reverse complement strand
CCTACGGACGAGTTCGGGATACGCGTCGGGGCGACGGTCGCGGTAGAACGCCCAGCGGTCGCGCACCATCTTGATTTTGTCCATGTCGAGGTCGCGCACAATCAACTCCGGCTTGTGCGGGTCGCCGACGTTGCCGACGAACTTGCCTTCTGGGTCGACGAAGTAGCTCTGGCCGTAGAAGTCGTCGTCACCGTATTCACTCTCGATGCCGACGCGGTTGATCGCACCGACGTAATACATGTTCGCCACCGCCGATGCCGGCTGTTCGAGACGCCAGATGTACTCGGAGAGACCGCGGCTGGTGGCCGACGGGTTGAACACGATCTCGGCACCGTTCAAACCGAGTGCGCGCCAACCCTCGGGGAAGTGCCGGTCGTAGCAGATGTAGATGCCGACTTTGCCGACGGCGGTCTCGAACACCGGATAACCGTCGGTGCCTGGCGTGAAGTAGAACTTTTCCCAAAACCCCTTCACTTGCGGGATGTGCTGTTTGCGATATTTGCCGAGGTAGCGACCATCCGCGTCGATCACCGCGGCGGTGTTGTAGTAGAGGCCAGGCTGCACGATTTCGTACATCGGCAGTACGAGCACCATTCCCAGCTCCTTCGCCACGCTCTGGAAGCGCTTGGTGGTCGGGCCATCGGGGATCGCCTCGGTGTAGTCGTAGTACTTCACATCTTGCACCTGACAGAAGTACGGGCCGTAGAACAATTCTTGGAAGCACATGATTTGGGCGCCCTGCTTGGCTGCCTCACGAGCCGCCACCTCGTGCTTGTCGATCATCTTGTCCTTGCTGCCAGCCCAATCGGTCTGCAACAGCGCTGCCTTCACTACGCGGCCCATGCCGGATTCCCCCATTCCCGTTGTAGACCTTCCAAGGTAGTGGCGCAGGCGCCGCGGCGTTGCGGGCGACACCAGCCCTCGTCGCGTCGGATGCACGTCGCGGCCCAGCCCTCGTCGCGTCGCGGGCATCCTGACTACCGTTGCCCGCATGGCGCAAACGACGCGACCGGCGTTCGGCGGCACGATCGGGAAGACCTTCGACGACTCCACGCCTTGGTGGCCCGATCTCGAGGTGGCACCTGAAGGTTCGCCGAACGTGGTGGTCGTCTTGCTCGACGACGTGGGGTTTGCGCAATTCGGTTGTTACGGCAGCGACATTCGCACGCCGACGTTCGACGCACTCGCCGCCGGCGGATTGCGCTACAGCAACTATCACACCACTGCCTTGTGTTCGCCGACGCGTGCAGCCTTGCTCACTGGTCGTAATCACCACAGTGTGGGCATGGCGCGCATCGCCGATCGCACGTCGGGCTTCCCGGGTTACAACGCGGAGATGTCACACGAAGACGGGATGATCTCCGAAATCCTCTTACGCAATGGATACTCCACGTTTGCCGTCGGCAAGTGGCACCTCACGCCGCCACACGAACAACAGATGGGCGCGCGACGCTGGCGTTGGCCACTCGGCCGTGGCTTCGAGCGCTACTACGGATTCCTCGGTGGTGAGACCGATCAGTACTTCCCCGATCTCGTCTTCGACAACCATGAAGTGGATCCGCCGCGCACTCCGCAAGAGGGTTATCACCTCACCGAAGACATGGCCGACAAGGCCTTGCTCTTCATCAACGATGCACGCACCGCGCATCCGACGAAACCGTTCTTTCTGTGGTTCGCGCCGGGTGCGTGTCATGCGCCGCACCAGGTACCCAAGTCGTTCATTGATCCGTACCGCGGACAGTTCGACAAGGGTTGGGACGTCTGGCGTGCCGAGGTGTTCGCGCGGCAAGTGCAATCAGGCATCATGCCACGCGACACCGTGCTCAGCGAACGACCGCATTGGGTGCCGGCGTGGGATTCGCTGAGCGCCGACGAGCACCGTCTCTATGCGCGAATGATGGAGGTCTACGCCGGGTTCCTCACGCACACCGACGCCCAAGTCGGCCGGATTGCCGATCACCTCAGGATGCTCGGCGAGTTCGAGAACACGATCTTCGTCGTGATGAGCGACAACGGCGCCTCCGCTGAAGGCGGGCCGAAGGGTTCGTACAACGAGGTGTTCTTCTTCAACTTCGTGCCCGAGAGTTTGGAAGAGAACTTGAAGCGCATCGATCTGCTCGGCACACCAGATGCCCACAACCACTATCCGTGGGGCTGGGCATGGGCGGGCAATACGCCATTCAAACGCTGGAAGCGCGAGACCCACGAGGGTGGTGTCACCGACCCGCTCATCGTGCACTGGCCAAAGGGCATCACCGACGGTGGTGGTGTGCGTCATCAATACGCGCACGCCGTCGACCTGATGCCCACCTTGTTGGAGGCGTTGCACATCGACCCGCCTGCGGAGATCGCCGGCGTGAAGCAAAACCCGATCGAGGGTGTGAGTTTTGCCGATACGTTCCGCAATGGTGCCGCCCCCACCAAGCACCTCACGCAGTATTTCGAGATGATGGGCTCGCGGGCGATGTATCACGACGGTTGGAAGGCCGTCGTCTTTCATCCGATGCCGATGCTCGGTTACGACGGCAGCGACCCGAGCCTGCCGTTCGACAAAGACCAGTGGGAGCTCTACAACGTGGCGGTCGACCGCGCAGAATGCAACGACCTCGCCGCGTCGCGTGATGACAAACTGCAGCAGATGATTGCGCTGTGGTGGAAGGAGGCCGAGGCATATCGTGTGCTCCCGCTCAACAACCAGCCTGGCAAGTTCGGCGACCGACGACTGCGTCGCGAACGGTATGTGTATCGACCCGGTATCGGTTCGTTGCCGCAGTCCGTTGCCCCGAACCTGCACAACCGCGGGTTTCGCATCATCGCCGAAGTCGACTCACCGGGCGATGTGAACGGCACCATCTGCGCACACGGTTCGACGTCGGCCGGCTATGCCGTCTACGTGCGCGACAATCGGCTGCACTACATGCACAACTTCCTCGGCTTGCAGCACTTCGTCGCAGCGGCGAGCGTGCCCGTGCCGCGCGGCAGGCATCAATTGATCGTCGACTTCACGATGACGGGACGCTTCAAGGGCACCGTGGAGTTGTTCTACGACGACTTGCCGGTTGGCGCCGCGGAGATTCCGATGACGGTGCCATTCTTCTACGGCACGGCGGGGTTCACCGTGGGTTATCTGCGCGGACACTCGGTGATCAGCGAAGAACATGCGCCGTTTACGTTCACGCCCGGCGCGCTGCAGACCGTGGCGGTCGAACCTGAGGGTCGCACCTGGCGCGACCTCGCGCGCGAAGATCGCGCCGCACTCGGCACGCAGTAACACCGCGGGACTCCAGCGGGCCGACTGCGCTGCGCCACCGCACAACAACCCGCCTGCCAACATGGTGGAGGTGCACCCGAACGTTCTGCTCGTCACGCTCGATCAATTCCGCGGCGACTGTCTTTCGTTGCTCGGCCACGGTGTGGTGCGCACACCCCACCTCGATGCGTTGGCGCACGAAGCAACCACGTTCTCCCGCCACTACAGCCAGGCGGCGCCATGCTCACCTGGTCGCGCCAGTTTGTACACCGGCACCTACCAGATGAATCACCGCGTGTGCTTCAACGGTTCGCCACTCGACGACCGCTTCGACAACGTCGCGCGGTTCGCACGGCGCCTCGGGTACGCACCGGCGCTCTTTGGCTACACCGACCAAGGTGTCGATCCACGGGTGGCGAGCGGGCCGAGCGATCCACGGTTGTCTACGTATCAGGGTGTGCTGCCTGGTTTTGACTGGGTGCTCGACCTCAGCGAGCCGTACACGCCGTGGCTTGGTCACCTGCGCGTACACGGACACGATGTCACTGATCACATCGCGGCGTTGATGAGCGAACCCGACCGTGATGAGTCACTCAGCATCTCCACGTTTCTCACCGACCACTTTCTCACTTGGCGCAGTGAGCGCAGCAAACAGTCGAGCGACGACGCCACTGCGGACTCTGCGGCACCGTGGTTCGCACATCTTTCGTATCTGCGACCGCACCCGCCCTACACCGCAGCCGGCAAGTGGTCGCGCGAATACGACCCCGAGACGGTCGACATGCCGATCACCCCGGGCGACGACCGACACGGCTTCCACGAAGCCGTCATGCAACTGCCCGACACGAAGGCACCATCCACCGAGCGTGGCACGCGTCGGATGCGTGCGCAGTACTACGGGATGATCAGCGAAGTCGACCACCACATCGGGCGTATCGTTGCCGCGCTGCGCGACAGCGGCGAGTGGGACAACACCGTGATCGTCATCACCGCCGATCACGGCGAGCAACTCGGCGATCATGGATTGCGGGAGAAGGTGGGTTTCTTCGAGCAGAGTTACCACATCATCGGCATGGTGCGGGCGCCGCATCATCCGCAGGGTCACGGCCGCATCGTCGATGCTTTCACGGAGAACGTCGACGTCTTCCCCACGTTGTGCGAGTTGCTCGATGCGCCGACACCGGCACAATGCGACGGGCGATCGCTCGTGCCCTGGCTGACGGGCGGCTCCCCCGCCGACTGGCGGGAGATGGCGACATGGGAATACGACTGGCGGCAGTTGTACATCACCGACGATGCCGCTGGGTCGGCGCTCAACTGGCCGCATGATCGCCGACTGGAGCGACAGAACTTGTGCGTACAGCGCAGTACGGATGCGGCGTACGTGCAATTCGGCAACGGTGACTGGCTCGCCTTTGATCTCGCCACAGACCCGACGTGGCGCACGCCAATCACCGACTCGTCGCGTGTGCTGCCGCTGGCGCAACGGATGCTGACGTGGCGATCGCAGCACACCGAGCGTCGACTATCGGGCTTCAAGTTGGAGTCGGGCGGCATCGGGCGCTGGCCCGATGATGTGGCGTGGCGCGCTGCACCCACGCGCGCTGCACCCACGCGCCCCGCAATCTAGCGCGCTCAAACCGTCCGCTTGGTTCGCACGGCGCGCACCGCGGCCCCGAACATACCGAGGCGAATCACGACGAAGGCAACTGCGAAGGTAGCAATCGCCCACACGTCAACGAATGCCTCGTCGCCGAGTCGCCACATCACCACCGCCATCAGCGCGATGGATCCGCTCGACACTCCCCGCAGAAACGCGGCGAACTCAGGCGACCACTTCGCCCACGAGACCACGCGGTCGACGAATGCAGCAAACACGAACGACGGCCCGAAGATGCCGAGTGTTGCGACCACGGCACCGGAAAAGCCGCCCAGGTGCCACCCGATGAACGTCGCCGTGGTGAACACCGGGCCGGGCGTGAACTGCCCGACTGAAATCGCATCAAGCAAGACTTCGGTTGGGATCCAGCCACGATCCACCACTTCGCTCTCCAAAAAGACGAGCAACACGTATCCGCTGCCGTAAATCACCGAGCCAATTTGCAAGAACACGAGCAAGATCTTCGTCAACGACGGCGACACTGCAGCAACCAACGACGGCGAACCAGCAATCACCAGTGGTACCGCAGCAATCACCGGGGTATTCGGCCTTGGCCGCGCTCGCAGAATCATCGCCACCACGCCGATCACCACCAACACCAACAACTCGGGTACACCCAACACGGCGCCGAGTAACGCCCCCACGACCACCACACCGTCTCGCCCGTCGCGGATTGCCGTGGTGCGCAGCTTCCACAGTGCGTCGAGCACGATGGCCGCGACGATCGGCACCAACCAGCGTCGCAGATCGGCGATGAGCGCGCTCGTCAACACGTCTTCATAGACGAATGCGACTGCACACACGATGACGAATGCCGGAATGATGAACGCCCCGCCACCGAGCACGAGCCCGCGCCAACCCGCGCGTCGCGCACCGAGGGCCATCGCCATCTCCGTCGAGTTCGGCCCCGGCACCAAGGCGCAGGCTCCGACCATCTGGGCAAAGTCGTCTTCCGAGACCCAGCGATCCCTCCCGACCACGCGGCGGCGCATCAATGCAATGTGGGCTGCCGGCCCACCGATGCCGATGACACCGAGCCAACCAAACAGGCGAACGACCTCGATCAGCCTCGCACGCACGCCGCTTTCATGTGCCTGTTCGTCAGACGGCGGCATGTTCGGCAAGCATAGGCACGTGACGTTTCGCGAGAGTATCGCTCGTTCATGAAGTTTCGTTGGGGTATCGCCGGCACGGGTCGCATCGCCCGCGACTTCGTTGATGGTCTGCGGCAGGTGCCCGATGCCGATGTCGTCGCGGTGTGTTCGCGTCGCGAGGCGACGGCGCGCGAGTTTGCGCTGCAGCGAAACATTCCGCGTTGGCACGGTTCCTACGACGCGCTCGCCGCCGACCCGGACTTGGACATCGTCTACGTAGCGACACCGAACTCTCGCCACTGCAACGACACGGAGTCGTATCTGCGCGCGGGCAAGCACGTGTTGTGCGAGAAGCCATTCGCGCTCAACGAGATCGAGGCGAAGTCGATGGTTGCTACGGCGCGCAGCCACAACCGGTTCGTGATGGAGGCAATCTGGAGCCGCTTCCTCCCCGTGTATGTCGCACTCGGCGAAGTGCTCGCTGCACAGCCCCTCGGCAGGATCTCCCGCGTCGAAGCCGACTTCGGGTTCGTCGCACCCACTGAACGACTGCACCGCTTGAACGATCCGGCCCTCGGTGGCGGTGCGGTGCTTGACCTCGGCATCTACTGCCTGCATTTTGCGCGCTTTGTGCTCGGTGGGCACGACTCACTAGTCGCTACTGGTGAACTCAACGATCAAGGTGTGGATGTCGACGCCACCTACACGCTCACCTATCGTTCGGGCGCCACCGCGACATTGCGCAGCACCACTCGACATGCCACCCCGTGCACGGCAACGATCGTTGGTGAATGCGGCACGATTCAGGTCGCAAGTCGGATGCACGTGTCGCCGGGCTTCACCGTTGCTCTCAACGGGCACGCCGAGCGATACCACCGACACGATGAGACCGGTCAAGGCCTGCGACACCAGGTCTTTGAAGTGCACCGCTGCATTGAGCAGGGTTTCATCGAAAGCCCGCGGCTCACGCACACCGAGACGCTCGCGTATGCGGCAACGATGGATGAGATTCGCCGACAGTTGGGCGTGCGCTATGCCACCGACGCTCCGAGCACATGACGACAGGCGCACGCTCCTACTTCGGGGTGGTGGCGAGCGCCGATGGTGCCGCCACGCAAGCCGGCACGCACGTGTTGGCGCTCGGCGGCAACGCAGTTGACGCTGCCCTGGCAACCAACGCCGCAATGGCCGTCGTCGCCCCGCATCTCTGCGGTATCGGCGGCGACCTCTTCGCACTCATCCATGTGAACGGTGAAGTGCACGCACTCGATGCCGCCGGTCGAGCAGGTTCAGGGGTGAGCGCGCAACGACTGCGCGACGAAGGTCATCGGGAGATGCCCTTTCACGGCGACATCCGCACCGTCACGGTGCCGGGTGCCGTTGCGGGCTGGATCGCACTTCACGAACGCTTCGGCACGCTTCCCCTGTCGACGATCTTGGCGCCGGCGATTCGTCTCGCTGAGCAGGGCTTTGCGACATCGCCGCTCCTCGCAGGGTCGCTTGCGCTCATGAACAAGGACTATGCCCCCAACTTCGCCGACCTCGCACGACAGGCGACGCATGCCGGCGCACTTGCACGACGCGAGGGCGTCGGACGCACCTTGCGGGCAATCGCAACCGGTGGTGCGGCGGCCTTTTATCTCGGTGAATTCGGCGAAGGACTGCTGGCGCTCGGCAACGGCGTGTATTCGCACGACGACTTGTCGCGTGCCACGGCCGGGTGGGTGACACCACTCTCGCTTGACGCGTGGGGGCATCGCGTGTGGTCGATTCCGGCGCCGTCGCAGGGATACCTCTTTCTCGCTGCACTCGGCGTGCTGAATGAAATCGATGTTCCGGATGATCCCGATGATCCGCAGTGGGCGCACTTGTTGATCGAGGCCGTCACCGCGGTGAGCCACGATCGTCCCCGCGTGCTGCACGACAATGCCGATCTGCAGGCACTCCTACCGTCGCTCGTTGCTCGCGCATCGCAGGTCGACCCGTCACTGGCATCGGTGCGACCGACCGCCACCACCCACGGCGACACGACGTATCTATGTACCGTCGACCGCAACGGCATGGGCGTATCGCTCATCAACTCCAACGCGTCAGGGTTCGGTTCACTGCTCGTCGAACCCCGTACCGGCATCAACTTGCACAACCGCGGGCTCGGGTTCAGCGTCGAGCGCGGACATCCTGCCGAAGTCGCACCAGGTCGTAAGCCACCGCATACGTTGTGCCCGTCCATCATCACCCGATCAGACGGCTCGCTGTTCTCGGTGCTCGGCACGATGGGCGGTGACGCTCAACCGCAGATCGTGCTACAGATCATCACCCGTCTGCTTCGGCACCAACAGTCGAAGTCTCCGTGGGAGGTCGTCGACGCGGGTCGCTTCGCGTTGCGCGGCCCAGTGACCGGCTTTGATTCATGGACGAGTGGACGCCCACCGACGGTGCAGGTGGAGGGCCACGCCCCCGATGCATGGACGCCGGGGCTTGCCGACCGCGGTCACGCGGTCGAGCGGCGCGGTCGTTTCGACTCCGGTTTCGGGCATGCGCACTGCATCGTGGTGCGCGACGACGGCTCGTTCGCTGGAGGTGCCGATCCTCGTAGCATCGTCGGAAGCTGCGCCGGGCTCTAGAAGGGATCGTGAGCGACGAGCCGATGCGTGTCGGGCGGGCTCAGCCGACCTTGTACGTCAACTGCCCGTCGTAGCGCAGGTGCGTCGTGGTCGCCTTGGCCACGAGTCGCAGTGAGCAATTGCCCTTCTTCACGAACCGAACGAGAGTGGTCGACGAGCCGCGGCTCACCGAACAAATCTTTTCGCTCTCGCTGGTGATACGAACGGTCACCTTCTGGTCAGTCACAAGATTCGCATTACGCAGTGTGAGCGTGGTGCCAACCGCTTGTGCCGTCTCGGCCTTCGGCAACCCCGCTGCTCGGGTCTTTACCGCTTGGCTACCCAGGAACGTCAGCGGCACGATCGTGTCGAGAGATGTGTCGAAGAGACCACGATGGTCGCGATGTACGAACACTGCACAGTCAGCAATGCCACAAGGGATTCGCTCCTTCACCGTTGTGCCATCAGATTCATACATGGTGATTGCATCTTTGACTTGTAGGGATTGTGCCGATGCGGCCGGTGCAGATCCACGAGCGCCATCCATCGTCGCCCAAATCATTTCGTTCACTCGCGTCAGACTGCCGTTGCACTTCAGCCCAGTGGCATCACGAAGCCCGACTGCGGGTTTGTAGCACTGCCGCACATACACGCCTTGTGTCGATGGCACACCGGTCAAAGTGACAAATATCGTCTCGCCGGTAACGAGGCTCGCTACTTTGCTGACCGAGACTCCGACTGCGGCTGATGCCGTGGTCGGGATGGCAACGGCGAGAGCGAGTGCTCCGACGAGAGCGAGGGACTTCGTGCGGTGTTTCAGTGGCTTCATGATGCGGACTCCTGGGGACATGATTACGGATTTGCAGCAAATGAAATTGGCACGAAGACGTCTTGCGAACGATCATCGCGACGAGTGTGGTCGGCGAAGGCAACGACCCCGCATTGTTCGACCGAACAATCAATGAGCTTCGTTGTTTCGTCAACCGATCGCACGAGTAACGGTACGACGAAGGAACCGTTCGGCTCGAACGGGATCGTGAGACCTTTGGCATAGCCCGGTGGGTTCGACGAGATCCACTGCGATAACGGTGATGATCCATCGAGGTTCACGCCGCCGACGCATCGACGATTGGCGTCCCACTTCGCCTGATTGCAAACAAAGACATACACGCCCTTGGTGATGTCGAAGCCAGTGCCACGAACGGTGACCGTTGTACCGGTCGGATTCAGCCCCGCCGTCTGACTCACCACAAGTTGTGGTTTGGGTTTCAGCACAGTTGTCGTGACTGCCTGGGTTGTCGTGACTGCCTGGGTTGTCGTTGCTGACTCAATCGTCGTTGCGACCTCGACATCGCCGGGTGCGACCGTTGTTTCCACCGTCGTCGTTGCACCAATCTCCCCCGCCAACGTGCTGAGTGGCGATGCAGTGTCTGGCATATCCGATGCAGTGTCTGGCAGATCCGACGCTGCATCCGCACAAGCCGAAAGCACGGTTGCGCCGACACATAGCACCGCAAGTAACGAACGTCTCAGTGTCGCGCTTCGGCGACCAGATCCGATGCTCGTACCCTTGGTCATGATGTTGCGGCGGGTTGCTGGTGTCGGTTCGTTGCTCATGGTGGCGCTGCTCGGCTGCGGCGGTTCGTCGGAAACCGTCCCCAGCGAGGCGAGCTTCATTCTGTCTGACGACTATGCGCTTCCCGTCGTCGAACGGCAGGATTCCGCACTGCCCACGCGCACGACTGGTGCCGATGGAGTCGTGGTCGAGGTCACAGACACGACCCGCGTCATCGTGCTGAACCAGGCGATTGCCGAGATCGTCGTCGCACTCGGGATGCGCGACTCCATCATCGGCCGCGACGCCACGACCACGATTGCATCCCTGGCCGACATCACCGAGGTGAGCAACGGCCACGACATCAGTGCCGAGAGCGTGTTGTCGCTTCGACCGTCGCTCGTCATCGGGGATACGCGCACCGGCCCGCCCGAGGTCATCGAGCAACTGCGCGCAGCCGGGGTGCCCGTAATCATCGCGCCAGAAGTGTGGACGCTGTCGGCCTTGCCCACACGAGTGAAGATGATCGCGTCTGCGCTCGGCGTGAGCGAAGCAGGCGACAAACTGATCGCACTGAGCGAAGAGGCAGTTGCCGATGCACTCGCCAACATCGGGCGGTACGGATCAGTGCCGCGCGTTGCATTTCTCTACGTGCGCGGCACGGCGTCGGTGTACCTCCTTGGTGGATCCGGCTCGGGGGCCGACGAACTGATCGCCGCCGCCGGTGCGGTGGATGTCGGCGCACTGAACGGCTTGGCCTCATTCACACCACTCACTGCAGAAGCAATCGTGCAGGCCGACCCTGACGTGTTGCTCGTGATGACCCGCGGGCTTGACTCCGTCGGTGGCATCGACGGTCTGCTCGCGCTGCCCGGCGTATCGAGCACTCGCGCCGCCGCCTCGCGCGCCGTGATCGCGGTGGATGACGACCTACTACTGTCGTTTGGTCCGCGCACGGGTGCCCTCATCTCGCGATTGGCCGAACTTCTCAACACCTACAACAGCCAACTATGACGCAAGCCCGACGCACCAGCATCCCGGCGGTGAGTGTGTTTCTCGCGGTGCTGCTGTTGCTCACGATGCTGGTGTCGCTTGCTTCGGGCGCATTTCGCATTCCGCTCGGTGAACTGCTCGGCATCATCGGCGATGGCCCGCAACGTGGTGCTTCCGACGTGGTCGCGCACAATGTGTTCTGGCAGGTGCGTCTGCCGCGCGTCGTGTTGGCGCTCGTCGTTGGCTCAAGCCTCGCTGTCGCCGGTGTCATCATGCAGGGAATCTTCCGCAACCCGCTCGCCGAACCGGCCACCGTCGGTGTGTCTGCTGGCGCAGCAGTGGGTGCGGTGATTGCGATCATCGTCGGTCTCAATCAACTGCCGCTCGGTGTGCAGATTGCGGCGTTCCTCGGTGGCACACTGTCGACGGCGTTGGTCTACGTGCTGTCGCGCTCCGACGGCAAGACCGAGGTGGTCACGCTCATCCTCACCGGAATCGCAATCAATGCATTCGCCGGTGCGGTGATCGGCTTCGCGGTGTTCGTGGCCGACGACGACGAGATTCGCTCGGTCACCTTCTGGAGCCTCGGCACCCTCGGTCTTGCGACGTGGAAGGCGGTCGCAGCGGTGACACCGCTCGCGATCATCGGCGTGTTGATCAGCACGAAGTTTGCCCGCGTACTCGACACGCTCGCGCTCGGCGACCGCTCGGCGGCGCACCTCGGCGTGCGAGTCGAGCCAGTGCGCCTGCAGGCGATCGCCGTCGTCGGACTACTCGCGTCGAGCGCCGTTGCGGCCACGGGGATGATCGCCTTCGTGGGGCTGCTCGTGCCGCACATCATGCGCATCGTGCTGGGGCCACGCCATCGTCATCTGTTGTGGACGGCCGCGCTGCTCGGTGCGAGCGTCACACTGCTCGCCGATCTCGCTGCGCGTACGTTGCTTTCCCCCGCCGAACTGCCGCTCGGCGTAGTGACCGCGCTGATCGGTGCACCGTTCTTCTTATTGCTGCTGCGCAGCACGCGACGCAGCCAAGGCGGCTGGGCATGAGCAGGCTGCACACCACCAGTGAGACTGGGTGCGTATGACCACCGCACTCGTCGCCCGTCAGGTTGGTGTCGTGCGCAACAACGTTGCGCTGATCACGGGCGTCGACCTCACCGTGCAATCGGGCGAATTCGTCGCGGTGCTCGGGCCCAATGGTTCCGGAAAATCAACCCTGCTCGGCGCGATCGCAGGCGACTTTGCGTTGCAATCTGGTGAAGTCACGATCGATGGTCGTGGCATCAGCACCTTGTCTCCACTCGAGCTCGCGCGGGTGCGAGCGGTGTTGCCGCAGCAGATCTTCATCTCGTTTCCTTTCACCGTGCGCGAAGTGGTGGCGATGGGTCGCAACCCGTGGCTTGACTCGTCTGACGATGCAAGAATCGATGCCGCGATGCGACGACTTGATGTCGACGCACTACAAGACCGCACGTATCAAACGTTGTCAGTCGGCGAACAAGCGCGTGTGTCAATGGCGCGCGTGCTGGCCCAAGACACGCCACTGCTGCTGCTTGACGAGCCCACTGCCGTGCTCGACATCGGACAACAGGAACGTTTCTTGGCGGTCGCGCGTGCCCTGGTGGGTGAAGGTCGCGGCGTGGTGGCGGTGTTGCACGACCTGAACGTCGCCATGGGGTTTGCCACGCGCGTCGTGGTGCTGCACGAGGGTAAGTGCGTGGCGAGCGGTGCACCGCGCGAGGTGCTCACACCAGCACTGCTGAGCAACGTGTACCACCAGAAGATTAGTGTCGATAACACGAGCGACGGCCGCCCCGTCATCTTGCCCGACCACCGCGCATGACGCACAACCTGCGTCGCGCATCGCGCGTCTAGTGCGCGGCCTCCAGCGCCGCCATCCGGCGGAACTGCTCCACCACATCGGGGCTCTGATGCTGTGGGTTCCGTGAGCGATACACCGTGTCGACATTGACGCACACACGACCGAACTCTCCCCAACTACCGAACGTGCCAAGCGCGATGTCGCGGGCCGCATCGAACGCATCCATGCCGGCGTCTTGGCGCACGGCTGCCTCCGTCAAGATGAACGACAGATAGTCACGCACCTGTGCCACACCTGAGTTGTCGGTGATCGGCCCGTGACCAGGCACGACGATGTCGGTACCGAGGGCGACGATCAAGTCGCACGCTGCAATCCAATTCTCTAGTGGGCCGGCCCACACGATCGGTGTGCCGTTGATGAAGAGAATGTCGCCCGTGTACACCACCTTGGCATCCGGCACGTGCACGATGACGTCGCCACTGGTGTGGGCGGGCCCCACTTCGATGAGTTCCACCACGCGACCAGCGACGTCAACATCGAGACGACCCTCGAACGTGCGCGTCGGGGGTGTCAGCGTGATGCCGTCAAAATCAAAGTCGCCGAAGAACTTGCGGAAGAGCTCGCCCACCTCGTCCGGTGCCTTGTTGAGGGCGGCCAGCATCGCAGGCGGAACATGTTGCATCTCCTCGGCGGCTGACTTCGAGGCGATGATCTCGGCGTTGGCGACACGTTCGTTGCCGTAGCAATGGTCGCCATTGGCATGCGTGTTCACCACGGTGGTGACTGGCGCCGTGCGCGTGAGTGGCGACATCGATGCCAACATCGCATCGGTGAGTTTGAGGTCGAACAGTGTGTCGACCAACAGCGACCTGCCATCGCCGACGATCAACCCCGCGTTGCTGTAACCCCAACCGCCATCGGGCTGCAGGTAGGCATGACAGCCGTCGGCGACCTCGTGGACTCCGAGTCGGTAGTCGAACACGTGGTCAGTGTACGCTCGCGATATGTCCGACCTCGTGCTGGACTCTCTCCGTCGTCGCATGCGGGCGATCTTCTCGCTGTACGAAGATGCGATCGCAACGATGGATGTCACGCATGTGAATTACAAGGAGCGCGATGGCGTGCTGCCGATTGCCTTCAGCCTCTTTCACATCATCAACATGATTGATGCGTCTCTGATGCTGCTGAACGGCAAGCCACCACTCTGGAACGACGAATGGGCTGCGCGCGTGAACCCCGCCATCAATGATCACGGCAAGCACCGCACGGTGGAAGAAATGGTGCACCAGCAAATCGGCGACTACGACGCATTCAAGCACTACATGACGGAGGTCTTCGCACGCGTGGAGTCGTGGCT
>Ga0194122_10004126_pt1 | contig 14377 bp, 10 predicted proteins | sample TA2MahCa10mmetaG_FD_155487 | JGI IMG/M metagenome (GOLD analysis project Ga0194122, IMG submission 155487) | Freshwater microbial communities from Lake Tanganyika, Tanzania - TA2015021 Mahale Deep Cast 10m | ecosystem: Environmental > Aquatic > Freshwater > Lake | place: Tanzania: Lake... | reverse complement strand
GCCGGCATCATTGAAGACATCCACGCCGAAGCCGGTGCTTTCGTCGGCCCGGGTGGTGATTGTGCCACCATTGTCGCGCTCGACCCGATGCTGCTGGTTGGCAGCGTTTCCGAGAAAACTGTCGCCGCCCTCGCAACGGGCAGCACCACGAAAGGCGTCCTCGCCGATGGTCGGGAAATCAGCGGCACATTGACCTTCATCGGTCAGCAGAGTGACGCCGAGACGCGTACCTATCCGATCGAAATCGAAGTTCCCAATCCGGACTATGTGCTGCGTAGCGGCATTACTGCGGAGATCAACGTTCCCGTAGGGGACATGCCGGCACACAAGATCAGCCCTGCCCTGCTGGCTCTGGACGACGCAGGCAACACCGGCATCCGGCTTCTGGATGAGGACAACCGCGTGTTTTTCCAGCAGGTCGAAATCCTCGCCCAGGAGCGCGACGGAATCTGGCTGTCAGGCCTGCCGGAGCGCGCCACGATCATCACGGTCGGCCAGGAAATGGTTGTGCCGGGTGAAATCGTCGACCCTGTATTCGAAGGGGCAGGTGAGATGCCGGCAAAAGCCAGTGATCCGGATGAAAACGACTCGGCTGGTACACCGATGAAGTCGGCGGATGACGTGGAAGTCAGCGCCATGGGCTCTTCCACCCTTCAACCACTGCGATTCGTATGAACAGCTTCATCGAAGTGGCCATCAACCGCACCCGCACCACCCTGCTTGCGCTGGTGATGATTCTCATCGCCGGCATTTACGCACACGCGTCGATGCCGATCGAAAACGACCCTTCCATCCAGGTGCCGTTTTTTGTAGTCAATCTGATTCATGAAGGTATATCACCGGAAGACTCGGAGCGGCTGCTCGTCCATCCGATGGAGTTCGAGATCCGCGCAGTGGAAGGGGTGGAGGAATTCACCGCCTATGCGTTCGAAGGTGGTGCCGCACTCATGGTTGAGTTCGATGCGGACTACAACCTCGACAAGGCGCTGTCGGACATCCGCGAGGCGGTTGACCGGGCCAAGCCCAAGCTGCCGAGCACTACGGAAGAGCCGATCATCGATGAGGAGTCCACCGACGACTTCCCCATCCTGCAGATCAACCTCGTTGCGGACGACGTTCCGGAGCGCCTGGTATATAACCTTGCTGTCGATCTGCGCGATCAGATCGAGTCGATTCCCGATGTGCGTGATGTAGAGCTCAAGGGACATCGCGAAGAGCTGCTTGAAGCGGTGATCGATCCCCAGGCTCTGGAGGCTTACCAGATCTCCGGCGAAGAACTGATGACCACCATCGTTCGCAACAACCGGCTGATCCCCGCCGGGGCACTCGATACCGGCGCCGGCAGATTCTCGGTGAAGATCCCGAGTGTGATCGAAGAAGCGCAAGACCTCTTCGACCTGCCCATCAAGGCCAAGGACGGTGTCGTCGTCACTCTGCGTGACGTCGCTACCATCCGCCGCACCTTCAAGGACCGCACCACGTACGCACGCGTGAACGGTCGTAACGCCATCACGCTAGAGCTCGTCAAACGCAACGAAGCCAACATCATCGACACCATCAACGCGGCGAAGAAGGTCGTTGAAGAGTTCCGTGCACGCGTTCCAGCCAAGGTCGAACTGTTCTATACCCAGGACCAGGCCCCGTTTGCGACCAATCAGGTCAGCGAACTCCAGGGCAATATCCTCACCTCGCTGGCCCTCGTCATGATCCTCACGGTTGCGGCGATGGGACTGCGCAGCGGCATCATCGTTGGGCTCGGCATTCCCGTGTCGTTCCTCTTCGCCATCATCTTCCTGAACATGATGGGCTATACGTTCAACTTCATGGTGATGTTCGGGATGCTGCTCGGCCTCGGTATGCTGATCGATGGCGCCATCGTGGTGACCGAGTACGCCGACCGGAAGATGATCGAGGGTTACAGTCCGCGCAGTGCCTATGCGCTTTCCGCCAAACGGATGTTCTGGCCCGTGGTGGCGTCGACCGCCACGACGCTGGCTGCGTTTCTGCCGCTCATGTTCTGGCCGGGAATTTCCGGCAAGTTCATGAGCTACCTGCCGGTCACCGTCTTCACCGTGCTCATGGGCTCATTGCTCTACGCCCTGGTATTCGGCCCGGTACTCGGCGCACTCTTCGGCAAGGCCGGCGCCAGTGACCCGAAGACGCTCAAGAACCTCCGGGAACTGGAAGAAGGCGACCCCACGCAGATGCGTGGCTTCACCGGTCTCTACGCACGCTTCCTGAGCGCCGCCATCCGACATTCGTTTACCACGCTCACACTAGCTGTGTCCGTCCTGTTCGGGTCCTTCTGGGCCTACGGCGAATACGGCAAGGGCATGATGTTCATGTCCGACGCTGAGCCGCAGTTCGGCATCGTCACTATCCGCGCCAGAGGTAATTTGTCAGCGAACGAGATCGACGGCTTGGTGCGTGAAGTGGAAGCGGAAGTACTGGAAGTCGAGGGCATCCTCAGCGCCAACACCCAGACTCTGGTTTCCGGAGGACCTTCACGCGGCGGTTTTGATCGCGTCGGCATGATGTTCCTGGAACTGCAGGAACAGCGTTTTCTCACCCGGACCGGAACGAAGATCTTCGAGGACATCCGCGAACGCACCCGCCACATCGCCGGTGTAGTGGTGGAAATCGAGAAGATGGAACAGGGGCCGCGTACCGGCAAACCCATCCAGATCCAGTTTGCATCCCACACCCGGGAGCTGCTTGAACCTGCCGTGGCTAAGGTAGCCGAGTACATCAAGGCCAACGTCCCCGAAGCGGTGGATGTCGATGACAGCCGCTCGTTGCCAGGCCTTGAATGGCAGCTGACGGTGGATCGCGCCCAGGCTGCCCTGTACGGGGCGGATGTCTCCCAGGTCGGTATGGCGGTGCAGCTCATCACCAATGGCATGATGGTGGGTGAATACCGTCCCGAGAAGGCAGATGACGCGGTCGATATCCGCGTGCGTTATCCGGCGGAATACCGTGGATTGTCAGCGCTCGATGAACTGCGCATCACCACCCGGACCGGCCTCGTGCCGATTTCCAATTTCGTTACCACCGAGCCCGCGCCAAATGTCGACACCCTTCAGCGCATGGATGGCGTTCCTGTGGAGTACATCCGTGCCAACGTGCAGAGCGGCGTTCTTGCCGATGCGGTGGTCAAGAACATCGAAACTTGGGTCAAGGACCAGAACTGGGATCCGCGACTGACGATCGATTTCCGCGGTGCCAACGAAGAACAGGAAGAAGCCATGGCGTTCGTGGGCGTGGCTTTCCTGCTGTCGCTGCTCTTGATGTTTGCCCTGCTGGTGACCCAGTTCAACAGCCTCTACCAGTCGACGCTCATCCTATTCGCCGTGGTGTTTTCCACCGCCGGTGTGCTGGTTTGGCTCATCATTTCGCAGCAGCCGTTTTCGGCGATCCTGACCGGTATCGGCATCGTCGCGCTGGCCGGCATCGTCGTGAACAACAACATCATCCTGATTGATGCCTACAACCACCTGCGCAAGGAACATCCGGAACTCGACTATGTGCAGCTGATCGTGCGAACCGGTGCCCAGCGGTTGCGACCGGTGATGCTGACCACGATTACGACGATCTTCGGCATGCTCGGGCTCGCCATGAACCTGTCCGTAGACATCGTCGCCCGCGAAATCGTACACGGCAGCCAGATGTCCATGTTCTGGGTCCCACTGTCGCAGGCGCTGGTCTCGGGGCTTGCTGTATCGACCCTGCTGACTCTCATCACCACACCCGCCATGCTGGCTGTGCCCCACCAGTGGCGCGGGTTTACCGCGCGGATGCGTCAGCGCTTTGCGCGGTCACGACCTGCCGAGGCTTCTTCCTGACGATCGAGCGGCATTCCGATCCTTGACGCCGGGTGGCCGCTCCTGGGCACCCCTGCTAATCTGCCCGCGTGGAATGGATACTACCGCTCGAGCGGATCAACCTGAAATCGGTGTCCTCGACCGGCGGCAAGGCCGCCCGGTTGGGCGCCTTGTTACAAGCCGGCTTCAACGTGCCCGGCGGCTTTCTCATCACTGCAGAAGCATTCCAGCTGCACCACCCGGTGCTGCTAGAAGAGGCGCCACCTCCTCCAGTTCTCGTACCGGCTTTTCGTACCGCACTGGCGGAAGCGTTCACACGTCATTTCGAACCCGGTGAAGCCGTCGCCGTACGCAGCAGCGCGATCGACGAAGATGGCGCCGGCATGAGCTTCGCCGGTCAGCATGCAACCTACTACTGGATCGGTGCAGATCGGCTCGAGCAGGCCGTCATGGATTGCTGGCGTTCGCTCTGGAGCCCTGCCGCGCACGCTTATCGCACGGTCTGGGATCAGTCAGTGCATCCCATGGCGGTAGTCGTGCAGCGGATGGTGCGTGCGACACGTTCAGGCGTCTGCTTCTCACATGATCCGCTCGACCCGGTTCCCGGAACGGTGGTGATCGAAAGCTGTTTCGGCCTTGGTGCGGCCTTGGTGGATGGCCGCGTGCAACCAGACCGCCTCAAGATCGATGAACGTGGCGGCATCGTCGACTTACAGATCGGCGATAAGCAGGTGATGGTCCCGGCAAGCGTGACGGATGCTTCCGGCACCCGTCTTGAGCCAGTGCCGGAACATTTGCGCACGACTCCGGTGCTCACGACCCGGGAAGCCATAGCGCTGCATGAAGCCACGGAACAGATCGAGTTCCTCTTCGATGAGGCCGTAGACGTCGAGTGGGCCTTTGACGAGAGCCAGCTCCACATCCTGCAGGCCCGCCCGATAACCACCATCGCGGCACCACCCGTCATCGATCGTCGCCTAGTCTTGTTCAAACCCATCGCAGAGAACTTCTCCGAACCGATGACGCCGATGAGTGTCGATCTGTTCGCAGCCGTTTTGCCGCGCGTCGGCGAGTTTGTGCGTGGCCGCCTGTACCTCGACTTCGACCGGATCAAACCGTTACTGCCACTTGCTGTCGAGGACGCCGAACTCATCGACATCCTGCTGCTCAGGCGGTCGCCTTCGAGCCTGCGATTTTCGCTTCAAGGGCTGCTCAAGGGTGCCGCGTTGGGCGCCGCAGCATGGCTCGCATTTGGAACGTTCTGGTCAAGAAGTGCCCGCGTCCGGCCAGAAGTGCTCGAAATCCGTTTCGTTCCCTGGCTGGAACGGTTGAAGCAGCACTCATCCCTTCCGGTGCCTTCGTTCTTCAAACGGGTGCTGTTCGGCGCGTCACCCTGGTTGCCGGCATGGCAACTGATGCTGCAACTCAACGTCTCTGCCGGCCGTTATTTCCTGCTTATCGGCGTGCTACATCAGCTGATCCGGCGCTGGGCCACTGATTTTGATCCCGAACGGATTGATGATCTGGTGCATGAAAGCTCCACGATGTGGAGCAAACGCATGGTGGCCGACGTGACAGCATTGGCCACGATCGCTCGCAGCCATGACGACAGCGCCCGCGCGCTCCGCTCAGAGGAACCGATTGAGCAGGTGCGACAGCTGGCTACCGATCATCCGTTTGTGCTCGCCTTAGGTCAGTTCCTGGTGCGTTTCGGACACCGTGGACCCCGTGAGATCGATCTGGCGACACCCAGGTGGCGCGAGGACGTCACGCCATTGCTGATCATGGTTCGCAATCAGATGCTGCATGGCAGCGACGAACCGGGTGATCGTTACGCGCGACATCTGGTCGCACGCGATCTGCTGCGCAAGACGCTTCGATCGAGCGTCAAACAGGCTGTGGTGAATGCCGTGCTACGGCGGATCCGTTACTACGTCACCCTGCGCGAAGACACACGCCACTACCACACCATGATTTTTGATGCGGTACGGTCACGGCTGCTGGCGGTTGAACATGAGCTCCTGAACGAGGACAAACTCAAATGTGCGGGAGATATTTTTTTCCTGCGTTACAGTGAAGTGGAAGCGCTGCGTTCAGGTCATGCCGGAGCTCGCGACGTATCCGCACTGATTCGCGAACGGCGCGTCGCCCACTTACGCGAGTCACGCTGCTTGCCACCAGAGACTTTCGGTCTGCGTGTCGTGAAGCGGCAGGAGGACCGAAGTTACTCCACCCTTCGCGGCCAGTGCGCCTGCACCGGCGAGGTGGAAGGGATCGCTCGTATCGTCCTGCGCGCGGATCAAGCACATGCACTCAAACCCGGGGAAATCATGGTGGCACCCTATACCGACCCCTCCTGGACACCACTCTTCCCGCCCCTTGCTGGAATCGTTGTGGGAATCGGCAGCTACCTCTCCCACGCCGGAACGATTGCCCGGGAATACCGCATCCCGTGTCTCGTCGATGTGAAGGGCTGTATCGAACGCATTCCGGACGGGCACAGGATTCGTCTCAACGCGACCGAAGGATTTGTCGAACTGATTCACGACTCAGCAGATATGGAGCTCGAACCGGACGCCGGAGGCGAGGATTCGATCAGCGAGACATCGCCAGTTCCGGACAGCGCCGATTCCATTGAGGCGTGGCGATGACCGTTTTTCTCACTGCCGTGCTACTGCCCTTTGCGAGCTTGTTATACGGCGCGGCCCTCGCCCTGAGAGACGGAGGAGCGCCGGTGTGGGAGTGGGTCCGGATACTGGTTGTTGTTGCACTCTTCCTGACCTTGATCATCGTCTTCCCGGATGCGGCACCCGTGGCGGAAGTGGTCGCTGTGGCAATGATCGTGTTGTTCCACGTGACCGGTTTCTACGCATGGCGACTGTTCGGCACAGGGATACCCGCGGACGAGAAAGGCGATGCGAAAGACGGTCGAAGGTGAGGCCCCCACGCGCGACCCCGGCAAAAGCCGGCTCCGACAACACCGGTTGGGACAGGGGGACGGGGAGAGACCCAGATACCGATGCTGCCGGAGCCTTGAGGCGGTATTGGTCATTCCAATCCGTGAATGCCCGCCGCCTGCATTAGGTATAGCAGCGTTTCCGGATGCTGCCGTGAAGTCCATTTACCTCCGGGCGGCAAGCGCTTCGGCGTAGGCCACTACCCGCTCCGCCTCCGCAGCGTGCAGGTTCTCCACCAGATTGCCGTCGAGCACCGCAACCCCCTTCCCTGCGGCCAGCGCCTCTTGCCATACGCGCAGTACCGCCCGGGCGTGTTCAAGCCCGCGCGCATCGATGCCATAAACCTCATTGGCAATATCGATCTGGGTCGGGTGAATCAGCGTGCGGCCATCAAAGCCCATGGCCCGGCCGGCTTCACAGCTCTCGCGGAACGATTCCAGATTGCGGAAGTCGAGATGTACACCATCGAGGATCGCCTTGCCCGCGGCACGCGCGGCAAGCACACACTGCTGCAGGGCAAAGTGTAGGTTGCTCCGCGACGGGGTATGGGTCGCTCGCAGTTCCTTGACCAGATCACTGGTGCCCATCACCAGCGCCTCCACCCGGGGGTGTACCGCCAGTTGCCGGGCGTCCATGACACCGACCGGCGTCTCGATCATGATCCAGATCTTGAGGGCCGCAGCACCCAAACGATCCAGTTCTGCGGCGATGGCTTCAATCTGGGCAATACGTTCAGTCTTCGGAAAGACCAGCGCCGCCACGCCTGACCGGGCGAACGCGGCTAGATCATCCCTCCCCCATGGCGTTTCCAGGCCGTTGCATCGCACCAGCAGTTCCCGATACCCATACGCACCGCTCGCGAGTGATGCACCGACCTGGGTGCGCGCCTCTGCCTTCGCATCAGGTGCAACCGCATCTTCCAGATCAAAGATGATCGAGTCACATGGGAGGGTGCGGGCTTTCTCCATCACGCGGGCATTGGCACCCGGCATATAAAGCACGGAACGTCGGGGTTTCATTCTTTGGTCTCGTCAGAATTTCGAAAGGACTGATCAGCCGATCATGGCCGCCTGGCCACCATCCACGGGGAGGCAGACACCGGTGATGAACTTCGCTTCATCGGATGCGAGGAACAACGCTGCGTTGGCGACATCCCAGGCGCTGCCCATCTTGCCGCCGAGAGGAACCATGGCATCCCGCTGTGCGATAAGTTCCGCACGATCCCTACCTGCAGCCACATAACCCTCTATCGCCATCGGCGTATTCATAAGCCCGGGCATGATGACGTTGGCGCGAATGTTGTACTTGGCGTTGCCCGTCGCCAATGCATGCGTGTACGCATTGAGCGCCGCTTTGGAGGTCTTGTAGGCAACAATCCCCACCGCACACACCGCGGCCACAGAAGAAATATTGGTGATCACACCATGACCCTGTGCGCGCATCGGCGCGAGGGCTTCCCGGCAACTCAGCATGATGCCTTTCATGTTGACGTCGAAGATGCGGTCCCACACTTCTTCGGTCATGTTCGCCGCAGTGCGGTCGCCAGCGCCGATGCCAACGTTATTGTGCAGGATGTCCACGCGACCATAACGCTCGATGCAGGTTGCGATAAAGCGACTACAGTCGGCCGCGCGGGTGATGTCCGCCTCGCAGGCGCTCGCTTCGCCACCTTCAGCCTTGATCAGGGCAACAGTGTCTTCTGCTGACTTCAGGCGGCGATCGACCACCAGCACCTGGGCGCCTTCCTGTGCGAATCGCAGCGCGGTGGCGCGGCCATTGCCGATGGTTTCTCCGGGTGTTTGTCCGCCCCCGGTGACGATGGCGATCTTGCCGGTCAGACGTCCCATCCGGGTAACCCCGCATCCGCTTGTACACCAAAACTGTTCAGTGCCATGGACACCAGGTTGTACTGGCCGACCGTGAACACCACATCCATCATCTGCTTGGTGTTGAGAAGCTTCGACAAGCCGGACCACGTGGTGTCGCTGACATGGGCATCACTGTGCAGTTCATCGGTGGCTTGCAGAAGGAGACGGTCCAGTTCCGAGAGACCCGGTGTGGACGGCCCAGACTTGCAGGACCGGATTTCTGCATCGGTCATACCGGCCTGGCGCGCGATCAGCACGTGTTGCCCCCATTCGTAGCCGGCCTTACACAGAAAGCCAATACGCAGAATGATCAACTCGCGCTCGCGGACCGCGAGTGTGGATTTGCCGAGAATGTGATTGGCGAACACCATCCAGCGTTTGGCGAGTTCAGGATGATTGGTTAACGTCTTGAAAATGTTGAGCACTCGGCCGGTCTTGGTAAACGGCTTCATGAGCTCGACGGCTTCAGGGCTCCACTGGTCTGCTTCAAGCGCAGGCACGCGTGGTGATTTGAGTCGCATGTGACACTTCTCCCCGGTTCAGATACCACAACCATCGCAAATTGCCGGCGTGGGTGCCACAGGAAGGTCTCTCTAGTCCGTCATCTCCACGTCATAGCGTGCCTTGCGCAGACTCGCCACAACCTGCTCGACCTGCTCCTCTCCCCGCATCTGCAGAACCAGTTCCACCATCGTGGCTCGCACCGATGAAGAACCGAACGCCCGCTGGTGCTGGATGTCGATGATGTTGCTGTCGAGCTTACCAATGATCTCGGTGAGATCGGAGAGTGCACCCGGCACATCCGGAATCTCGACCCGCAGACGCACCAGCCGATGGGTGCGAACGAGACCGCGCTGCAATACCGACGAGAGGATCATCATGTCGATGTTGCCGCCGCACAGAACTGTGGCAACACGCTTGCCGGCAAAACCATCGCGATCGGACATGACTGCGGCGAGCGCTGCGGCACCTGCGCCCTCCGCCACAGTTTTCTCGATCTCGAGCAGCGTGAAGATGGCCTGCTCAACCGCCTCTTCGTTGACGGTGACAACCCGGTTCACACATGCCCTGATGATTGGCAGCGTGATCCGCCCGGGGTGTTTGACGGCGATTCCTTCGGCGACAGTCCCCGCCTTGTGGGTCGCCGGTTCAAGTCCAGCGAAGAGCCGGGCAACCGAATCGTACCTTTCCATCTGCACGCCAACGACCTGGATCTGCGGTTGCAGGCTGCGGATGACAGTTGCCATCCCGGAAATCAGACCACCACCACCGATTGGCACCACGACGATATCCGGAGGCGGCATCTGCGTCAGCATTTCCAGGGCCACCGTACCCTGCCCTGCGATCACCCGCTCGTCGTCATAAGGATGCAGCAGTACCAGCTGTCGCTCTTCTGCGAGGTTCTCTGTAAAGGCGCGGGTTTCATCGAACTGGGCGCCATGGAGGATGACTTCTGCCCCGTGGACGCGGGTTTGTTCGACCTTCGCATTGGGTGTGGTGCGCGGCATGACGACGGTGGTTGGGACACCGAGTCGGGCACCGTGATACGCCACCGCCTGGGCATGGTTGCCGGCCGACATCGCGATCACACCACGCCGCCGCTCAGCGTCGCTCAGCTGCAGAAGCGTGTTGAGCGCACCGCGCTCCTTGAAAGACGCGGTGAATTGGTGATTCTCGAACTTGATCCAGAGATCGCAGCCGAGCACCCGGGAAAGCGTGTCCGATTGCATGCACGGCGTCTCGATAACTTGCCCACGCAGACGTGCCGCAGCTTCTTCAATCGTCTTGATGTTCATGAGCCGTGAGTATACTCGGCACCATGAAGAAGCTGCTGGTGGTGTACCACTCCAAAACCGGGCGAAACCGGAAACTTGCGGAAGCGGTTTGTGCCGGGGCACACCATACCGACATCACCACCGTGGACGTACAGCAAGTCGTGGCGCGTGAGGCCGGCCCTGATCATCTGCTCTCTGCGGACGCCGTCGTGCTGTGCACACCGGAGAACTTCGGTTACATGTCCGGGGCCATGAAGGACTTTTTTGACCGGACCTTCTATGAAGTGGAAGGCCGCCTCAAGCCCCTGCCGTGCTGCATCGTGATTGGTGCGGGGAACGATGGCAGCGGCGCATTGCGCGCCATTCGACGCATCATCGGCGGTTACCCGATGCGTGAAGTACAGCCCGAGATCCTGGTGATTGGCGAACCCGCCGAGGCGGATCTGGAACGTTGCCGGTCGCTGGGGCTGGCGATGGCCGCGGGTCTGGACTTAGGCCTCTGGTAACGACGCGGTCTCCGCTTTGTCTCATCGAAACCTGCCTTGCGGTGGACACCATCGCCCGGTACGGTTCGGTGCCATCACCGAGGAGACTGTATGCCGAGCGCACTGGCCGCTTACCGGATCTGCGACTTCACCGGACAACTGGCCGGCGCTGGCGCCACCAAATGGCTGGCCGCCTTCGGGGCTGAGGTCATTCGCATCGAAGACCCGGTACGGCAAGGCCGCTGGGACATTCTGCGCGGTAACCCTCCGTACAAGGATGAGCGCCGCGGCATCGATATGGGCGGTGCGTTCAACAATCACAATACGGACAAGCTCGGCATTACGCTCAATCTCAAAACAGACAAGGCGCGGGAAATCCTGCGCCGGTTGGTCGCCCTCTCCGATGTGGTGAGCGAGAACTTCGCGGCAGGGGTTCTGGAACGGTGGGGCTTCGGTTACGACGCCTTGCGTGCAATCCGGCCGGACATCATCTACGTCTCCAACTGCGGCTTTGGTCATCAGGGCCCTTACAGCCGCTTCAAGACCTGGGGTCCCATCGTGCAGGCGGTGAGTGGTTTGACCCACACTTCGGGTCTGCCGGATCAACCGCCCGCAGGGTGGGGCTATTCCTACATGGACCACACCGGTGGTTATTACATGGCCATGGCGATCCTCGCCGCGCTACTGCATCGGCAGCGCACCGGAGAGGGTCAGTGGGTTGACCTCGCCTGCACGGATGCGGCCCTGACGCTGAATGGTCCAGCGCTGCTCGACTGGACCGTGAACCAGCGAGGACTGCGTGTTGCACCTGTGTACAGCAATCGTGATCAGCACGGTTTCATGGCACCTCACAACATCTATCCCTGTGCGGGCGACGATGACTGGATCGCCATTGCCTGTCGCGACGATGCCGAGTGGGCTTCGTTCTCCGCCCTCATCAATCAACCTTGGACTGGATCATTCTCAGGTCTCAGCGCGCGCCTCGAGGGCCAAGACGAACTCGACCGGTTGATCTCCGCGTGGACGAGTACCCGCGACAAGTTTGAAACCGAGTCTTTGCTGCGTGCTCACCATATCCCGGTCGGCGCCGTGCAGAAACCGTCAGAGCGTATCGATCGAGATGCCACCACTGGCCGGTTCGGCCTGTGGCCAACGGTTGAACATAGCGCCATCGGCAAGGTGCGCGTTGACGGTCAACCCATGCATTTCTCTGTTACGGACTGGCAACAGACCAGGGGAGCACCTTGCCTTTCCGAACATACCCGCCAGGTGCTGACCGGCCTGTTAGGGTACACCGATGCCGAAGTGGATGCGTTTCAGGCCGAGGGCGTGCTGTGAGTGTGCTGAGCGGCATCCGCGTGATCGAAATCGCCCATGAACGCATCGCCTTTGCGGGCAAGCTGCTCGGCGAGCTCGGCGCCGATGTCATTCTCATCGAGCCACCTGAAGGGACACGGGCGCGGCATTACCCGCCCTTTGTGGACGATATCCCGGGTATCGAAACCAGCCTCTACTTTTGGCACTACAACGCCGGTAAACGGGGGATCACGCTGGACCTCGACACCTCCAACGGCGTGACAGAGCTGCACACGCTGCTGCGCACCGCTGATGTGCTCATCGAGTCCGAAGCGTCCGAACGGGTGGCTTCGCTACGGCTCGATGCGAACACAACGGCGCGCACCAACCCGCGGTTGATTCATGTTGCAGTCACGCCTTTTGGGCGGAGCGAACCCCTGAGTGACCTGCCGGAAGTCGACCTCACACTGATGGCCGCGGGTGGTCCGGTCTGGAGCTGTGGTTACGATGATCATAGCCTGCCACCGTCACGCGGCTGGGGCTTTCAGGGGTATCAGACCGGCTGCCACTTCGCCGTGATGAGTGTGTTGACCGCCCTGCTATACCGCGGCAACCAGCCTTCAGGCGGCGGGCAGTTCATCGATGTGTCGATCACCGCGGCCCTCAATGTCACCACGGAAGGCGCGTCCTATAACTGGCTAGTGGAGGGCAGCACCTTGCAGCGCCAAACTGGCCGACACGCAAGCCTTAGGCCCACCGGTGAGACCCAAATGCAGTGTGCTGACGGACGCTGGGCCAACACCGGTGTACCGCCCCGGTTTCCGGTGGAGTTCGCCCGCTTGCTGGATTGGCTGCGCACGCTCGGGCTCGAGGATCAATTCCCGGAAGCTGTTTTTCTGGAGATGGGTGCCCACTGGGAAGGTCCATTCGACCTTTCGAGAATCGGTGTTGACGACACCATTACTGCGGTCTTCGCAGCGGGGCGCGAAGCACTGCAACTGATCGCCCGGACGGTCCCTGCGCAGGCCTTCTTTGAAGGATGTCAGAACGCGGGTCTTGCGGTCGGGGTCATCAACAGTCCCGAAGAAGCCTTCGAGGATCCCCACTTCAAGGCACGGGGCATGCAGGTCCCACTCTATCGACCGGATCTGGACCGAACCGTGATCCATCCTGGGCCTCCCTTCAGCCTGCCGCTTTCGCCCTCACGGCTCCAGCGTCCTGCCCCGAGGCTCGGCGAACACAACCAGGAGATTGTTGGCGGATCCTGACGGAACAAATTTCGCGCCTTTCCTGACTTGAGGGTCAGGGACTTTGTAATCCTATCCTGCTAGTTTTGAATCCATGCAAACCACCACCGCGGCACCGCCACTCACCACTACGCAGACGCTGTCATTCGGAATCGGTCAGATCGCGGAAGGCGTCAAGACCAGCGTTTTCGGCACCTTCCTGCTTTTTTACTACAACCAGGTGCTCGGCCTGGCAGCTGATCTTGCCGGTCTCGCCATTGCCCTGGCACTGATCTTTGATGCCATCACCGATCCCATGGCAGGCAGCATTTCCGATCGTTGGCGAAGCCGACTGGGCCGTCGCCATCCGTTCATCTACGTATCGGCAGTGCCTTTTGGACTGGCGTTCTATTTCACCTTTGCACCACCCGAGGCGTTGCTTGCTGCCGGGCAGACTGCGCTCTTCGTGTGGATGCTGGCTGGCACTGTGTTGGTGCGAGGCTCCATGACCCTGTACTACGTCCCGCACATGGCTTTAGGCGCGGAACTCTCAGAGGACTACGATGAACGCACCGTACTCGTCGCCACGCGCCACTTTTTTGGTGCGCTCGGTTTTGTACTCGTGTTCATGCTGGGGTTCGGCTACTACTTTTCGCCGTCTCCGGAGTTTCCCAATGGCCAAACCAATCCCGATGCTTATCCGCCTTTCATGTTACTGGTCGCGATTATCGCGAGCTCGGCAATCCTCATCACCGCACGAGGCACCCAGTCACGAATTCCTTGGCTGCCGCAACCCCGTGTCGATCAACCCAGGGTCCGCGCCATCGATGTGATTACGGAGGCCTACAGCTCGCTGAGTAACAGTTCGTTCCGCTGGATGCTGAGTGGCTTCATCATCATCATCGTGGTGTTCGGTGTTGCCGGCGCCACGGGTCTGTATCTGGGCACG
>Ga0194122_10004096_pt1 | contig 14453 bp, 12 predicted proteins | sample TA2MahCa10mmetaG_FD_155487 | JGI IMG/M metagenome (GOLD analysis project Ga0194122, IMG submission 155487) | Freshwater microbial communities from Lake Tanganyika, Tanzania - TA2015021 Mahale Deep Cast 10m | ecosystem: Environmental > Aquatic > Freshwater > Lake | place: Tanzania: Lake... | reverse complement strand
ATTGTTTACTCATAGCTAATGTTAGCGGATGTAAACGCGTACCAGATCCACCGGCGAGAATAATTCCTTTCATTCTATTTCTTTTTTTTCGGACTCCTCATCTTTGTCTGTGCTTAATTGAAGTTCATTCCAGTCGATATCGCTTTGCTGGTCATAAGCATCGAAATAAGGCTCATTGAATGACTTGGACAACATCCATCTGTTTAGTGTTAGCAAGATTGAAGGAAGTATAATTAAGTTGCAAAGCATTGCTGATAATAAGGTCAACGAAACTAAAAGTCCAAGAGCTTGTGTACCACCAAATTGTGAAAAAATGAATACAGAAAATCCGAAAAACAATACGATTGAAGTATAAAACATACCCAAACCCGTTTCGCGAATAGCTTTTAGCACACATTCTTGTGGATTCCATTTTTGAAGTTTCAATTCTTGTCTGTATTTCGCAAGGTAGTGGATGGTATCGTCGACAGATATCCCAAAAGCAATGCTAAAAACGAGTAGAGTAGAAGGTTTAAGTGGAATCGCAAAAAAACCCATTACACCGCCTGTTATTAACAAGGGAAGAATATTTGGAACGATTGAAGCAATTACCATTCTCAACGACCTAAAGAGAATGGCCATCAATAAAGCAATAAATCCAATTGCGAAAAAAATACTCATAATCAAGTTATTGACCAGGTATTTTGTCCCCTCAGCGGCTACGACTGAGGATCCGGTAATATCAAATTTAAAGTATTCTTGATCGATGGCCGCTCGCAATTTCTGCCGAAAATCAGGCTTTTGAATAATTTGCCTTGCAAATTGAGGATCTTCTTCAAATTTTGATTTAAGCCCAAGCGGGTCCTCACTTCCAAAATACAAATCACTAAAGTTGTTGTATACCGCTGTATTGCTTTTAAAACTATCTATATAGTTTGGGTTATTCGCAATCTTACTGTAATAATTTTCCAATTGTTGACGATCAGGATTCAAAATTCGGTCGATGGTATCTTTAACTTTTTCGACCTTATCCACCACTTCATAGGAACCAATATCTCGTATTTGACACTGAATGCGCATCACGCGATTATTAGTATCTATTAATTCTTTTATAGAGTATTTTACATTATCTGAATTCTTACTAAAGTTTTTTACATAGTTATTATAAAAATCACTTTTAACCTCCATAAATTTTCCACTGGGTAATTCATATTGCGTTGAATCATTAGCAAGGTAAGCCATATGAATCCACTTAATAATGTCAACTGCGGAAACCGATTTTGAGAACATGGTGTCTTTCGACAAAGCAGACTGCACACTTTCAATTTTTTCGAGTATCTCAAATTTCCACCACTTATCGTTGGGATAGCGCACCATGACTTCAAACGGAATTGATCCACCGAAATTTGACTCCAAAAATTTCACATCCCTTAAAATATTATCGTTTTGAGGCAAATCTCCTGTTATGTTTCCAGTTGGAAATATTTTTGTTAAACCATAAATGGAAATGATTACTAAAATAATTGAAATCACATAAATTTCCCGTCTCCTTCTCTGAACAATTGTTAGAATAAAACGAATCATTCCGGTAGCAAATTTGCGATCCAAATGTTTTAGGTGCCTTTTTTTTGGCGGCTTAAAGAAAGAGGTTAAAATAGGTAAAATGCATAAAGAGATTATGAATACCATGATGATATTCATACTTGCCGCAAGTCCAAATTCAATAAGTTTTTCAGAATTTGTAAAAGCAAAAGTTAAAAATCCAATAGCAGTTGTAAAATTTGTAAGAAATGTTGCTGTACCAATTTTTTGAATTACCTGTGAAAGCGCCTTTATTTTGTTCCCGTGCAACTTGACCTCCTGGTGAAATTTTGTCATTAAGAAAATACAATTCGGAACACCGATTACGATCATTAATGGAGGTATCAAGGCCATTAAATAAGAAAGTCTCCAGCCAATAAAACCAATGCTTCCCATTGACCAAACCACTGCAATTGCAACCACCGTCAAACAGATACCCACAACACGAAAAGAGCGGAAGAAGATGTATAGTAACAGCGCTGTTACTAAAATAGAGATCGCAATGAATAGGAACATTTCACCCTGAATTCTTTTTGCAATTACCACACGAATATAGGGTAAACCTGAAAAGTGCATTTTACCAAGTTTTGGCTCATAACGCTTAGCAATATTTTCTATTTCATAAACTAATGTGCAACTGTCCTTATCGGTTAAATATTCTTCTTCAAGACCGACAAGCATTACGGAAACATTCTCTTTTTTATTGTAGAGAATATCCTTGAAAAATGGATTGTTTCTAATTTCGTCACGAATTTTCTTTACACCCTCACGTGTTTTTAGTTTGTCGTCCGTAACAATTGGTGTAGGCGGGTATTCGAAGCCCACTTTGCTAGAGTCCATCAGTCGTTTGTTCTTTAAAGCAACCAATGTAGCTTCTGAAATTACTGAATTTACTCCGAAGCCCGATTTGGCCATGATTTCCGAGCCCATGTCTCTCCACAATTTCAAGTTTTTAGGAGTATATAATGAATCTGACTCTAATGCAATGATGAGTATTCCACCATCCTCACCAAACATTTCCTTAAATTCCTTGTATTTTTCGGTTGTAGGAGAGTCCTTAGGAAGTGCCAAACCATACTTATTGTCCAAATTCAAGGAGGTAAATGCATGATAACCAAGAAAAACGGTAATCAATACAATGACGCCAAGGATAATGAAACGATTTCTGAGTATTATATTAGCAATCCACTGCCACATGTAATCGACTTTGTTGAATCAAACGACAAAGGTAACAAAATACTTAAAATAGCTTTTGAATTGAATTAGAGCCAACGAAAAAGATCGTCGAACATACGTCTTCCCCAAGGTTGACTCCCAAATTTCTTTTCTATGTCTGCCTTCAATTCTTTGATTGTAAGAACCTTGTTTTTTCCAATGTTTGCCTGTAATTCCTCTTTTTTTGGTTGAATAAATTCCACTTTTTTAGCAAAGTAAATAATACCACCGTCTTCAGTTGCTACTCCTAAAATGGTACCTGGTAAACCACAAAATCCTTCAGGGCCAACAGATGGAACTAAACTTGTCGAATACCATGCATAGATGCGTGTACTGTCATTTTTCTGGTATATTGCTTTTCTGCAATCGTACCCTGCTATGTTGCGAGTATTTTCAGTAATCTTCCAACTGCGTTGAGGTAAGCTGTCTTCTATATACAAAAATTGACCAAAAAGGGATAAAACGGTTAACTGTTTAATTTCGCTTAGGTTCTGATAATAAGCATTCTTCGATGTCATCCAACTCACCTCACTTGGGTTGTTGTCTTGCAAAGGGATGAATGCTGAGGCTGTGTCATTAAAATAGAAAGTGAAGGACTCGTTTCTTATTTTATTGTTTTCGTTGATCATACGTTTCATGCGCTGATCAGTGTATCGTTTTTCTAAATTGGTTCTTCGCTCAAAAGTAATTTTACCAAAGACATGATGTTGGGAAGCAACCTGAAAACAACTCACTAAGAATATAAAAATTACAAATACTTTCATCAACTTTTTACTTTTTAATACCATCCTTTCCATTCCTCTTCCTTCGTTTTATTGCGGTTAAATTTATATGTCAAACGCAATAGGAAATACCTGGAAATTATTTTTGTAAAATTATCCGTTACGATATTTCCATTGATTTGCCGTTGAAGATTTAAATTTTGATTCAATAAATCGTTTCCAGATAAAGTAATAATTAAATTTTCTGTTTTTAAGAATGATCTACTTAATTCCGTATTCACTACGAAAATATTTCTGTTAAAACCGGCCGTCCGTTGTGAGTTAATTACATACTTAGCATCTGCTTTAATCTTAAAATTTGCCGGCAACTGCCATTCAAAATCTACTTTATAGGTTTGCGTTACGAAAGGAGTATTAGATGCTGAAGCTAGTGAACTAACAGGACTGGTGTAACTGTAATCTCCCCCTACGCTTATTTGCAACGAATCCAGTTTTAATTCGAATTCAGTACCTCCTGATATACTGCGGTTCTGCGTAATGTTTTCTTGATCGTTAATAATGTTCGTGTAACGCATGTAAGAAGCATTTACATTTGGGTTGATTTCAAATTTTCTGTTGAACAATGGTAATCCAAAACCGGCAAATAAGTTAGAAAATATATTTCCGTCCACATTTTCAGTTCTCGAAATGGTTCGTCCATAAGAATCAAAACTAGTAGAATTGGCAAAAGCATTATTTGTAAGCGAAGCATTAAAACCACTCCAAATGTAGCGACCTGTTAAGGCCGACCATGTATTGAAATTCATTCTCACATTATGAACATAATTTGGTTTTAAATCAGGATTTCCTTCTTGCATGCGATTAGGATTAGAATTATCCCGAACAGGTTGCAAATCGCTTACACTCGGTTGTTGCGAATTAGTAGTGTAAAAGAACCCAAACCGCTTGCTTATACTTGGTTTAAATTGATAACTGAACTGTGGTAAATAATTACTGATGTTTTGAGGTGTTACACTATCTGTTATAAGATTTCGATTGGTAATGTCGATGTTCCTGAAGCCAATACCTCCAATGAGGGTGTGTTTCCTGTCTTCATATATACCTAAAATTGTTCCGCGATTTTGTTGACGAATGTTGTCAAAATTATTCGAGAAAAGAGTATTTTCGGAGGTATACAACCCCGAATTTACATCCAAATCGTACGTTCTTTTGTCTTGTAACTGATCGCCAAACTCATATAAATATTCGACTTGTATTTTAATTCTTTCGGTGATTGGCTCTGTGTAGGTAAGAAGAGTGTAATGATTGGTTGAGCCATTTTCATTGGTTTTATCTTGACGGAAAGTAGTATCTGGACTACCGACTAAATCAAACTGTGCTGCATTCAATAATTGACCAGTGGTCCTATTTTTACTGTAGTTCAATATATACTTTAATTCCAACTCTCGTTTCGGCCGTTTAAACTTTCTTCTAAGCAGAGCTTCTGAATTACTCGTAATTCCTAACGATTCATCCTTGTTTTTAATATCGCTTCTTAACGATCTTATTTGCAAACTGTCTATGAATTCTGAAATACTGGTATTATCAGCAACAGCTTCATCGAAATTAACATTGGGTTTCAACTCAAAAAATGTCAAGGAATCTATATTCATCGAAAAATTCATATTTATGCGATGAGAAGTATTGGTTGACTTATTATTTGAAGAATCTTTTGTAAAAAATGTCGTGTCTGGGAGAAAATACTGAGAGAAGCTTGAACTAGCTACATCCAATCGTGTGTCGTAATAGGCATAATTGAATCCTATTTTTCCTGTTTTTCCTATTTTATCAGTGTAATAAATTCCTGCCTTTACAGTTCTCGGAATCCCACTCGTGTTGTTCGTATTTCCTTGATTCCAGTTTGACATGCCTGAATTATTGCGTTCATTTTCCAATCCGAACTTATTCATGTCTCCCCATTTAAAATTGGACTTAGGTGTATTTGATCCTAGTAAAAAGATAGAAATTTTTTGTTTCCCTTCAAATTTATTTGCCAAAATCTCAGTTTCATAGAAAGGATTGTCTTGAAATAACCCAAAATCTGTCGCTGCCGAAAATTTACCAAAGTATCCTTTTTTGGCATCCTCCTTCAATTTTAAATCTAAAACTTGAATTTTATCCTCCTCCCCGGCTTTGGCGTTTTCTTTCTCTTTCTCGTAAATTTGAACAGATTCAACCCCCTTGGCGCCTAAATTTCGCGTAGCAATTGTTGGGTCAGTTCCGAAAAATTCGTCTCCATCCACCAATACTTGATTTATTTGCTTTCCTTGGGAAGTAATGGTTCCGTTTTCATCAACTTTGATTCCAGGTAACTTTTTTAATAAATCCTCTACAACGGCATTTTCACCAACCTTAAATGAATCCGCCACATAAACGAGTGTATCTCCTTTGAAGTAAATTGGGTTTTTATTAGCATAAACGATTACTTCTTTCAACTGCTTCGACTTTCCGCTCAACGAAATTTTGGGAATGTCTATCTCACTGTTGCTTTTACTACCGAAAATAAAAAAAGTCTTTGTATCGTATTCCGGATGCTCAACGTAGAGAGTGAAGGTGTCCACTTGAAATCCAGTTAAACTAAATTCTCCATTAATATTTGTCCTTGTATGTCTGAGCAGTACAGAGTCTTTGATTCTTACTGCCATAACTCCTGTATTTGGAAGCGGTTTGGTACCGGAAGTATCGAATACAACCCCTTTGACTCTCATTTCCTGTGCTTGTAACTTAAATGTAAGCGTGACAAAAATGACAAGTGATAAGAATTTTTTCATGATTTTTTATATTCTCAATAACGCTTATTAATGAATTTTGTTTCCGTATTACCGAATTTTTACTTCTAATAAACGTTGGTATTCAATATTATCTGCTTTTGTAATGGTAAAGGAAACATTTAATCTTTTGCCCATAAAAATATCAGGATGTCTGAGAAGTTTCGTAATATCTCCTTTTGAATTTTTATCTATTTTGAGGGTCGAATTGTATTCATCAGTCCCCACTACTAGGAATTTACTCCCATTAAAATCACTGAAACCACGGAACAATACCTGAAAAGGGCCTTCTTGATTGACCAACTGAATGACGCGATTTTTATCTTTCATCTTTTTATCAATCGCTGAGAATGAAATAAACTCTAGGGAATCAAATTCCATATGACTTTTTCCGCAAGAATATACCACTTGCTCGGCCGAATCTAAATAAGATTTAGTTATTGAAAATTCGAATGCATCATCCTTAATTTTAGATTCCTCTGAAATCCAATAAAACAAACCTCCTCGTCTAAAATAGTAGGAACACAACTCAGATGAACCGTCTTTTCTCAAATCTTCTACAATTACTTTTTTAATTGATTTTTCTGAATCAAAAAAGACTAATGCACTCGTATGAGCATCGTCATTACTCAGATAGTGTAAAGTTGGACCGTTCGTTAATTCTTTTGAGCTATCGATTTCCTTGATGAACCCTAAAAACACTTCCTCTTGCAGGAAACTCGCTTCAACAGTTTTCAATGGCGATTTCGGAGGGTCTGATTCTTTACTATTTTCTTGATCTTTACACGATTGAAAAATCACAAACAAGAAAGTAATCGCAGAACAAAACTTAAAAAAGTATTTTAACCTTAACATGGCTCGCAAAGATAAAACTTTATATGGCAATACTCGTTTTATAAAATCAAATGAGTTGAAAGCTTAGAGTTTTTAAAATACTTGAACTGTTTATCGTAATTTTGATACATGCCCGAAATTATAGGAATAGACTTTGGACTAAAAAGAACAGGAATAGCAATGTCTGATGTAAATCAAATTATTGCTTCACCTCTCATAACAATAGCTTCAAGCAATCTAATGGATTACTTAAGTGTAATCATTCATAAACATGGGATTTCGGAAATCGTTTTGGGATTTCCTTCAAAATTAAATGGCAATGAATCTCACATTACGCCAAATGTATTGTTATTAAAAGAGGAATTAGAAAAGAACTTTACAACTATCAAAGTATTTTTACAAGATGAAAGGTTCACAAGTAAAATAGCATCACATACGATATCAAAAATTGGAACGAACAAACAAAAAAAAAATAAAGGACTAGTCGATCAAGTCAGTGCAAGCATTATTTTACAAGATTTTTTAAATGGAAAAAATTCATAACACATACTTTAACTATTTTTGCAAAACGAATAAGCCTCATGATACTACCAATAGTTGCATACGGTGACCCAGTATTGAAAATGGAAGCGGAAGAAATCGATGACTCTTATCCTAAGTTAAAATCTTTAATTTCTGATATGTTCGAAACCATGTATGAAGCAAAAGGTGTTGGCCTTGCAGCTCCTCAAATCGGAAAGAGCATTAGACTCTTTATTGTGGATGGTGCACCTTTCGCTGATGCAGAAGGAGATGAACCGGACCCAAGGGCCGCAGGAATAGAGACATTCAAAAAAGTATTTATTAACCCAATCATTGAGGAAGAAAGTGGATCAAAATGGTTATTTCAAGAGGGATGTTTAAGCATTCCCAAAATAAGAGAGAATGTTTCGCGGCATGAGAAATTATGTATATCCTACTATGATGAAAATTGGGATTTTCACGAAGAAAACTTTGACGGTTATGCCGCTCGAATAATTCAGCATGAATATGACCATTTAGAGGGGATTTTATTCACTGATCACTTGAATCCACTCAAGAAAAAATTACTCCAAAAAAAATTACAGAATATTTCTTCAGGCGATATATCCATCGCTTATAAAATGAAGTTTCCAAATAAAAAATGACATGTTAAAATTATTTTTGTACCTGCTTTTATTCAGTCTTTTTGCCTGCAACAATTCAAAAGAGGAGTCGCCTAATTCGGAAAAGCCTAATTCAATAACTACCCCACCGATTTCAAAAGATTTACCTCACTTGCTCTCGCGTGTTAAACAATTTGAGGATTCAATTACTAGTGAAATTTCAAAAAATCAAAACAAACCAATTAGGGCAGTCACTTTTTTTGAATTGATCAATCGACTAAAGGAAGTTGTTACGTACTTCCCAAAAGCACCTGAAACAGCCGATTGCCTCTTCAAACTGCATATAAAATTAGGCGAAATGAAAGATTACAGCGAGTCCATTGCATATGGAGATACACTGCTGCTGCGTTTTCCGGAATTTAAAGACCGCGATTTTGTTCTGCAGAGTATTGCAACTACCTATGATATTTACCTCCGACCAAGAAATTCAGAAAAAGTACGTTACTATCTTAACCAACTTTTATTGAGTAAAAACCTGAAAGAAGCAGAAAAAAAAGACTTAAAGGATAGACTCAACTACATTCATCTGGATATTATCGCGTACAGCACGAGGCTTAATAAAAATAATCTAGCGAGGTAGTGTTATTATTCCAATGCTCGAAAAAGGAAATATAAGATTTTTTTACATCCGATTCATCGGTCAAATAAATTAAAGAGTCGCACACACATGTAGCAAGAGTTGCTGCCATAATTAGCCTGTGGTCTCCGTGTACTTTTACTGAGCCCCCATTTATTTTACCAACTCCAAAAATAGAAATAGAATCCACTGTACTTTGATAGGATACACCAAAAACATCTAGCATATCGAGTATAGAAGTAATTCGATCCGATTCTTTATTTTTTAATCTCTTCGTGGAGTAAAAATGAGATGTCCCGGAAATTCCGCATGCAAATATCGCGAGAACAGGAAATAAATCCGGGCAATTCATCAAGTCGAGAGAGAAAGGTTGGAGTTCTTTGGAAGGTTTACAAACGCCAATTTTACAACCATGAACCATAACCTTGGCCCCAGCCTGTTGTATTACATCAAGAATAATTTTATCAGGCTGATAGGAATCTAAATTCAAACCGGACAAACAAATCTCTCCTTTCAAAGCCGCTGCAGCAAACCAAACTGCTGCGCTACTCCAATCACCGCCAATACGATACGAAAAGTTTTCTAGAGATTTCTTTCCCTTGAACATGTAAGTCGCACCAGATTGAGTCACAGAATATCCAAATTTCCGCAGTATATCAACGGTCAGTTGTAAATACGGAAAACTTACCGCACTTTTAATTGTGATTTTTGAAATCTCAGGGAGGTTCGCGAGCGCAATAAAAATACCAGATATACTCTGTGAACTGTCCTCGGCCTGAAGCGTATATTCACCTGCACTCAATTGGCCTGAAATACAAAATTGTTTGTTCTCCAATGAATGAACGTCAATTCCAATCAGGGTCAAATGTTCAACCAATTCCGTGAAATCGCGCCTCAACAAACTCTTTTGTGCTTCCAGTATTACAGTTTCTGCCCAATGCAATGAAATAGTCGCAAGACTCCGAAAGGCGAAACCTGACTCATTCACATTTAAGGTAAGCTGTGATTTTTTTTCAGGAAAAGATAAAAACGAAATACCCTGAGTGTCCATGACGATACCAAAACCAGCAGCTTTTAAAAGCTCTATGACAGATAGGACGTCGGTACTCGGTTCATCCATTAAAATTCTTATTGATTGGCCTTGGAGCGCACCGATTAAAATTGCTCGCTGTGCCTCACTTTTTGAGCAAGGAACCTTAAGTTCACCACTCACCGATTTTATTGGAAATAATTCCATTATTTACGCCCTATTGAATATATGAAGCTTGAATTCGTATAGCCTCTTGATGAATTAGTTTCAGTAGTTGTGAGACCATTTCAGTTGAAAGGCCAAGCTGCTTTGCTTTCTGAACATTACGTTCCCGAAGTTCCATCCATCTTTTTGCTTGATAAATCGTGGTATTATTTTCTGATTTAAGTTGACCAATTTGGTCAGCAATGTGCATCCTTTCCGCCAAAATCTCAAGAACCCTGCTGTCTAAACTATCGATAAGCTTTCTTAAATCCAGAATTTCTTTGGTCAATAAATCTGTGCGGTCGCGAAACCGGATGTTAGACAATATCTGTAATAATTCTGGGCCAGTAACTTGCTGCTCAGCGTCCGTCCAAGCATTTAACGGATCATGGTGAACTTCTAAATGCAGCCCATCAAAATGTAAATCCATGGCAATTTGACTTAACTCCAATAACAATGCCCTGCTTCCTCCCATGTGAGACGGATCAGAAATAAGTGGAATATCTGGACGTTCAATTTTAAAATCAAGTGCTATTTGCCAATTCGGGTCATTACGGTAACGTAATTTTTCATACACCGAGAATCCACGGTGTATGGCATGCAGTGCATGATTTGTTGCTTTTTCAACGCGTTCAATTGCACCAATCCAAAGTTTTAAATCAGGATTTACAGGGTTCTTGATAAAAACAGGAATATCTACACCCTTCAAAGAATCTGCAATTTCCTGCACTGTGAAAGGATTGGTTACTGATCGAGCACCAATCCAAAACGCATCAATTCCCGATTTTAATGCAAGTTCAACATGATGTGCTGAGGCAACTTCTATAGCAACCTTATAGCCGAATTGCTGTTGAATTTCATTCAACCATGGCAGTGCTTCAGCACCGTGCCCCTCAAACGAACCTGGTCGTGTCCGTGGCTTCCAAACTCCGGCACGAAAGTACATGAATGAAATTTCTTTCAGCTGACTGGCCGTGGCGGTGAGTTGCGCTAGCGACTCAGCGCTACAAGGCCCCGCGATGTATAAAGTATTCTCCACGCTTTAACAAACAAAGAAACATAATAAATAGTTGCTACTTTGCGTAATTTACAGTACGTTTCTCGCGAATTACAGTAACTTTAACCTGCCCGGGATAGGTCATTTCTGTCTGGATACGCTGAGAAATAGTAAAAGAAAGCTCTTCTGACTTTTGATCCGAGACCTTTTCTGCCTCCACTAAAACCCGCAATTCACGGCCCGCTTGTATCGCATATGCACTCGATACTCCATCGTATGAAAGAGCCAATGATTCCAACTCTTTTATCCTTTTAATGTATGCCTCAACAATTTCTCTTCTCGCTCCAGGCCGAGCACCTGAAATGGCATCACAAACTTGAACAATTGGAGAAATCAGAGTAGTCATTTCAATTTCATCGTGGTGTGCACCTATTGCATTTAATACTTCTCCTTTCTCACCAAATTTTTCTGCTACTTTCATCCCTAAAATGGCGTGTGGCAACTCGGGTTCCTCGTCAGGAACTTTCCCAATGTCGTGGAGAAGCCCTGCACGTTTTGCTAACTTCACATTTAGACCTAACTCAGCGGCCATTATGGCACATAAATTTGCGACCTCGCGGGAGTGCTGCAATAGGTTTTGACCATAAGACGACCTGTACTTCATGCGTCCAACCATGCGCATCAGTTCGGGATGCAATCCGTGAATACCTAAATCGATGGTTGTTCTTCTCCCTGTTTCGGCAATTTCTTCTTCCAATTGTTTTTTCGTTTTTGCAACTACTTCTTCAATTCTTGCAGGATGAATTCGACCGTCTGTGACTAATTGATGGAGAGATAGTCTCGCTATCTCCCTACGAACAGGATCAAAGCAAGAAAGTATAATAGCCTCAGGCGTATCGTCTACTATAATTTCAACACCAGTAGAAGCCTCCAAGGCGCGAATATTGCGTCCTTCTCGTCCAATAATCCGACCCTTCACCTCATCCGACTCAATGTTAAAGACAGTCACCGCATTTTCGATCGCCTGCTCTGTTGCAACACGCTGAATGGACTGAATTACAATCTTGCGCGCCTCGCGGTTTGCATTAAGTTTAGCTTCTTCCGTAATTTCTTTGATGGAGGCCATGGCGGCAGTCCGCGCCTCATCTTTGAGTGCTTCCATCAATTGCGTCTTTGCATCGTTCACAGAAAGGTTACCGATTTTTGATAATTCTGCCACCCTTTTTTGTTGGATTTTATCAATTTCTTGAAGCCGTAGCTCTAGACCCTGATATTTTGAATCAAAATCAGACTGTATTTTTTTAAGTTCTCCTTCTTTCCTTCCAATTTCCTCCATTTTTTGATCCAGATTTTTTTCTTTTGAACGTGCACGATCCTCGTTTGATTGAAGTTTTCTTTCTCTGTCTTTCATAACTGCCTCGTGCTCCTCCTTCAACTTCAGAAAATTCTCTTTCGCCTGAAGCATTTTTTCTTTTTTGATGCGCTCCGCCTCCTGCTCAGCATCTTTAATTAATTTTTGACTTTTTGTTCTGAGTAGAGATCGCTGCGCGACGAGCGTAACGCCGCCACCAGCTAATAAACCTAGTACTCCATAAATGATTACATCCATTTCCTTAAAATTTAAGGTCTTGAAATGCGGAAATTAGAGAAGGGATTGCAAACTGTCTTTTAATGACGCAAGTTGCTCGTTCAGCTCCTGGTCATCGACATTTCCTTTTTCGACTTTACTCGTTTTGGAATATTTCGCTAATAATTGTAACGAAGACATAGCAAGAAGATCCTGAGCATCATTTACAGCGTAGTGCTTTCTCAGGTATTCTACGGCCCTATTGATTTCCTCTGCAGCCTTCATCACAGCACTTTTTTCGTCCTCTGATACATTTAAAGGGTAAGTTCTCCCTACAATGGAAACTTTTATGGCACTCTTACTCATACTATTTCTTCAATTTTTCAATGTAATTATCAATTTCCTTCACTAATTTGTCAATGGCCTCGTTGTCTCTTCCGCCAATACTTTTCTCAACCAAATTAGTTTCCGTCTTAATCAATACTGATTTCAACTCATCAAGCTCTTTCTTCAATTGAGCTACAACTGACTCTGCACTCAATAGCTGTGATGATAGGTTCTCATTTTTCTCAATCAGCGCTTCTTTATCAGTTTCACAAGCAAGTAACTTTCGACGTGCAGAATCTGCTAAATTCTGAATATCAACTATAAGTTCTTTTGTTTTATCAGTCATCATTTAAGACTTTGTACAAAGTTAACAATGAAAGGAACATCAACATCATTTTTCAAAATCTATTTTATTTTTTTTTAAATTTTCTATCTTTGAGTATGCGTTCACTCCTCTTTTTTTTTCAACTTGTACCTTACTATTTTCTTTCACAAAACGCAATTGTGTCAGACGGTATTCACTCTCCACTCGGCCTTCCACTGAATGTCAGTAGTTTTTTTGGCGATATCAGACCAAATCACTTCCACATGGGTATGGATTTTCGAACCAATGGGGTTGAAGGCATACCGATTTATTCCATTCGAGAAGGATACGTTTCAAGAATTCGCATTTCGAGAGACGGTTATGGAAAGGTACTGTATGTTAATCATCCGAATGGACAAACCTCAGTTTATGCGCATTGTTCGAAATTTTTCGGCAAGGTAGATTCCGCGGTAGTCCAATGGCAAATCCAACATCAACAAAATGAAATAGATATAACACTTGACGCTTTCACACTCCCTGTAATCAAAGGTCAACAAATTGCTTATTCGGGAAATTCAGGCAATTCTACAGGTCCACACCTGCATTTTGAAATTAGGGAAACCCTCTCAGAAACTGCATTGAATCCCCTAAATCATGGATTTCGTTTAATCGATGATTTCGCACCGTTTATCGAAACTATCAAATTAGTTCCGATTTCAAAACAAGGATTCGTCATTGGAAATTCTCATATTTCCGTAAGCCCAACCTTAGACAAAACGAAAAATATTGAAGCTTTACCGCATATATCCTTGACGAAACCAACTTTTTCCGAGGCGGCATCCGTTGGTTTATTGATACAGGGGGGAGATAAAATGACGATCAATGGAAATAAATTTGACATATTTAAATCCGAAGTTTATTTTAACAATGCGCTCGTCTACCGTTGCGTGATGGACTCTATCTCCTTTGATCATACCTGTTATGTTAATGACTATTGCGATTATCAGGCGTATCGAATAAATAAAATGAAGTGGCATAAATTATTTTCATCTGAGGGAAATCCTCTACATATATACAAACTAGATGAAACAACGGATTATTTAACTAAGTTTTCTTCGCAAAAAA
>Ga0194122_10004087_pt1 | contig 14468 bp, 11 predicted proteins | sample TA2MahCa10mmetaG_FD_155487 | JGI IMG/M metagenome (GOLD analysis project Ga0194122, IMG submission 155487) | Freshwater microbial communities from Lake Tanganyika, Tanzania - TA2015021 Mahale Deep Cast 10m | ecosystem: Environmental > Aquatic > Freshwater > Lake | place: Tanzania: Lake... | reverse complement strand
CAAAGTTGCCTGAATATTGCACAACCAGTGAGTTGTCAAGCTCCCATTCGTAAGTAAGGGTTGCAGCACGTTTGTTGATTTGGTGGGGGGGCTGAACTGACCAGTTAGGTATTACCTCATACTTGGGGGAACACATATATTCACTGGTTGCGCGTGACCGCATAGACTCAGACAACACAACTGTCGATCTGCTATTAGCGATGACTAAGGAGATGAGTAGCTTCCATAAAGAGAGTATCGGACCCTTAGAGGGAAGTATTCCCGTAAGTGATGCTGAGCGAGGGAAAAGGTCTTGAAGTACAAACACATATGGTTTGCGGCAAAAGAACGTAAGCAATAGTCCAACCACTCCAGCGAATGGCGGGTTTGAATAAATGAGGACCTGATCATAACGGTAACAGTTGCGGAGAGACCACAAGAACGACTTCAGCAGAAATAGGATTCCAGAAATGGCCTTCAGAGATATCAATAAAGACGAGGTTGCTGTTTTATTTAGTCTTACGACCTCGAGATTACTATGACTGCTGCCGGCTGTTGAGGTTAAAACGATAACCTCGAAAGAAAGATTTGCAAAGGCAATCGCGAGATCTGTAGAGAGTTGAGCTGTTGCGGTTGTACTAGGCTCAAAGTATTCGCTTAGAATAAGTAGGCGAGGGCGCAAAGATGTCATGCTAGAGAGGCCTTCCTTGCCTAGCCCGAAGAGCCTGAATGACTTTAATAACAATAATGAGTTCATAGAAAGACATCATAAGGCAGAAGACGAGCGACTGCCATCCCTCCAAGAATCCGAGCTGAAGAAAGTATTTTTGTACAAAACGGAGTAAAGGTCGCAAGGGCCATAGTCGCGCAGCAAAAAGACGCATATCGGAGAGGCGTTCTGTGACAAAAAGACGGGAGTTGTAAGAGAGTAGATAATCGGCAATTAAGCTCGATTCACGATCGGCGTAGCGAATATGTCGAAGGAGCCAATCATCAATACCCTTGCTAAAAGAGTAGTGTTCATATGGCATATAGATATATGAAGTAACGGCATCACCGGAGAATTGCTCCCATACCCCACCCACAAAGGTGGCGAAGCCACGCCTGATGAGCCTTGGGTGCCAATTAGGGTAAGCTTGAGTATGTTTAAGCCACCGACCCAGGAACCAATAGCGAGGACAGAGATAGAATGCAGTGGCACCATTCGGATAGAGTATAGATTCCTGGATGCGATTCATAAGTTTTGTGCTTAGTTGTTCGTCCGCATCGAGAAACAAAACCCAATCTGATTGGAGCTCGGGCTGAAGTAAGGCCCAGTTACGTTGTTCAGTAATCAAGAATGGCGGACTTTGAATATTGGTAAGTAGGGTCGCATCGTAAGACCTTGCTATGGAAAGAGTTGAATCAGTACTGCCACTGTCAATAACTATAAGTTGATCGCACCATGAAAGCGATGTTAGAGCGCGGGCAAGGTTGACCTCTTCGTTGAGTGTAAGAACAACTCCAGCGATGGTAGGACGACATTCCATTTAGATAATACGCTCGTATAGAGCTAGGACTTGAGCAGCTATTGCTTGTTGGGAGTATCTGTCATTTACCCAGGCTTCCGAAAGAGATCCGGGACGATTAGAGCTAATAAGTTGTTTAAGGATAATATTCCATGTCTTAGATCTCCGTATTCCAGAACTGACTCCAGGACAAAGGGACAAAGACTCGTGAACTCCGACATTCTTACTAACAGCGACACCACATCCTGACGCAAGAGCCTCGATCACAATATTGCCAAAGTTTTCATGACGACTAGGGAGTAGTAGCCAATCGGCAGCGTTCAGGGGTCCTAGGAGTTCTGAGGATGGGACTGAACCAAACCAGTGACACCGATGAAGCAAACCACAAGACTTAAGTTTTCGTCGTAAACGTATTGCAGATCCATCGTCATCATCTCCAATAAGAACAAGTTGCCATTGGTATTTAACGATACTTTTCAAGGCTTTTGGGAGAAGATCTAGACCTTTCTTGTGGTGAATGCGGCCAGCAACGACAAATAAGACATCGTCAGCTGGGATCTGGTTCTCGTGCCGCCAGTTAGCGCCAATCGTTCGATCACAGTAAAACTTGTCTAGATCAATCGGATTGGCTACTACTTCGACATGAGGCTTTAATCTGAGCCACCTGATTTCACGCGCTTCTTGGTCGGTTGTACAATGCAGAGCCGTAGCGCGTTGGAGAAGTGGTCTTTCAAATAGCAAGAAGTAGGGAACTTTCTTCCACCAACCCCGTCTCCACGAGTAAGGACCGAGAGCGCCGCGTAATGTTTGAATAACGGGCACCTGGGCATGATGCGCGGCATGTTGCACATGCAGGCCAAGAGGTTGCCAGATTGAGCTCAAATGTAGGAGATGGGCCCACTCGATGTGAACAGTCAATGATTCAACCAACAGACGTGATGTGATAGGTCCACTATGCTTATCGACAGGGTAGTAAGTCACCTGAACGCCGTTTACATTCTGTGGGAGGCCCAATTGATCAGAAGGGAAATCTGGCAAGCCTGCGTTAGTGGTGATGACTCGGACATCTACTCCTTGTTGAACCAGACCTTCACATAGGCGAGAAACACTCAGAATTGGCCCACCAAATTGCCAAGCGGGCGCATAGACCGGGATGAAGTGGAGGACACGCATCAGGTTCGACTTCTCAAAGCATGATGGAGAGAAAAGAGATCATGACGTTGATAAAAGCCTACTAAGAAAAAAGTAATAACATATAGAGTGGGAGCCGAGGAAAATGCTTGATCATTAATGGCTTGGAAGAGAGATATTAGCAACAGAGAGGCGCTCGCGAGTGTGAGGAGTAAGATTTTTTGTGGGTTTTTCAGCAACTGAACCATGGGCAGTCCAAAACCGATTAAGGGGATAATTACATACAGCAGACGAACGATCAAATAGGCTGCTATTCCAGCTTTAGGGATCCAGAGCCAACCTAGAATTGCGGAGGACACAGCAGCTCCATTTTGCCAAAGACCATAAACGCGAGTATAGCCAGCGGCCAATAGTGGTTGAACTGCAAGTTGAGATAGACATTCAAATAGAGCTGTGATCAGCAAGAGGCGCGTGGGGAGAGATGCTGAGCTAAAATCAGGTCCGAATAGCCAGACAATGATAGTTTGTTCGAACATACAATAAAGCAAGAGAAATTCGAGTAACAGGAACCAGATCATACGAAGAGGTTTCTCAAGCGAAATCACTTGTTTTGCGAAAGTCGATTCGGATCGCAACTTTAAAAACAATACGGGAACAAGAGTCGCCGGAAAAAAGGCAAAGAGCTGTTGCAGGATTTGACCTGCTCGCAGATAACCAATCTCAGCAAGTCCACTTCCAGAGGCAAGCTTCAGAAGCAAGGGATAAAAGATAATTGAGGCCAACAGGTTTGCTCCGTAGAAAGGAAGGCCACGTTTCAATAATGTAGTTAGACTGCTTGCTAGAAGAGGCCAGAGCGTGAGTGGTTTCCAGAGGTCTCCCAAAGTTCTCTTGAGCCAGAGGCACTGAAGGAAAGCGATGAAAGTCCATCCAGCCATAGCCCCCAAAACACCGGCATACAGAGAACAAGCTGCAGCAGACAAGAGGCGAAGAGGGAAGAACAAGCCCTGTCTAAGAGCGAAATATCCAGTCCGTTGACTGACAAGCAGAACCTCCCAGGCCGATGCAGAAGTGCCCTCGCAGGCAATCATCAGGAGGAGTAAGATAGTCAAGCTGAAGCGATGATTAGCTGTCAGATCAACAGGAAATAGGCCCTGGCCCGAACAGACCCAGATCGCAGTGCCAATACAAAACAATGCCGTGGTCAGAGTGCAAAGTTGAGATAACGCTCGGGCAAGATGGGCCGCACTCTCTCTGTCCATAACTTCAGGCTGGCCACCCAATTCAAAATTGAGTGCATAGTCACCGCCACATCGGACTATGGTGTCACCGGTCTGTACGGTAGTGGTCACCAGGTTAAAGAGCCCAAGGTCAGCAGGACCTAACCAACGACTCAACAGCAAGTTACTGACAAAGCCAAACATGCGGCCTATGCCAGCGCCGCTCGCCAAATGCAACCAACCGCGACGCATCGCTGTCATTGAGCGAAAACGGAATCTAAAAGCCTTTGCGCAGCTGCTTTAGTAGTGAATTGACAAACCCAATCACGTGAGGCTTGAAGCAGGCGACGATATAGGGGCAAATTAGCTTCCAAAGCATCTAGTTGCTGCTGGAGATGAGGTAAGTTGTGGTAACTGACACAGTTCACACCAGGATGCAAACCGTGAGGAGCACAAGCGACTGGCTTGCTCTCGAGCTGCCGGACACAGGGCAGTGAACCTGCTGCTGCAATCTCATAATGCCTGAGACAATCCCATCCGCCACGCTTGGTCGTCACAGCAAAGCGAGATGCCGCCAGATCGTCATAGTAAGCCTCCTCAGAAGCAAAGGCATAGGAGGTTTGGAGTCCAAACGCCGATGCGACCTCAGGATCGACGCAATGGCGGGCCAACTGTTGGCTCTTTCGGGCACGGCTACTGGACCGAATCTTCTCAGCTGGTATGGAAAAACTGACAGGAAATACCTTACATAGTCGAAAGTTGGCTACCTCATATTGCAACTCTCGTTTGAAATAGAGACAGCGCCCGGAGCGAATGGGGAAAGGTTGCCAACCGTAGCATCGAATCCGTGTGCCGCTTCGATGAAAAAGGCGCGTGTCATCATCCCCGTCAAGCAAGACCACTGGAACAGTCTGAAGGAGTGGCGCAAGGTCGAGAAGTTGCCCCCATTGGCGCCATATTTGACCAATAACGACAAGGTCGAACAAGCCATTCTCTAATCTTTGCGTAATGAATGATCGGTCGACTGTTCGATCATCGAGAAGTCCATACAATGTAAAACCGTGACCACGTACACCAAGCTCTGCGCTGGGGACAGAAGAATCTGAGCAACGATAGAGTATATGCTTTCGTGGGTAGTCGACAACTTGATGCCCTAGAGATATCAGACCGTGCAATAGAGAATCCGCCAAATAGTCTTCGCGCGATTCAGTAAGGAAGAGAATTCGCAATACGGTCTTGGGAAGAACAGTCATTAGAGCGGCGGAAGTAGTGGGCGTTCAGTACCACGTACTCGCAGACGAGCAGGCAAAGAACGTAAAAGTGCAAGGGCAGTTCGAGATAGCCCAATGCTGCTATGAATTGCGAATAGATGACTCAGAGTCTGACGAAAGCCAATGCGAGGACTTCGCTTCAGTGTGTTCCAGAGCTGAAATTGGGCTTGATGTGCCGCCCATCGAAAACGTTCAGAGCATGGTGCCAGTCGAGGGTGATTGAGAAGGCCAGCAAGGAGTTCGAGTGTTTCCAGGAGCTCGCGCTGTGTTTTTTGGTTACTTACAGAAAGCTGGCCTTCATGAACTCGGACCCTAGCAATAGCCTCTCGCCTTATTAAGACAGATGTCTGGATACAGGCTCGGACGAGCCATTCCCAATCAGCTACCTGTGTCCATTCTGACCGCCATAGGCCAGCATCAGCAAGAAGAGACTGATGAATCAAGAGACCTGTGATATTTCCATTAATGCTGCCAAAACGCAGAAGTGGCTTCAAGAGCTCTCCAGGGGTAAAGCATTGTGTTTCTGGGGCAAAGCAATCATAGAACTCACCATTGACGTCATGCCTGAGTTGACCATTGATATCGATTGATTCATAAGAAGACAAGATCAGCCTTGCGGATGGATTATCGTTTATAGACCTCTTCAGCTTGCTAATTGCATCAGGCTTAAGCTCATCATCGCTGCAGAGTATGAGCTGCCATGGAGTCTTGACTTCGGCAGTCGCCTTATTGAGATTGGCAAAGAGGCCGATGTTCTGATCGCGGCGAACGCACGAAACACGGGGATCCAGCAACTGGTCCAAAATCAGTTTTTCGGTCTCAACGTCAGAACCGTCGTCAGCGATATGAAGGCACCAGTCAGGATCAGTTTGAGCATATACACTAGACAGAGCTGCTTTAAGGAGCGCTGAACGACCAAAGACAGGGAGAATAATCGTAATCAGACAGCTCATATCAGCTCCATCAGAAGCATGAGCGAAATGAGTTGATCGGGGTCAATAGCAAAGTTGTCGGACTTTAGATCATAGTCAGTAGCAAGGAGATGACCATGTTGAAGATCAAGCTGATCAGCCATAGCGTAGTAGTGGGAAAAGTTTCCAGGCCGGGGAATAAGCTCAATGATTGCAGTAGACGGCTGGCATGCAATCATGTTGGCGAAACCGGCACCGTGAGGACCTACAACAACACAGCTTTCGGAAAAGAGACGCAACTGTGCCTCTACAGGAAGCGACTCAAGACAGTAGCTTTGAAATCCGTGTGGACTCAAAGCTGAGATCAGTTGGTGCTCATTGAGGCAGCGCCTAGTATGAGCATGAGTTCTCGATAGGTAAATACGCCGCCAAGGTCGACAGCCCAATGGTAATTTCAGATGACACAAGTTCCTGAGCCACGCAAGCTGTGCAGGACTAACAAAGACATCTGAATCCTGCTCCTGCATTGCGAAGCAGCACGATCTGGATGAGCTGATTGCTAAGGAAGTAATCCTATGGGCTTCCGGAGCGATGAATGAAAGCAGTGGTTCAACGAAGCTCGGAAGCTTCTGCCTGGGTCGATGACTAACAGCAATAGCTGATTGTTGATGTCCGGGAAGATTAAAATGACTCTGCAGGAAGAGTGGAGCAAGGCCTGGTTGAGTTAACCAGTGAAAGTAGTTTGGATTATTATGAGTCGAAAGAAGCGTTAACCGTTCAGATCGAAGCTGAATAGGGCGTACTCGATGCCACCAGCCAGGTGGACGAGATCCTGGCTTAGATGGGAAACAGCCTTTAGCATCAGAATTAGTTGGATTTGATTCGTAAAGGCAGAATTGCTTCCATCGCAATAAACCCGACATCAACGAAAAGGCTTGCGAAGAATCAGTAGCCTCGTAGAGCCATTGTCTGCCTGATATTAAGAGGTCTGAAGTTAGGCTGGCAACAGGTTCTGTAAGAGAAATCGAGGGACGTCGTGGATGAAACGATTCGTCCAGCAACCAAGACGTGACACCAGGCAATGCAGAGAGAGCTTGGGCCTGAGTAGAACCTGCGAGAATAGTAGGCGGATAAATCACGATGAACGGAAAGGTCTTACTGTCAGCCGTAAACCGCTGAGGATGATGGATAAAAGGATGAGTTCAACCCAAGCCTTTGGAAAATCCCAGAACAGGTACCAAATCATTGTCAGGAATGTATTGTTAATCCAAGTACAAATAAGTGTCACCACCAGAAGCTGAGCGTAATAACCATAGAGCATATTTTTGCTTAGCATCCAGGAGAATAAAGATTGAAAGCCTGCCAACAGAGCACCAATAAAGGCAGGCGCAAATACAAGACCGGGCCAACTCCATCGCCACCATGAATCAGAAAATAGGCTAATTGTCGCATGTGAGATTTCTCCAGGCTTTAGGTCAAGCGTCTGTGACAAGTGCTGCGACAATTCTTGCCCATCGAAAAGGCTAGGGGAATCTGGATAGAAGGTTGAGGGAATTAAGCCTAAAGGCAGTCTTGAAAAACCTTCAAATCTCCTTAGGCTGAGCGACCGATTCGCGCAGTTGTCATAGAGTCCAACAACATGCCACCTTTCCAAAGTTTCATCGGAGAACGACTTCACCCCTTTCTGAAGAATCATCGCGGCCTTTGGATCATCTGCCAACTGCCGAGATAGATCATGCATGCAATTACTAGGACTTAAAGCCAAATAGAATTCATGACTGGTTCCCATCAACTGCTTGCCAATCTGAAAGGTTTCGAATGATCTCTTTAAATCTGGGATTGATTGGTTGCCTTCACGATGAACACGTAGGTGCTCAGCAAGTGGAAGAAAAAGGACTGCTCCAACAAGAATACCAATGATTAATCGCCTTGGCGCAATTTTTTGCCAACAAAGAGAACCCACTAAGAGATAGACTGGAAGGCCGAGAATCAGGCCACGACTTCCACTGGTAAAAGCAATGATTTGCCATAGAGACAAGAGCAGACAAATCAGACCGCGATTATAGATAGACCAATACTTCCATGCAAAGGGAATCAGAAGAAAGCCAACGGGCACTAGCCGAGAAATAATTGAGGTTCCGACGATTAGTTTTGCAAGTAATGAGCTCTGGAGTACTTGTGCTTGCAGATCAGCAGATCTGGCAAAGAGCCCAAGAAGGCTCATGCAAGTAAGAGCGACAACACCCAATACTATAAGGATGTACGATAATGCTGAAAGAATTTCTCTGTGCGGCGAGACAAGCTGTATAAACGTCTTTTGGGGTAGCGGCTTTTGTAATCGAATCAGGAAGAATCGGCATATTGCGTAGGCAGTTGCCAGAGAAAGGATTCCCAGTGCAAAGTTAGTTAGTAAAAAGTCTAATGCGCCGACTGTGGATACAGATCCATATCCGAATAAAGAGCTTGGATCAAGGCGCCAGAGTGCTAGTCCTAGTCCATAGGTGACTCCATACATCAAGAGAAATACGAAGCCTAAAGGCGGGATAAAGCGCCGAACAAGGCAATAGTCAACGGACGTAACGATTAGGATCGCAACCAAATAGACAGAGAGAGCAAGTAGTATTGTCATCGTACGTTAATAGGCAATGCATAAAAGAGTAGGGGGTTTAATCTTTGCAAAGATAGAGTCTAGACATTGTCAACGGCTTTGCAAAAAGGATGGATCTCTGAACTTCTGCTTCAAACTTGCAAGGTCGCGTCCGATGGCTTTCAAAGGAAGGTACATCACGAAGCTGAAAAAGCGGAGAGGGTAGCGATTGATCGGGAAGAGCCATTCCGTCTAATTGTCTAAATCCAATCCAGAAGGGTGAGATCCATTCGCCACGTTTTAGTGCAGGTGATGGAGGCAGACTTCCGTAGATCTGCGAGTTTCTAATTAACTCTTTGGAAGAGACTGCCCAGTAATCAAGAGAAGTAGTAGTTGCACTGTGGTCGAACCGAGCAACTTCGTTTAGATATGCAGACTGATATGGATTAAGACTTAGTACATCAAGAAAAAGAACCAGACTGCACAATGAGACGAACCAAAGGAGTATAGTTCTAACTCGGAATGAGAGGGGCGAATCAAGCAAGGCTTGCAGAGCGGCAGCAGCAACTATTGCAAGTGGAGGATAGACAAATAACAGATGTCGATCTGCGTCATAGAGATTGGAGTTTCTTAATACAGCCATAAGTGGGATAAGAATGGCTTGGGAAATTACCAAGCACCAAGGATTAGCCAGGGTAATTCTGATGCTCTTAGGGTTATGGAAGAAATTGACGATGGGAATAATAAGTAGAGTCGACCAAAGGAGAGGTGTCTTAACTGACAACCAGTTCCATATGTAATGAGAAGACGACCAATCAGGATGATGTACTCCGATGCAGGAACCTGCATACCACATACAGCCTCCCCACTCATGGTTGGCAAAAGTAGCGAAGGCTTCCGTTAAATAAGTGACTGGATTGAGACCCCAAGAGGCTGGCTGCAGCGCCAGGGCAAGTAAAAGAGCGCAAAATGGTAACGAAATGCTTCTCCTAAGTTCTCGTGAATAAGAATGTTGGCTGATTAGAAGCAGCAGCTCAGAAGCGACTAAAGGAGCGATCGCGACGAACTTTTGATTCACCAGTAATGCAGCAGAGAGCAACGAGAGTAAAAACCAAGAAGTCTTTGAGCAGGACTGTCGCCTTATAAGAGTATATGTATAGCAGGTATAAAATAGGGCAAATGGTATATCTTTGGGATTTATAAAGGAATGCCCAATTAACGAGGGGTGAAATATGACAAGACAGCCTGCGATCCATGGATGCTTTAAACCTAATGACCGTGCGGCCTGAACGACCAGCCAACTTAGAAATACAAACTCACAAGCGAGTATAAAATGGGAGCTTGCAAAGAAGCCCGTCAGTTGATGTTCAGCAGAGGGGTCAAAAAGAGCCTTCGCAAGCGAGAGCCTGCCTATCAGGACACCCTGCTGCAAAAACCAGAAGAGCCACGCAGGAAACAACCCTGCCACACCATAATACTCAAGATTAGAATGAATATCGCTGTAGTTGGGATTCTGGCCACGTAGTAACTCGACAGCGTGAGCCAGCTGGGTCCTTATCCCTAGATAGTCTGTCTCTTCATCCCACGAAGTGACTCCAGAGAAGATTGCCGAGAGCGCGAGTACAGCATAGATACCAACGGAGAACAAATATAGTTTTTTGTCCCAGTCTTGAACTCTAAGGCTCATCATGATTCATGCCCTGGAGATTAAACGCTCGCGAAAGTCAGCAATCGTGCGGTCTAGCCCTTGTTCTAAAGCAACCGTTGGCTGCCAGTCCAGATACTGTTGGGCCAAAGTGATCACTGGCTGACGCTGGAGGGGGTCATCCTGGGGAAGCGGCTTGCAGATCAAATCCAGAGAGGGGTTGATCTTTTCCCTAACCAATTCGGCCAACTGGCGAATGGTGAACTCTCCAGGGTTGCCAATGTTGATCGGGCCCGTTTCGGAACCGTTCATCAAACGAATAATTCCCTCTACTAGATCATCGACATAGCAGAAAGAGCGTGTCTGAGAGCCATCGCCATAGAGCGTCAAGGGTTGGCCCCGCAAGGCCTGAACGATGAAATTGCTCACGACCCGACCATCGTCCGGAAGCATGCGGGGTCCATAGGTGTTGAAGATCCGCACCACGCGGATCTCGGTGCCATGCGTCCGCTGATAGTCGAAGCAGAGGGTCTCAGCAATGCGCTTGCCCTCGTCGTAGCAGCTGCGGATACCGATCGTGTTCACGCAACCGCGATAGCTCTCCGGCTGAGGATGCACGTCTGGATCGCCATACACCTCAGAGGTACTCGCCAAGAGCAGACGAGCACCAGCCCGCCGGGCCAGACCAAGCATGTTGTACGTGCCTAGGAAACTGGTCTTGGCGGTTTTAATCGGGTTGTGTTGGTAGTGAACCGGTGATGCCGGGCAGGCCAGGTGCCAGATGCGATCGACCTCCAGGCGGATCGGCTCTGTGACGTCGTGACGTATCAACTCGAAGCGCGGATGTCCCAACCAACGCTCAATGTTCTGCTTCCGGCCCGTGAAGTAGTTGTCCAGACAAATGACTTCCTCTCCCGCTTCCATCAAACGGTCGACGAGATGGGAGCCGACAAAGCCGGCTCCTCCAGTGACCAGATTGCGGGTGATCGAAGAAGGCATAGAACCAGCGGAGCGGATTTAAAGGCGAACAAGCTGTTGCTTGAGATCCTCGCGGAAGAGAGCCACGGTGCTGACCAAACCTTCTTCCAAAGGGATTCGGGCTGTCCAGCCCAACGAGGCTAAGCGGCTGACATCGAGTTGCTTCTTGGGCGTTCCGTCAGGCTTCGAAGGATCCCAGATGATCTCGCCGGAGAATCCAGTGGCACGGGCCACCGCCTCCGCCAACTCTCGAATGGTGAGATCCACACCAGTGCCGACATTGAGGAGCGGCAATGGCTGGCCCGCATCGTCCAAGGGGGCAGACGCGGCGCTCGGATCCCAATGCTCTAAAGCGAACACGCAGGCCTCACCCAGGTCATCCACATGCAAGAACTCCCGAAGGGGGGAGCCCGTACCCCAGCAGGTCACACTCGCATCACCGCGCTCGGCTGCTTCATGGAAGCGGCGGATCAACGCCGGCAATACATGGCTATTAGTGGGGTGGTAGTTATCGCCCGGCCCGTAGAGGTTGGTGGGCATCAGGCTGATGGCATCAAAACCATGCTGTTGCCGGAGGGCCTGGCCCAGCTTGATCCCAGCGACCTTAGCGATGGCGTACCACTCATTGGTGGGCTCCAAGGCCCCCGTTAGCAGAGCCTCCTCACGAATGGGCTGCTCAGCAAACTTGGGGTAGATGCAGCTGCTGCCGAGGAACATCAGCCGGCGAACCCCTTGCTGCCAGGCCGCCTCGATGACATTGTTCTGGATCTTCAGGTTGGACAGCAGGAAATCAGCTGGATAACTGCTGTTGGCCTGAATGCCTCCGACCTTGGCTGCAGCGAGCACGACCACGTCAGGGCGCTCGGCCTGGAACCAAGCTTTCACCGCCGAGGGATCCTCGAGATCCAGGGCCGCCCGATCCAACAGCAACTGCTGGCCAAAACCCGAGCGCTGCAAAGCGCGGGAGATGGCACCTCCCGCCATCCCGCGATGCCCTGCGATGAAGATGCGGTCCTCGCTGGAAATCAAGTTGCCCATCAGATCGTCGGTCCCTTGCTGGCTGCAACGGCTGAGGGATTGGTGGGAGGATTCTCCATCGAACCCACCACGCGATAACCCTGCTGCCGCAGCAGCGCTTCCTTCGCGGCCTCTTCCTGATCCGTTGCGACCATCTCCGCCACCAGCTCTTCAAGGGTGGTGGTGGGTGTCCAGCCCAACTTCTCCCGCGCCTTGGTGGGATCCCCTAGCAGGGTCTCCACTTCAGCTGGCCTGAAGTAGCGGGGGTCGATCCGGACAACGACCGCGCCTGTGTCCGACCGCCTGCCGACTTCGTCAACACCGCTGCCTTCCCATTGGATGGCGCCCCAACCAAGCTGCTCGGCCGTGAGCTCAATGAACCGGCGCACGCTTTCTTGCCGGCCCGTGGCGATGACAAAGTCTTCCGGGGTCTGCTGCTGAAGCATCCGCCACTGCATCTCAACGTAATCACGCGCGTGGCCCCAATCCCGGAGGGAATCGATATTGCCCATGAACAGACACTGATCAAGGCCCGCATCAATGCGAGCGAGGCCCCTGGTGATCTTCCGGGTGACAAAGGTTTCACCCCGGCGCGGCGATTCGTGGTTAAAGAGCACGCCGTTGCAGGCGTACATGCCGTAACTCTCGCGGTAGTTAACCGTGATCCAGTAGCCGTACATCTTGGCAACGGCGTAGGGGCTACGGGGATAGAAGGGAGTGGTTTCCTTCTGGGGAATCTCCTGAACCAGGCCGTACAACTCGCTGGTGCTGGCCTGATAGATCTTTGTTTTGCCTGCGAGGCCGAGCATGCGCACCGCCTCAAGAATCCGCAGCGTTCCCAATGCATCGCTGTTGGCGGTGTATTCGGGGGCCTCAAAACTAACCGCCACGTGGCTCTGAGCACCAAGGTTGTAGATCTCATCGGGCTGGACCTGCTCGATGATGCGGATCAAATTGGTGCTGTCGGTCAGGTCCCCGTAGTGCAGGACCAGCCGAGGATCGGCCTCGTGGGGATCTTGATAAAGGTGGTCGATCCGGGTTGTGTTGAAGCTGCTCGCCCGGCGCTTGATCCCGTGAACGACATACCCCTTCTCAAGCAGCAGCTCTGCCAGATAACTGCCGTCTTGCCCAGTGATCCCGGTGATCAGAGCCTTGCGCCCGGTGCAATCAATCGAAGCGGGATCGAAGCTCATGGATCGTTCTCAAACCGAGGTGGGTCGACCGGCGCAAACGCCAGAGCTCCCAAGCTGAAGAACCCAAAGTAGAAGAGAAGGCCATCGGCATAGATCAGAGGCTGGAACAGCCATTGGACTGTCAGGACAATCAAGAAGCCTGCAGCAATCAATGCATGTCCGCGAGACGCCGGCTCTTTCAGCAGATAGCCCAGCGACCGTAGGGAGCGGACCAAGAGCGGGGCAACCGCCAGCAGCAAGGCCAAGGCAGGGATCAGGCCGACTCTGACCACCAGGTCAAACAGCACGTTGTGCAGGAGGTCGCCGGCAGAGGCATCGAAGCCCACCCAAACCTGACGTTGCTGATCGAAATGCTGAAAACTCAATCGCTGGCCGCCCCAGAAGGTGCCGGGAAGATGCGACAGAAACGCCACAAAGCGATCGATCCGCTCGTCGTAGACACGCGCCAGCAGACGGGAGCCGATGTCCCCTCGTCCCCAAAGCAACGAGACCAGCGAAAGAAGAAGAAAACCGCCAAGACCCGAGAGAGCCCAGGCACTGAAGTTGAGAATTTGTACAGCTGCCGGACGCTCCGAAGCAGCCAACCAGGCCAGGGGCAGCAACGAAAACAGACCCACCAGGAGCCCAATCCGACCATGGAACGCCAAAACGGCCAGTAGGCCGAACAGCCCCGCTGCCATCAGGAACAGGGCGAGTCGCTCTCGCTCCTTTCGCAGGAACAACCAGAGACCGGGGAAGAACCAAGCAATGGCGAATGAGGCGTTCTGCTCGACCGAGCGCACATTCATCACCCCTTGCTCGCCCCAGGGCACGGCAATGCTGAGGTCCCTGTGCTGTCTCCAGATCTCCAGCGGTGAACTGGAGAGGGCATCACGCCCAAGAAACAAGACGGCCCAGACGTAGGTCAAAGCACCAAGGCCGTAGGCCAGCCAAAGCCAACTGAGCCGACGTGGGGTCCAGGATTGAGCCAAACGCGCCCCCAACCAAACGCCGCCACAGGGCAGCGCGAGTATCGAGATCAGGTCGAGGAG
>Ga0194122_10004082_pt1 | contig 14479 bp, 13 predicted proteins | sample TA2MahCa10mmetaG_FD_155487 | JGI IMG/M metagenome (GOLD analysis project Ga0194122, IMG submission 155487) | Freshwater microbial communities from Lake Tanganyika, Tanzania - TA2015021 Mahale Deep Cast 10m | ecosystem: Environmental > Aquatic > Freshwater > Lake | place: Tanzania: Lake... | reverse complement strand
TTTGACAATTTGACAATTTGATTATTTACCGCGAAGCGGTCAAATTTTTCAATTTTCTAAAGTTCCTTAATGATTTAGGCGTACATTAATCGTACAAAATTAAGAAAATAAAAAATCGTAAACACCTAAATGTTAGATATTTACGATTTTAATTTGTGGTCTTAACTGACATTTTTTCGAACCCCTTTTTGGAGGATTTGAACAAATTGAGCATACTTTATAAAGCGATTTATGCAAAGAACTTGATGCTGTTCAAAGGCTAAACATACTTTGTAAACTTATGCCGTATGTATTGCCTAAAACCGAAAGCGTAAATCATACATTGGGCGAACCTGAAGCAACTAAGAAGAATGGGTGGGGAAGTTAAATAATTTGAATAAATTTGGTAAAACATTAGTATGAAAGCCTCGTTTACACTTTTCTTATTTGTGCTTATCGGAACAGGTAGTGCAATATTTTTCCAAACCGTAACCATTGGAACCCAAGTATGGAAACTGAAATGATAAAGTAAAACAACAATGTATCAAAATAGGATAATAAAAAATCAATTAGATACAAATTTTATATTAGAAACAATAACTTATAAATATGTTTGGCTACTTGAAAAAATCATTTAATAGAAAATTAGCAAGGAGAATAACAAAAGAATATCCTGTAACAATTGACACATTTTCACTCAGAGAATACGGTCAAATCAAGTTCGCTAATTGGGAAAATCCTTTAGTTGAGAAAAAAATATTAAATTCGGATAATATTGATTTTCTTAAAAAATTTATTAAACAGGGTGATTTTACGATAGATATTGGTGCAAACATTGGACAGGTATCAACAATTCTATCTATACTTTGTGGAAAAGACGGATTAACTATTGCCTTTGACCCAAATCCTTATGTATTCAAAATATTGCAACAAAATGCTGATTTAAATGTAGATAAAGCCAACCTATTAGCTTATAATTTTGCAATTACAGATGTTGATGATGAGTTTTACTATAACTCTTCAGAAGCCTCATTTAATAACGGTGGTATATCAAAAGAAAAAGAAAATCGCCATGGAAAATATTCACTAAGCAGTAAAATAAAAGGAATTAATTTGGAAAACTTTTTAATTTCGAAATTTAACGATAAATTACCAAAACTTCGTCTAATTAAAATAGATACTGAGGGTTATGATAAGGAAATTATCAAATCAATTTCAAATATTCTAATAAAATACAAACCAATTGTTATCTCAGAATGTTTTGGAAAGTTATCCCAAGCTGAGCGATTTGAACAATTTGATTTACTGAAATCAAAAGGTTATTCACTTTATTATTTTACTGATTTCGTTGCAGATACTAAGATAATACCCATCGCAAAAAAAGAAGATATGTTAAATTGGAAACATTTTGATTTTTACGCGATTAATGAATAATACGCATAACATACAACAAGCTTAAATCAACAAGATGCCACTAGACGTGAGAAATATTTTAAAACATATTATGGTAGGATGTTTATCAAAAAAAGGTTTCAAAATTATTATGCCAACCAGTGTTCAAATCTTATTCCATGCGGGTAAATTTATTTGATTCATTTGACAATTTGATTGATTTGACAATTTGATTGTCGGTAGAAAGGATTGTCTATATGGGGCGAAGCCCCAAAAATGTGGCTCACCCCACCATCTTCTTCACAACAGTAAACGAAAAACCCCTGAAAATCAATGATTTAAAGGGGTTTTTTACGTGGTACCTCCAGGAATCGAACCAGGGACACAAGGATTTTCAGTCCTTTGCTCTACCAACTGAGCTAAGGTACCAACGCCAGATGGCTGCGAAGTTAAACATTTTTTTATTTTTTAATTCCTAATTTCGTTTAATTTTCTTTTAGTTAATTGTCATCCTTACCTTTGCCATGTGAAAATTAATAATGTTTACGTATTGGACTGTGGAAACACAGCAATAAAAGTAGCACAATTCAAAGGGGGTGTATTAAGTTCTGTAAGTCGCATGACAACTAACGAATGCTTGAATTTTGATTGGAAAAAAAAAATAATGGTGCTCGCAAATGTTGCTGATTCAGAATTTTGCACAACCCTAAAGGCGAATGGGGCAGAAATAATTGAAATCAACACTTGCTTTATCAGCAGTTTTAAAACGGCATATAGTTCGATGAATACACTTGGAATTGACCGATTTTGCAACGTGGAGGGAATGGCAATTTCAGGACAAAAAGGAAATTTACTCTGCATAGATATCGGCACTTGTGTGAAGTTCGATCTGTTGGACTGTAACAAAGTATACCAAGGAGGCAGCATATCGCCCGGTATCGATTTGCGATTTAAATCGCTGCACGACAATACTGCTCGATTGCCTCTAGAGGAGAAAGTTGCCTTCAAATCTCTGGTGGGAAATTCAACAAAAGAAGCAATTTTGTCTGGCGTGATGATGGGAGTAGAAGCCGAAATTCAAAAGCGAATCGATTGGTATCAATCAGAATATGCTGACTTAACTATTTTTGTGACGGGAGGAGACGCTTCTTATTTTGATTTCCCTCAAAAAAGTAACATCTTTGCAGACGAAAATTTAACGCTCAAAGGAATTTACTCCATATACAGCAACAATGCGCTTTAAATTATTTTTATTTTCCCAAGTTTTTATAGGCTACGTCTTTAGTCAGTCCTATTCGACCTCCCCCGTTTCTTACTATGGAATTGGAGAAAAATCTTGGCAGTCTCACGCCATTTTTTCTTCCTTGGGTTTTGCCGGCCTTTCACAATTTGATTCGACGCAATTGAATTTAGAAAATCCCGCTACATACAGTTTTTTAAGTCAAGGAAATACGCTCTTCACCGTAGGGATGGGTGGTAGAATTTCTGAATACACCTCTCAAAATGCAAGTGCTTTGAGATCACAATTCATGCTTGAACAATACGCACTTGGATTTAAAATGAAAAAAAATATGGGTTTGGTTTTCAGTCTGAGGCCATATGCGAATCGGGGTTATCACATCACTGAATACACATTCACCGGTGTAGACTCAATACGTAATTCATACATCGGTAAGGGCGGTATGAGTGAATTTATTTTAGGAATGAGTTACAGACCCATTAATGAAAACAGACTCACATTTTCTTTGGGAGCAAATCTAGGGTATGCTTTTGGGGCATCCGAAAAAATACGGCGCGTACAATTACTCCCTTCCATCAATGATTTCCCGGCAGGTGAACACAACACCCTGATGCGATTGAATAATTTTTCAGTATACACGAGTGCTCTCTTGCAATATAAACCTTCTAAAAATCATCAATTCTGCCTATCGATGGCATATGAACCAAAATCGCTTGCCTCACTGTTAAGGACGGTCACAACGCTCTCCAGTGTCAGTATCGGGCCGAATGGAAAGCCAATAAATGCAGTATTATCCAGTGATACAACAGATCGTCACTACGAGTCAACTTCATTTGCCACAGGCATTGCATATACCCTTTCTTTGCCAAAATGGCGAATTCAAACCCGTGAACTTCATCCTACAATTAAGTTTCTGGGAACATATCGACAAAGTTCATCGCAAATTTCAAATTTAGATTCGTGTCATTTAACGGGATGGTATGGGGGCATACAATTCAATATGGAAAAAAATCTTTTCGAAAATTTAACTGTACTGAAGTTTGCCGAAAAGTTAACTTACAGGCTAGGGGTTTATTCGGTTTCTAACGCTTTCTCCGAGCAGGAGATAACAGACTTTGGCATAACATTTGGTTTTGGCATTCCGATTTTGATTCAGCAGTCGCTTTCATCTGTAAACTTCAGCTTTCAAATGGGAGAAAGGACGAACGAATCGTCATCACTGAATGAAAAATATGGTGGAATTCAAGTGGGATTAATTTTTTGTCCTTCGAGTTTCGACAGATGGTTCAGAAAACGTAAATTAGATTAATAAGAAAAAAATGAAAAATTTAGTACTATTTGGATTTTTAACACTTTCAGGTATCGTTGGTTTTGGTCAGAATGATTCTATTCAAGAGCGTGAATGTAAAAGAATGAGATTTTTAGCAAATGAAGAGCTTAAAGTTAAAAATTTTGCAGGTGCTTTAACTTATTTATTAAATGCGGAGAATATTTGTGGTCATTTTGACCAAAACGCCTACGAGAGAATGGCTCAGGTAGCATTCAATGCGAGTATCTCGGGCTCAGACTCAATACGAAAAGCCTTATTTTCCGATACGCTAATCTCTATTTACAATCGAATGGACGAAAAGAATTTTTTTGATAAAAAAAATGCCTTGGCAAGGGCAAGATGCTATTTGAAAACTACTACAATTGATAGAATAAAAGCAGACGAATGGTATGTGTTCTCGTTAAAAAATGATGTTCAATTTAATGATTTACACGCGAAAACTTATTACGAAAATCTACATAAAATATATTTAGCGTCTCAAAATGAAATGAAAGGTACCCTTAAGAAGCGATTAATAAATGATTATTTTGTGCTAAGCAAAATGTCTTCAGATTTAGGAATGGAGTCAAAAACTCAAGAGTGGATTACCAGCATTTTCAATTCTGTTGTTAGTTCTTGTGGTGATATTTTACCGGAACTCGCGAGTTTTATGAAGACTTTGCCTCAAGAAAAAGATGCAAAAATTAAAGCTGTTAATAATTTTATGACGATTTTAAAAGATAAAGGGTGTGCGGATAGTAAAGAATATGAAATGTTGGTTGATACAATCATCAAGGTTGATAATAGTGTTGATGCGGTTTTGGCAAAGGCAAATTTTCAGGTGGCAAGGAAGCGTTTTGACGATGCTATAGCGACTTATAGAATCGCAATGAATATGTCTAGTAGTAGCACGCAGAAAGAAGATCTTGAATTTAAAATTTTGGAGATTATTTATTTCAACAAGGATAACTATAGAGGAGCATATAACATGGCGATGGGTATAAATGGATCCAAAAGGTCCAAAGCAATAGAACTCGCTGCGGATTGTGTAGCGAAATTAGCAAACTCATGTGGCATTAGTACTTTTGAAAGGAAGTGCAATTATCTTTACGCAGCAGAGTTAGCAGAAAGAGCGGGTGACGGTGCAAAAGCCTCGCGATACAGGGCAATGGGGCCATCAAATACAGAAATTTTCTCGGAAGGAAATCCTTCCTCGGTGAGCCTTTCATGTTGGGGAGTTTCAGTATCGCCCAAATAAGTTTGAACGCTCAAGAAAAATATTATCAATGGATGATTCTTGCCGTCTTGTTTACAACAGGAATTCTTTTTTCTTGCGAAAATTCAATGGATGAAATACAACGCGTGGATATTGGCTCTAATGCACCTGACGAAATTTCTAAAGATTTGAGGTTGGTCTATTCAGATTCTGCCATGGCTAAAATTGAACTATTTGCTGCAACAGCAGAAAAGTTAAATGGTAAACAAGAAATCACAAAATTGAAAGATTCACTTCGTGTTAATTTTTTTAACAAAAAAGGGAAAAAGGTATCAACGCTTTTTGCCTTGTATGGAGAAATTAATGATATCCAAAATATAGTTTATGTCAAAGACTCAGTAAGGTTTTACAATTTCGAGAAAAAGCAACTGTTAGAAACAGAGGCTCTTTTTTGGAACCGAACAGATAGTACTATTTATACGGAAGGTCAAGTCATCGTAAAATCTCCAGATGGCACTGCCTTAGGAACTGGTTTTCGAACGAAACAAGACTTCAGTAAATATACAATACTGAAACCGGAAGGTCAAATTTTAGTAAAAGATTCAGAAAATAAAAATTAAAGGATATGAATACATATAATACCATCATGAGGTTTTTCTGGTTAACAGCTGCTATCCTAATTTTTATTGTTGTTACCGTGATGGGATTTATGGATGGTTTTTCAAAATGGGTATTTTATTACCTTTTTGTTCTAACCTCTCTCGGAATGTATTTCTTGAAAACATGGATGATGAAAAGGTTTGTTAATCACCAATCCTATTTGGAGGAACAAAAGCAAAAGAAGTTAAAAAATTAATTCGAGTATATTTTAATTTATCAAGAGATTAATGAGGACCTTATTTTTATTACACCTTTTATTAATTTCATCAGGATTTATGGCACAGCAATTTGCTAGTGGTTTAGTTTTTGATGAAAGGGGTTCTCCAATCCCAAATGCGAGAATTTTTATTAAAAATGATGCTAGTCAGCGTACAATTGCCGATCTCAACGGAAAATACCAGCTGTCATTGTTCCCTGGAGAGTATTTCCTTGTCGTAAGCTCTCCTGGTTTTGAAGATAGGGAGACTTACATTTCTATTGGCGGCATTGATGTTTCAAAAGACATTCAATTATTTCCCGCGAGGGCAAAGGACCTTGGTTCTGTTGAATTATCAGCAAAGAAGTATAATCCTGGGCGGGATATTATGCTCAAGGTGGTTGACAAAAGAGATCAAATGAATCTTTGGAATCACAAACATAAAGTGGATGTTTACATTAAAGCCACAGAGAAAATAGAACGTAAGGAAAAACAAGAAAATTCTAAAAGGGATGATGATCCATTGAATGGAGATGAAAAGCGGGATTGGACAGATAATATTAATTTAGTGGAGGTACAATTAAATCGCTCCTATGCCCCAACGAATAATGTCAAAGAGGTACGAAATGCGTATACGCTACGTGGTAAAGATAACTTTTTATACTACACTACAACGGTTAAATCCAATTTCAATTTCTTTGAAAACTTATTACAGCTCAACGATTTACATGAGAATCCTATAATGTCTCCAATTTCAGTTCCGGGCATTTTAAGTTATCGTTATAAATTAGAGGAAAAAATTGAACGCAACGGCCAAAAGGTTTCAAAAATTAAAATAATTCCTAGAAATATAGCAACGACAACACTCGAAGGTTACATTTATGTAATTGACAGTTTATGGCTGGTAGATAAGATTGAATTGACCTTGAACAAAGGAAATTTAAAGCGCTACGATTACTTTTCAATTGAGCAAACATTTTCTCATCCAGGTGATTCTCTTTGCTTATTAGAAAAGCAGGTATTTAAATACGGGGGAAATTTCGGAGGAGAAAAATCAAATTGCATCACTGAGGCTATTTTTAGTAATTATGACTTTGAAATTAATTTCAATAAAAAATTCTTCAACAGCGAATTAGCTGTGACAACAAAGGAAGCATACACCAAAGATTCTTCATTTTGGTCCGATAAACGCCAAGTAGTTTTGACCGAAGAAGAAGAGCGCTTTATATTAGCGAAAGATAGCCTGCGTGATGCACACAGTAGAAAAGAATACTTGGACTCTGTTGATGCTATTTTCAATAAGGTCACCGCTCTGAAGGTTCTTTGGTTTGGTGTAGATTACCGAAATCGGGCAGAAAAATACCAGTGGACAATTGGGTCTTTGGCAACGGTTTTGCAACCCATGTCTATCGGAGGACCACGCATAACGCCGAATTTTGATTTTTTTAAAAAGTGGAAAGATGAAAGGACACTCGATTCGTATACGCGAATTACCTATGGTATATTAAATAATGACCTTAAAGGAGATACCTGGTGGAAATATCGCTTCGACCCATTTCATCAGGGATTTTTTAGGTGGTCCCTTAATCACGATTTTGATGTTATTCGAGGATACGATGCAATCACCCAAATATATAAGCGGGACAATTTCATTGAGGCTACTAAAATGAGAACATCTTTTGAATATGAGTTATTCAATGGGTTTTATGTGGATTTCAGTACTGAATTTTCAGAACGCAGATCCTTGACAGGCCTCAACAAAGTGACTTTCTTTGATCAATGGATACCAAATACAGACTTTATGGATTTTCCTGCTTATCAGGCAATGGTTTCAGATATAACGTTATCCTATACTCCTAGGCAAAAATACATGAGAGAGCCTTATCGAAAAGTTGTTTTGGGATCGGCTTGGCCTAGTTTCTTCATCAATTACGAGCGTGGAATACCTTCTATCTTTGGGAGTGATATTGATCACGAGTATATTCAATTTGATATCCAACAAGCGTTCAAAATAGGGACCATAGGAACAACGAATTACAGATTTTCAATTGGAAAATTCTTGTCAACCCGAAACCTCTATGAACCTGACTTTAAATTTCAGCGGAGGAGTGATCCAATCTGGTTTTCAAATCCCTTGTATTCCTTTCAAGGTCTTGATACCTTGCTCAGAACCACCGATTACTCGACGGAAATTCACCTAGTACATCATGATAACAGTGCCCTGATTAATAAAATACCATTCATGAAAAAAACAAGATTGGGGCTGGTTCTGGGTGCAGGAGCCTTGTATGTTAAGGAGTATAATTGGTTCCATTTTGAAACCCTGGCTGGTCTTGAAAGAAGTTTCAAAATTTCGAGAAGAAGATTGAGGGTTGGTTTGTACGGAGTTCTATCTTCAGGAAATAAAATGCCCTTTAGCGCAGATTACAAAATATCATTTGCGATACTCAACGACAGAAGTATGAAATGGAATTTTTAAGTTGCTTTTTCTTTCTTCGGGAAATAGACTTTTTGGCGAATCAAAAGCATAAATACACCGATAGAAATACATGCGTCTGCTAAGTTCCAAATAGCCGGAAAAACCTCGCTTCCTCCCACAAGGGGTACCCAATCAGGCCAAGTCATATCAAATTGAAACATGTCTACAACACTGCCTAACAAAAATCCATGGTGTCTAACTTCTATATTTTCAGCAAAGTCACCACATTTTGCAAAATTACCCGTTCCCTCCATCCAGTTGTATTGATGGCATGGATCAAAAGGATATAAATAATCATGAAACATAGAATCTAATAAATTTCCTGTAGCACCAGTTAATATTAATGATATGGCAATAAGGTACTCCGTTTTTACTCCCTTTCGTGCTTCGCGAATTATATAATAAGCTATAAAGAATACCGCAACAAGTCTAAAAATACTTAAGGCTAATTTGTGCCATATAGCTGTCCCGAATGTGGTCCCAAAGGCCATTCCTTGATTTTCTGAGTATCGTAATTTAAACCACTCTCCAAGGATGTTGCATTGATCCCATGGTAAAAAGTTTGATTTTATGTAGAGCTTTAGCGTTTGGTCGGCGATGAGTAGAGTAAGAATGACAATCCCAACAATTGTAAGTTGTTTTTTCACCTATCTTTGCGCATTTTTAGCGGCTATACTCATAGTTGCATGAGGCACTAATCTTAATCTTTCTTTTGGTATAAGCGTCCCGTTTACTCTACAAATGCCGTAGGTTTTATTTTCGATTCTTATCAGTGCAGCCTGAAGATTTTGAATAAATTTTTCCTGGCGAGCAGCTAGTTGTGCAACCTCCTCTCGCGAGAGCGTCTCTGAACCATCTTCCATCATGTTGAAAGTCCTTCCTGTATCATCTGTTCCATGATCATCAGTGTGCGACAATGAACCTATCAACAAATTATAGTCGTCTCTTGCCTCTTTTAACTTGCTAAGAATTAATTCTTTAAACTCCTCTAATTCGGCATCTGAGTACCTATTTTTTTCAGTCGACATCGCGATTTATTGCGTATGCAAATATATGATTTTTGGAACAGTATTTTCCTTTTAATCAAAATTAAATAGAAAAGCGCACTTTTTATTATTCACAATTACCTTATTTTTTATCCATAATCTCTAATTTCGTTCTATGATTCGATTATTCTTGATGAATCGGGTAGGTGTACTATTTCTGTTACCCTTTGTAGTGGCATTGTTTCAATATTTACATTGGATTTCAGGTAATATGTCAAGTGGTGTTGCTGATTTTGGTTTTTGGGGGGAATTCCAAATTTCACAGCCGATTTCTTATATTTTGTCAAGTATCTTTCTTGTGATTAATGCAGTGACTCTTAATTACGTATACAATAGTTACGAATTTTTAGACAGAAATTCCTACCTCACCTCCCTGTTGTACATTGTTGCTATGAGTTTTTACGATGCATTTTATCAGTTCAATTATGTTATTTGTATTCACTTCTTGTTCTGTATAATGCTCGTTCAATTTTTTGAGATCAGACGCCAACCAGATGCACGCAAATACTGGTTCAACGCTTTTCTTTTCATTGGAATTGCTTCTACCTTGCAACCATTATTACTTTTCTTTTACCCGTTTTTTATAATCTCGATTTTAATATTTCGTACTTTTTCCGTAAGAGAATTTATCTTTTCTTTTTTAGGGTTTTTAATCCCTTTTTTTTACTGTTTCACTTATTTGTGGTGGTTCAATATTGAGCAAAAAATTGCGTTTGATCGATTTACGTTTGAATCCAATTTTAAAGATCTTCTTTGGGTACTTTTGGCTTATTTTGTGATGATTGTTGTTTCATATTTGAACATACGCTTAAGGTCACAAAAATTTTCGGTAAGATTAAAAAAACAAATACTCGCCCTTTGGTTATACGTTCTCATCGGATTAGTTATCGGAATTATGAATTATTTTTGGAGAAATGAACTCAACGATTTCAGCCTCACTATTTTGTTCTTGACATGTTTATTAACATATAGTTTTCTCCACAAGACATATGGCCTTTTAGCTTCGGGAGTCCTGTATTTCTGTTTGGTTTATTCAATGTTGAAATTTTTCATTTAGTCCTTGTTTTTTCAGTTTTATTTGTGTTTAATTTTGAATAAATTTTAGTTATGAAATTTGGAGTAATTTCCTTTCCAGGTTCGAATTGTGATCAGGATATGATTTATATCTTGCGAGACATTTTAGGGCAATGTGTCGTGTCTCTCTGGCATAAGGATACTAATTTAAAAGGTGCAGACATAGTCGTGTTGCCTGGAGGTTTTTCATACGGTGACTATCTTCGTTCCGGATCTTTAGCGAAATTTTCTCCTATCATGAATGAAGTCATTAGTCATTCCAAGAGGGGAGGGTTCGTTCTTGGAATTTGTAATGGTTTTCAAATACTAACAGAGTCTGGACTCCTTGACGGTGCACTATTGCACAACAACAATCAACGATTTATATGTAAGAATGTCTGGTTAAAGCCGATTTCAAAAAACTCTGCTCTTACCAGGGGATTGTCTGCAACGGCAAATTATAAAATCCCAATTGCGCATGGTGAAGGTAGGTATTTTGCTCCTGAAAAGGTACTTCGTGAACTTGAGGAAAATGAACAAGTTTTGTTCAGATATGTTGACAGGGAGGGTGTTTCGTCCCTTGAAGCGAATCCTAATGGGTCGCTCAATAATATTGCAGGGATAACCAATAAGAATAGAAATGTTTTCGGAATGATGCCCCATCCTGAAAGAGCTGCTGACATCAATCTGAATAATACAGACGGGTTATCTATTTTTGAATCAATTTTAGCGCACTGTTAATGAGAATTTTATTACTAGGATCAGGAGGAAGGGAGCATGCTTTTGCATGGAAAATAGCGCAGAGCTCAATGTTGGATGAGTTATTTATCGCTCCTGGAAATGCCGGAACAAGGAATCACGGTAAAAACCTTTCCTTTTCCCCCTCAGATTTTAATGCCGTTAGAAAAAATGTAATCGAATTAAATATAGATATGGTTGTTGTAGGTCCGGAGGAACCACTTGTATTAGGTATCTACGATTACTTTCTTCGCGACCCTGAATTGTGTAAAATACCGGTAATTGGACCCAGTAAATTAGGTGCTCAATTAGAGGGTAGTAAGGATTTTGCAAAGCAATTTATGCATAGACACAACATACCAACAGCAAAATATGCAACTTTTACACAGGACTCGTTAGAAGATGGATTAAAATTTTTAGCCAACATGAAAGGGCCATACGTTCTAAAAGCGGACGGACTGGCGGCCGGAAAGGGCGTTTTGATAATACAAGATTTAGAGGAAGCTCAAGCTGAATTAACGAGTATGCTCTCTCATGCGAAATTTGGCGAAGCAAGTCAAAAAGTTATTATCGAACAATTTTTAACGGGTATTGAGTTAAGCGTTTTTGTTATAACCGATGGTGACTCTTTCAAATTACTTCCTGAGGCAAAAGATTATAAGAGAATCGGTGAGGGAGACACTGGACTAAATACTGGTGGGATGGGAGCAATTTCTCCAGTTCCTTTTGCTGACGCTGCCTTTATGGATAAAGTGCATAATAGAATCATTGTCCCTACGGTAAAAGGATTGAAACAAGAAGTAATTCCCTACAAAGGCTTTATTTTCTTTGGACTTATAAATGTCAAAGGGGATCCTTATGTCATTGAGTACAATTGCCGTATGGGAGATCCTGAAACAGAGGTTGTAATTCCTCGATTAAAATCAGACATTTTAGATTTATTTGAAGGAGTAGCGACCAATACGCTCTCTGAACGAGATATTGAATTCTATGATAAAAGCGCCGCAACCGTTATGATGGTCTCTGGTGGCTACCCAGAGAACTATGAAAAAGGAAAACCCATTTACGGACTAAATGCTGTTATTGAAAGTATGGTATTTCATGCAGGAACTGCCTCAGACGGCCCTTCAGTTCTCACTGCGGGAGGCCGTGTACTTTCAGTCACTTCATATGGACGCAATCTCGATGCCGCACTCGAAAAAACATACGATTCTATTTCAAAAATTAGCTTTGAAGGAGCATACTTTAGAAAAGATTTAGGATTTGATGTCCTCTGAAATGGAAGACTATATATTTTATTTTATTCTCTTATCGCTTTTTGCATCCGCATTTTTTTCAGGAATGGAATTGGCTTATCTCTCTTCAAATCGACTAAAAATTGAGTTGCAAATTCAAAAAAAGGGATTTCGTTCCGTTCTACTCAAGATACTGTATAAAAAAGAATCCACAATCATTGCGATGATTTTACTCGGTAATAACGTAGCGCTTGTGATTTACGGAATTTCAATGGCTGAGGTTTTAAATCCTATTTTAGCAGGTTGGGGAGTACAAAGTGAATTTTGGATATTATTGAATCAAACAATACTTTCTACAGTCTTGGTTTTGGTTACCGCAGAATTTTTACCAAAAGCGATTGTACAATTAAATCCAAATTGGTTTTTAAGTATCGGGTTAATTCCCCTTTTCTGTTGTTATGTCATTATGTTTTTACCAACTCAAATTATTGTGTTGTTAACGAATTCGCTTTTAGTCTTTGGTGGCAGAGAGAGTAAAATGAAAGAAAAAGTGTTTTCAAAGGTGGATTTGGAATATTACGTGAAGGATATCTCCTCACGCATTAAGTCTGGAGAAAAACATGGGAACGAGATGTTTATTTTGAAAAATGCTTTGGAATTTTCGAGGATTAAAGCGCGAGATTGTATGATTCCAAGGACTGAAATTATTGCGGTTGAATTAGAGGAATCTGTAGATTTGGTGAAGAAACTTTTTATTGAAAAAGGCTTATCGAAAATTATTGTTTTTCGTGAAGATATTGACAACATTATCGGGTATGTTCACAGTTTCGACTTTTTTCAGAGTCCAGAGAGGTTAGGCCAAATTTTAAAGCCTATCAGCTTCGTACCAACGGTAATTTCTGGAAAGGAACTTTTGGAAAAATTTAATAAACAAGCAGGTAATTTTGCCGTTGTTACAGACGAATATGGAGGTACTGCCGGAATCGTTACGCTTGAAGATGTCATTGAGGAAATTTTTGGTGAAATTGTGGATGAATACGACAAACTTGAGCTGACGGAACAACTGGTCAGTGATAACGAATTTTTATTTTCTGCACGAATTGAAATTGATTACTTAAATGAAACGTACGGATTGAATATACCAGAGTCAGAAGACTATGATACCCTTGCAGGATTTATTCTATACACACTTGCTTACATTCCAAAATCGAATGAGCAGCTTGATGTTAATCGGCTATCCTTAATTATTGAAGAGGTCAGCGATAGAAAAATTAAATTGGTCCGTATAAGAAAGAATTGATTTGAAACTACCAGCTATTTTTATTATTGTTTTTTTTGGATTTCGCGCAACTGCACAACAAGTTTCGCAATTACCCGATGAGTTGAGTGAGGTATCCGGAATTGAGCTCTTTCGCGACAGCATATTTTTTGCAATCAACGATGGGGGGAATAAAAGCGAAGTTTATGTTATTTCTAAACATATGAAGTTAATCAAAAAGGTAGAAGTGCAGGAGGTCAAGAATCACGACTGGGAAGCACTGGCATTAGACAATGAATACCTATATATCGGAGATATTGGAAACAACTTAAATAAAAGAAAAAATCTTCAAATTCATAGGATACCAGTAAAAGGCTTACTCGAAAAAACTAAAGTAAGAGCAGAAACAATGGAAATTGAATATTCTGAACAGAAGGATTTCCCACCCATTACAAGTCAATTATATTTTGATGCCGAGGCAATGACCTCACACAATGGAAAATTGTGGATTTTTACAAAAAATAGAACAAAGCCATTTGATGGTAAATCCTTTGTCTATGAAATTAAGTTTATTCCCGGTGTAAAAAAAACACTCTCAAAGTCTTTTGAATTGGTAGCTGGAAAAAACGATTGGCTCTTAGACTCTTTTACCGGGGCGGAATCATTCAAAGAATATCT
>Ga0194122_10004075_pt1 | contig 14506 bp, 13 predicted proteins | sample TA2MahCa10mmetaG_FD_155487 | JGI IMG/M metagenome (GOLD analysis project Ga0194122, IMG submission 155487) | Freshwater microbial communities from Lake Tanganyika, Tanzania - TA2015021 Mahale Deep Cast 10m | ecosystem: Environmental > Aquatic > Freshwater > Lake | place: Tanzania: Lake... | reverse complement strand
TGAACATCAGGACATGTCAAACCGCCGCGAATTACTGAGCGGCGCGCTGAAAACGCTGAATGAACGCGAACGGCACATCCTGATTGAACGCCGGCTGAAGGAAGAACCGACAACGTTGGAAGAACTGTCCCAGCACTACAATATCAGCCGCGAACGCGTGCGCCAGATTGAAGTGCGCGCCTTTGAAAAGCTGCAGAAATCCATGAAGCAGCAAATCATGGATCGGCGCCTGACCATCGGCTGAACGGGCCGCGCTTATAAAAAAGGCGGTGGAATTTCCACCGCCTTTTCTTTTGCCCTGAAGGGTTCAGCGCATCGGCGGCGCGTATTGCAGGCCACCCTTGGTCCAAAGATTATTGACACTGCGCGGGAAGCCGATCGGCGTCATGTTGCGTTCCCAGATTTCGCCAAAATTGCCGACAGCGCGAACAACGCGTGGCGCCCAATCCTTCTCAAGCCCCAGCATCTGGCCAAGATCACCCGTTTGGCCCATGAAGCGCTGGATATCGGGGTTGGTGCTATTGGCGAAATTGCCGATATTGGCCTGCGTAATGCCCAGTTCTTCCGCCGTCAGAAGCGCGAAATGCACCCAGCGCACCACGTCAAAGAAGCGCCAATCACCCTTGCGGACCACGGGGCCCAAGGGTTCCTTGGAAATGATTTCCGGCAGCAGCAGGAAGCGATTCGCATTGGCGCCCTGCGCCGCGGCGAAGGAAGCCAGCGAAGAAGCGTCGGTCGTGTAGGCGTCGCAGCGCTTATTGATGAAGGCGGTGCGGATTTCTTCGATATTCTCGATCACAACCGGCGTGAAGCGCAGCCGATTCGTACGGAAGAAATCGGTCATGTTGAGTTCGGTCGTCGTGCCAGGCTGCACGCATACCGTAGCACCATCCAGCTGCTTGGCCGAGGTGACGCCGCTATCGCGATGCACCATGAAGCCCTGACCGTCATAGACATTGATGCCCGCGAAAACGAGGCCGAGGGAGGCTTCGCGCGTCAGCGTCCAGGTCGTGGTGCGGGACAGCAGGTCAATTTCGCCAGATTGCAGCATGGTGAAGCGCTGCTGCGTCGAAGAAGGGACAATCCGAACCTTATTGGCGTCGCCCAGGATCGCCGCCGCCACCGCGCGGCAATAATCCACATCCAAGCCGCGCCAAACACCCTGGCTATCCGGCAGCGAAAAGCCGACCGTGGAGGGTGAGGTGGAGCAGACAAGCTGCCCACGGGCGCGAATCGCCGCCATGGTGTCGGCCGCCGGCGCTTGCGCCATGGCCGGTACGGTTGTGGCGGCCATCAGCCCCGCCAGGGCCGCGCCGCGCAGGGCGCTTCCGAGTTTCATCATTGATCTCTGTCTCCCAAAGGTTACTTCAGCCGACCCAAACCAGCCGACCTGGCGGTAACATGGCCGTGACCGAGCCCAAGGCCAAGACCCCCAGGGGCTTGGACGGGCCGGAAAACGCCCATTTCTGATCTGGCATGCGCCAAACGCCTTGCCGCCCCCTGCGCCAGCTGCCCCAACCCCTAAAAGTGGCCAGCATCAAGCCAGGGCGATTGGCCGCCTGATTTTAAGGCTAACTTCACCTTCGGCCACATAATGTCGCACCTCACAAGCTGGGGTTTGGCTTTTGTCAATGAATGCCCTTTTTCCACCGCAGGCTATGCCTTCGCCATTGACCAAGGCATCGGCGATCATGCCCGGTTGCTGGTTGAAAACAACGCCGAGCAGCCTGCGCGGCCAAACCCCTGATTGGCAACTTCGCAATCCTTTATTGATATCTCTGGTTTAGAAGCTAACAGCATGACGATCACTCTGCCGCCCCACCCCGCCGCAGCGCCGTTGTCTGTTTCAGAAGGCCAAGCCTGGTTGGAATGGAACGCGGATACGGATGAACTGATTCTCTCCAGCGCCGCGCTTGAATTGTTTGGATTGGCGCCAACCGAAGCCCCACGCGGCGAAGCCGGGCTGGTAACCCTTTTCAAGAAGCCAAGCCAAAGCAAATTGGCCATCGCCCTTGAAGACATTCTTGCCCAGCAGGGGACCGCTTGCGTTGAATTGCTGCGTCAAGCGCCAATGGGCGCGCAGCTTGTGCTTTTCAGCGGCAAATTGGACACGTCCCGCCCTGGGCGTATTGTGATCGCCACCGTTGAAGACATCACCAATAGCAGCAATTCAAAGCACCAACTTGCGGCCAAGCCGCGCTTCCAGACCTTTGTCGATTTTCTTCTCAAGGATCCTGCCTATTTCGAATCAGTTCCTTTGGGACTTATGCTGGTAGTTGATGGCTTCATTACCCAGGCGAACCCCAAGCTTGCTGATATCCTCGCAACACCCATCACCAATCTCATGGGTGAACCTGTATCGCGCATCCTGTCTTCCAAACAGGCCTATGATTTCTTCATGGAAGCGGTCTGGGGCGAAGGGAATGACAATGGCGATGACCATGTAGAGACTGAATTTGAAAGCGATGAAGGTGTGCGGCTTTGGCTGAAGGTCAGCATTGCGCGCATTTCCATGCCGGGCACGGAAAACGCCTGTCTTTGTATTATTGGCGACATCACCGCACGCAAAAAGCTTGAACAGGAAGTCTGGAACGGCCTGGCTGAAACCGTCTCCGCCAAGGAAACCGCTGACAATGCCAGCCGCGCCAAGAGCGACTTTCTGGCCATGGTCAGCCATGAAATTCGCACGCTGCTTTCAGCCGTAATTGGCATGCAAAGATTGGCGCTCCGTGATCCTGATTTGCGCGAAAAGACGCGCCAGCATCTGGATATGGCCAAGACCAATGCCGAATTTCTGCTCGATTTGTTGAATGACATCTTGGATTTCTCAAAATTGAGGCAGGAAAACTTGTTCTGGAAACTGTTGATTTTTCCCTTCGCAGCCTTGTTTCGGATAGCGCTGCCCTGATGAATGGTCGCTTGGAAGCGAAGAACATCTCCCTTGATGTCGGAGTTACCGATGATGTGCTCGATACGCTGGAAGGCGATCCAGCGCGCATCAAGCAACTTCTGCTTAATCTGATCGGCAATGGGATCAAATTCACCGATAAGGGCGGCGTGTCGCTGAACGTAACGCTTGATGCCCAACAAGGCGATGATTTATATATCCGCTTTCAGGTCACTGATACGGGTATTGGCATATCCCCAGATGCCCAGGCACGGCTTTTTCAAAAATTCACGCAGGCCGATACATCCACCACCCGTCGTTATGGCGGAACGGGGCTGGGGCTTGCCATCTGCAAGCAGCTTGTTGACCTTATGCAAGGTGAAATACATCTGACCAGTGAGCTTGGCGAAGGAAGCTGCTTCACCTTCAAAATCCCCTTCAAGCTTGGCTCCAAGCCCATCAATGCCCATCAAGCCCAACTGCAATCCCATTCACATCAACTGCACATTCTTTGTGCTGAGGATTTTCTGCCCAATCAGATCATTATCCAGGGCCTGCTGGAAGAAATGGGCCATCGGGCGGAGTTTGTGGATAATGGCCGCAAGGCGCTGGAAGCACTTCCCTTACTGGGTTTCGACCTGATACTCATGGATGGCCGGATGCCCGAAATGGATGGCGCCGCCGCCATTCGGCTTATTCGCGCGGGTGGCGAAGGCAAGTTCCACATCCCCAATCCGCAAATTCGCATCATCATGCTGACCGCAAATGCGGATGAGGAAAGCCGTCAATTCTATCTCTCCTGCGGTGCAGATGATTTTCTTGTGAAACCCATAGATGAGACCATGCTCCATCAAAGCCTGAGCCGCGCGATTGACGCGCGGCTATCCGAAGGGGCAAGCCTGCTTCCACTATTGCCGGATACAGCTTCAGCACTGGAATCGCTCTTTGGGGCAACTGCGACAATGCCGCAGCACGTCACCGCAGATGCGCCTACCATCACGCCCGCTGATGATGATGCAGACATGAAGCCAAGCCTCAAGCAACGAATGACAGATGTCTTCCGTGCTGACCTGCCCCGCCGGCTTGAGGAGTTGGAACTTGCCTTCTCGAATCGAGACAGCGAAGCTTTGGCGCATCTTTTTCACGGCCTTAAAGGCAGCGCCGGTTATATCTGGCCCGGCGGCGATTTGCAGCAATTGAGCGCCCGGCTTGAGAAAGCAGCCGACCAAGGCGATTGGCATTCATTGTCGGAGAAGACACCAACTCTCCTGGCCATACTACAAAAAATCCTGGAAGGGGCCGCAGCATGAGAGCGCTTGTCGTTGATGATGACGTCGTGTCACGAATGGCCCTGGCCGATCTGATGCGCAGCTTCATTGAATTGAAGGTCGTTGAAGCGGTTGATGGGCAGGATGCCTGGGAAAAGCTGGAAATGGGGCCAGCCCCCATGATCTGCTGCTGCGATGTGCAAATGCCACGGCTTTCCGGCATTGACCTGTTGCGGCGCGTCCGCTCCGCGCCTCGCTTCAAGGATATTCCCTTTGTTCTTGTCACAGCGGCATCGGACCTTGATACTGTCAAGAAAGCCGTGACGCTCGGCATCAGCCATTACATCGTGAAGCCCTTTCATGCGCGTGAGGCGCGGGGGTCGTTGCAAAAAATCCTCAACACCGCCTGGGAGAGAATTGCAGAACCGCCACCCGCCACCTTGAACAGGCTGAATATCGCGCCGGATCAGCTGATGACCTATCTTTATTCTCTGCGCGGCCAATGTTCGGTTTTCGCGCGTGACCTCCGGCGGTCCAAAAGCCTCCAGGACGTGCAGGATGTAGTCGGGCGGCTCAAGGGTTTGCATACGGGTTGCCTGACCCTTGGGCTGCATTATGCGGCGGGCCTGGTGATGCAAATCCCGGATGAGAAATCCGATATTGAACGCGTGGAACAGGCCCTGATTGAAATCGAACTGGCCATTTCCTCCCAGGAAGAAAGGGTCAAGGCGCGCCATAGCCTTGCCTCTGGCGCCGCCATCAAGCGGAGCGCCGTGTAGGGTTGATCCGCGCAGGCCGCTTTCCCCAAAGGCTACGCCTGTGCTTGGGTATGGTTGCAGGAGCAACCCATGTCCAAAGCCGAATCGTCCGGGCCTTCACCTACGCGCCATACGCAAACCGCCATGCTCGCCGAAAGGGCGGCGGTGCTGCTGCTGCTTGCCCTGCTGCTTTACGGCGTTATCCGCGTCTTGGAACCCTTTGGCCTTGCCATTGCGTTTGGTGGCTTCATCGCGATCGGCACCTGGCCGCTGCGGGACGCGATGGTGAACCGCGGCATCCCGCGCGGCATCGCCGCGACACTTATGCTTTTGGTGCTGATACTTTCATTGGCGGTTCCCGCGCTGGCGCTGACCCCGGAATTGGGCGCGCAGATCGCCCACGCGTCGAAAGTGATGCACGAATTGCTTGACCGCCTGCCTGAAGCGCCGCCGTCGTCACTTTCGGGCCTGCCCTTGGTGGGTAGCGCCATCAGCAATTGGTGGCCGCAATTGCTGCATCTGCAGGGCGATTTTTCCGACGTGCTGGCGCCTTATGCCGGGCGGATTACCAGCCTTTTGGTGGATATCGGCCAGGCGGCCGCGGCAAGCGTGGTGCAAATCCTGCTCGCGCTGATTGTCGCCACCACCTTCTGGATCAGCGGCGACCGCCTGGCGCATGAGGTGAATGACATTGCCGAGCGCCTGGCCGGCACCACAGGGCGCAATGCGGTGGCCGCTGCCGAAGGCGCCGTGCGGGGCGTGGCCTGGGGCATTGTTGGCACCGGCATCATCCAGGCGATCCTGATGGGCATTGGCCTTGCCATTGCGGGCGTGCCCGGCGTTGGGGTGATTTCCTTCCTCACGCTGATTTTTTCCATCAGCCAGATACTCGGCCCGCTGGTCGTGGTGGCCTGGCTTGGTGCGGCGGCTTGGCTTTACAGCGAAGGCCAAATCGCCTGGGCAGTTTTCATGGCGCTTTGGGGGCTGATCATGGTCTCGGGCAGCGACAATATCATCCGCCCCTTGCTCATCAAGCGCAGCAGTGAAATGCCCTTGTCGCTGATTATTCTTGGCGTCTTTGGCGGCTTGATCGCCTTTGGCTTCCTGGGGCTTTTCATTGGCCCCGCCTTGCTTGCTGTCGCGCATGGGCTGCTCAGGGCCTGGCGCAGCGCCGAGCAGTGAAACCCGCAGGGCTGGCAAAGCCCGCATCCCGCGTTATGACTGGCACCCGAAGAAAAGGGCAGGAGAGACCCCATGGCCACACGCAAGCATCGTATCGCCGTCATCCCCGGGGATGGCATTGGCAAGGAAACCACGCCCGAGGGGCTTCGCGTGCTGGATGCCGCGGCGCGGCGCTTCGGTTTTGAATTGGAACTGACGCATTACGATTGGTCCTGCGAAACCTATACCAAAACCGGCAAGATGATGCCGGATGATGGCATGGATCGGCTGAAGGATAGCGACAGCATTTTCCTGGGTGCTGTGGGCTGGCCCGGCGTGCCGGACCATGTCTCGCTTTGGGGTTTGCTTATCCCGATCCGCCGCGGCTTCGACCAATATGTGAATTTGCGTCCGTGTCGGTTGCTGCCGGGGGCTACCACGCCGCTCGCGAATCGTGGTCCCAAGGATATTGATTTCATCGTGGTGCGCGAAAACACGGAAGGCGAGTATTCTTCCAGCGGCGGGCGCATGTTTGCGGGCACGGACCGCGAATTCGTCTCCCAAGAAAGTGTCTTCACCCGCATCGGCGTGGACCGCGTGCTGCGCTACGCTTTTGAATTGGCCCAGACCCGCGCGCGCAAGAAGGTAACGAGTGCCACGAAATCCAATGGCATCACTTTCACCATGCCCTATTGGGATGAACGCTTCGCCGAAATGGCCAAGAATTATCCGGGCATCACGACGGACCAATTCCACATTGATATCCTCTGCGCCCATTTCGTGCAGCATCCGGATTGGTTTGATGTGGTGGTGGGGTCCAACCTGTTCGGCGATATCCTGTCAGACCTTGGGCCGGCAGTGGCGGGTTCCATCGGCATTGCGGCCAGTGCGAATATCAATCCCGAAAAGCACTTTCCTTCCATGTTCGAACCCGTCCATGGCAGCGCGCCGGATATTGCGGGCAAGTTCATCTGCAACCCGATCGGGCAGATCTGGTCGGGGGCGATCATGCTGGAACACCTCGGCGAAAAGCAGGCCGCCGATGCGATCCTGGCCGTGATTGAAAAGCTGCTGGCGGAAGGCGGGCCGCGCACGCGCGACATGGGCGGGCAGGCCGGCACAGAAGATGTGGGCCGCGCCATCGCCGAAGCCGTATCGAAGTTCTGATCAACCGAAGTTAACGCAAAAAAGCGCTCGCCGGATCATACCGGCGAGCCCTTTTCCTTTGGCGTCAGACGCCGAAACTTAAACTTACCGTTCCAGGCACATGGCAACGCCCATGCCGCCGCCGATGCACAGCGTCGCCAGCGCCTTCTTCGCGCCACGCTTTTGCATTTCAAACAAAAGGGTCGTCAGCACGCGCGCACCGGAAGCGCCGATCGGGTGGCCAATCGCAATCGCGCCGCCATTCACATTCACCTTGCTGGTATCCCAGCCGAGGTCCTTATTCACGGCAATCGCCTGCGCGGCGAAAGCCTCATTGGCTTCGATCAAGTCCAGGTCATCAATCTTCCAACCCGCCTTGGCCAAAGCCTTGCGCGAAGCTGGGATGGGGCCGGTGCCCATGATGGAAGGATCAACACCCGCCGTCGCCCAGGACACAATGCGCGCCAGCGGCGTGATGCCGCGCTTGGCGGCTTCCGCGGCCGTCATCACCACCACCGCCGCCGCGCCATCATTGATGCCGGAAGCATTGCCGGCGGTGACGGACCCATCCTTGGCGAAGGCGGGGCGGAGCTTGCCCAGGATTTCCATCGTTGTATCCGGCTTCGGATATTCATCGGAAGACACAACCACATCGCCCTTGCGGCCCTTCACGGTGACGGGCGTGATTTCATCGGCAAAGCGTCCGGCGGCCATCGCCTCGCCCGCCTTGCGCTGCGAATTGAAGGCGAATTGATCCTGCTCATCGCGCGTGATCTGGAAGGCGCGGGCGACATTCTCCGCCGTATTGCCCATGTGATAGCCATGGAAGGCATCCATAAGCCCATCGCGGAGCATGGTATCCATCAGGGAAAGATCACCCATTTTCTGCCCGGCGCGCAGCTGCTGTGCATGGGGTGCTTGCGTCATGCTTTCCTGACCGCCGGCCACCACAATGCGCGCATCGCCGGTCGCAATCTGCTGCGCCGCCAAGGCAACAGCGCGCAAGCCCGAACCGCAAAGCTGATTGATGCCAAAGGCCGTGTGTTCCACCGGAATACCGGCATTCACCGAAGCCTGACGCGCTGGGTTCTGCCCCGCGCCCGCCGCCAGAATCTGGCCCAGAATAACCTCATCCACTTCAGCGCCTTCAATGCGCGCGCGTTCCATGGCGGCCTTGATGGCAACCGTGCCCAGCGCATGCGCGGACATGGAGGCAAAAGCCCCGTTGAAGGCGCCAACCGGCGTGCGGGCGGCAGAAGCGATGACGATTTCAGTCATGGGGGGTGTTCTTCCTCAAGAATGGGTCATTTGCGGCTTGGTATCACAAACCGCGCATCCAGTCGCGCAAGGGCTGCCACAGGGCGGTTTCGGCCGCAATGCCGGCGACCATGCCGATATGTCCGGCTGGCGCCATATGCAGCTTGACCTGACGCAAGCGCTCCGTCAGCGCCAGGCCAGAAGCGGGTGGCACAATGCGGTCCCGATGCGGAATGGCGGCGAAGGCCGGGCCTTGCCACAGTGCCGGGTCCACCACCTGCCCGGCGACGCGCCACGCAAGACCCGCCGGTTCATTGCGCCCATACCAGCCGCCAATGCATTGCCGCGCGACCGGGGCGGCCAGCGGCACGCCATCATTCAGCCAATCCTCCAGCGCCACAAAGCGCCGCGCGGCGGGGGATGCCTGGTCAAGCCGGCCAAAACCCCGGAACTTCTCAGCAATGCCGAAGGGATCAAGACTGGCAAACAGGGTTTGCAGCACATCCACCGGCAGCGCGCCGGTGGGTTCCATCAGCGCTTCCAGCCCCGGCAGGGCAGCTGCCGCGGCGCGCGCCCGTGCTTCACCATCCGGCCCCGCATGGAAATCCCAAGGCGTTGCCAGCAGCGCCAGGCCGCGCACCAAATCCGGCCGGCGCAAGGCGAGTGCGAGGCCAAGCAAGCCCCCCATGCAATAGCCCGCAAGGATCACCGGGCCAGGCGCCGCCATCAGCGCGCGTTCCAGTCGGCCTGCGATATAATCGGTCAGGGTGAAATGGCGCTCAGCCTCTCCGGGCCAGCCCCAATCCAGCAATAGGGTGCGAAACCCCTGCCCCGGCAGCCAGCGCAGCAGGGAAGCTTCCGGCATCAGATCAAGCACATAAGCGCGGTTCACCAGGGAAGGCACAAAGACCACGCATGGCCCCTGCCCGCCATAATTCAGCAATTTGCTGTCTTCCTCGGCCCAAATGGCCGGCACCGGCGGGGCCTGACGCTCAAACGGGTGGCGCCGATAGGCCGCGAGCCCCGCCACCAGCGCCCGATCCGCCCGCAACAGTCGGTTCAGAACCGCGCCGCGAAACGCCTCAGGCGCGTGGCCGGCGCTGGCGAGGGCGGCGCTGATGCGCGCTGCCTCCGCCTGCCCCGCTTTCGAGATCGGCCAGGCGCCGTTCCAGGGTGGCGAGCCGTTCGGCCATGGCATCCCGGGCAGCGCCCCCGCTGCCGCCATGGCCCGTATCCCCGCCAGCCCCAGATGGAGCGGCAGCGGGCGCGGGCCGCGGCGGCGCAGCGGTGCTGTCATGCTGGCTTGCCCCTGGCGTAAAGGGTTTGCTGAATTGCGCCGCTGCCCGGAACCATGCCGCCCCCAGTGACGCGAAAGCCGCCCAGCGTTCCGCAAGCTCGGGATCGGCGGCAAGCCCGGCGACCTCGCTCTGCCAGAGCGCGATCCAGTCTTCCGCAAGCTTTTCGAGATCCTCGGGGCCAGCCATCACATGGGCTTATAGCCGCATCCGCAACGGCGCGATATGACCCGCAGCGCGCGTTTTTGCACTGCAACAGGCTTTCGCTTTGCGTTATGTAACGTGCTAGGTCCAATCCAGAACCAAAGAAGCCGAGGCAAGCACCCATGTCTGGTCGTCAATCCCCCGAACCCGGCGAGCAGAAGGCGCTGCCCCCGATTGTTGTCAAGAAATACGCGAATCGTCGTCTCTACAACACTGAAACCTCATCCTATGTCACTTTGGATGATCTGGCCGCCATGGTCCGCGATGGCCGGGATTTCGTGGTCTATGACGCCAAATCCGGTGAGGATCTGACCCGCAGCGTGCTGACGCAGATCATCGTGGAACAGGAAGGCAAGGGGCAGAGTATGTTGCCCACTTCGGTGCTTCGGCAATTGATCGGGCTTTATGGCGATAATCTGCAATCGCTGGTGCCGCGTTACCTGGAAGCCGCCATGGCGTCCTTCACGCAGCAACAGGAACAGATGCGCGATACACTCAGCAAGACGATGGGCGGCTTCATGCCCTTCCCGGCGGGTGTTTCGAACATGCAGGAAGTTGGCAAGCAGAATATCGCCATGATGGAACGCGCGATGAGTTTGTTTACCCCTTTCGCGCGACGCGAGGAAAACGCAGGCAGTGATGAAACCGAGGCGTTAAGGAAAGAAATTGAGACACTGCGCGGCGAATTATCGGCCATCAAATCGCGCATGAAGGGCTGATCGCGTAGCTTTTTTGAGGCGCATCTTCACCGCTTGATCATCAATCCCACGCATAATCCGCACCCAGTAGGGGGCATGATGCCCCGCTGAGGAATCGGGTTGATGGACAGCATCGTCGAAATTGCCGAATCTTTCCGCCAGGGTAATGGTGGTGTCGCCGAAGTGGTCTCCACCCAAAGGGCCAATGCGGCTGATAAGCATGTGGGGGCCCGCATTCGTGAAAGGCGCACAATGCTTGGCCTGTCGCAGCAGCAATTGGCCAAGATGATCGGCGTTACCTATCAGCAGGCGCATAAATATGAACGCGGGCTGAACCGCATTTCTGCCGGCCGGCTTTATGGCATTGCGCAGGTGCTGGGCGTGCCGATTTCCTGGTTTTTCGAAGGACTGAAATCCGAAACCGTTGACCCTTCCATGTCGCAGCGCCAGCGCATGTGCCTGGAACTCGCGCGCAATTTCGCGTTGATTGACAATGACAAGCACCAGGAAGCGCTCAGCCAAATGGCGCGCGCTTTGGCCGCCCAGGCCCAGGCGGTAGCACGGAGTGGTGTGGCGGGCGAATAAGCGCGCCACCATCACCACTTCCTTTGATGCCATAACAGCGTAACACCCACCCCTTAAGCGGCGGGGTCTGCCCAGTTCACGGTTTCGCCCGAAGCCGATCTGGCTTAATGCCACTGATCATGTCGCATCCCAGCCTGCCGCTTGCCATTGCCCTGATTACCGCGCCCTTTGTTGCGGTGCTGCAATCCAAGGCCATGGCGCCGCTCGCCTTGATCCCCATGGCCATCACGCTTGGGCTTGGCTGGCGCGCGGGTTGGCGGCCGGGCCTGCCGCAAGGCACGGTGCTGCTGCTCGGGCTGGCGCTGACCGGCTGGGGGGCCATCACCTCGCTTTGGGCGCCGGATCCTGGGCGCGCGGCGCTGCTGGCCGTGACCTTGGCCGCGATGATGCTGCTGGCGCATGGGGCGGCGGGGGCCGCGCAAGGGGCGCGGCTGTTGCCCTGGATCGGCTTTGGGCTGGTTTTTGGCCTTGCGGCCGCTTTCGCCGATTGGCAAAGCGGCAACGCCTTGCGCGCTGCCGTGCGTGGCCTCAAGGAAAAGCCGGAAGCGCTCATGTTCGGGCTGAAGCCGGCGGCATCGCTCATGGCATTGTTGCTGCCAATGGCATTCGCCCTGCCCTGGCCTTGGATTGCGCGTGCGGCCTTGCTGGTGCTGGGGGCTGGCGTGTTGATGGCGCTGCCTGGGGAAACCGCGCGGCTGGCGATGATTGCCGGGCTGGGCGCGGCGGCACTCAGCCTCGCCGCACCGCGCCTGATGCCGCGATTGGTCGGGGCAATGGTGGCTTTGGCCATCCTGGCCATGCCGCTGCTGGTCGGGCTGATCCCCCATATCCCCTCGGCCAATCTCCCGCTTTCGGCGGTGCATCGGCTGGTGATTTGGGATTTCGCCGCAAAGCGCATTGCCGAAAAGCCCATCACCGGCTGGGGGCTGGAAGCCAGTCGTGCCATGCCGGGCGGCCGCGCGCGGCCCGATGCCGCAACGCTTGATCAGCTGAACATCAAGGCCCCGGCGCAGCGCGAATTTCTGGCCAATCCCCATGTGGAAGTGATGCCGCTGCACCCGCATAACGGCGCGCTGCAGCTTTGGCTGGAATTGGGCGGCATTGGCGCGCTGATCGGCGCGGCGCTGGTGCTGGCGCTTGGTGTTGCAGCGTCACGCAGCGCCGCACCAGCCGTGGGCGCTGGGATGCTCGCCTCCGCCGCTGTGACCGGGATGCTGTCCTTTGGGCTATGGCAGGCCTGGTGGGTCGCGAGCCTATTGCTAGCGATGGTGGCGTTGATGCTGGTGCCGCGACGCGCCTGAATTTCTACCGCGCCCGGTCAATGCAAAACCGCACCACTTCCACCATGGCGCGGCGCGCCTGGCTATCGGGGAAAACATCCAAGGCTGCAATCGCCTTGTCGCCATAGCGCCGCGCGCGGGCGATTGTCTCACCAATCGTGTCGTATTTTGTCATCAGTGCCATGGCAGTGGCCAGATCGGCTTCCTGCTGATCGCCTTCTTCCAGCACACGGCGCCAAAAACCGCGTTCTTCTTCCGAACCGCGCGCGAAAGCGAGCAATACCGGCAGGGTAATTTTCCCCTCCCGGAAATCATCGCCCACAGTCTTGCCAAGCGCTGCTTGATTGGCGGCGTAATCCAGCGCGTCATCCACCAATTGAAAAGCAATCCCAAGCGCGCCGCCGTAATCGCAAAGTGCGGTCTGTTCCGCGCGGGGCCGATCCGCAATCACGGCGCCCACTTCGGTCGCAGCAGCAAAAAGTGCTGCGGTCTTGCCTTCAATCACCGCCAGATACTGGTCTTCCGTGGTCGCGGTATCATTCTGCGTCATCAATTGCAGCACTTCACCTTCGGCAATCGTGGCCGCGGCGGTGGAAAGGATGCGCAGCACTTCAAGCGACCCATCGGCCACCATCAATTGAAAGGCGCGGGCGAACAGGAAATCGCCCACCAGCACGGAAGCCTTATTGCCAAACAGCGCATTGGCGCTGGCCTGCCCGCGCCGCAGAGCGCTTTCATCCACAACATCATCATGCAGCAGTGTCGCGGTATGGATAAATTCCACACAAGCCGCGAGCGAGATATGCCTCTCGCCGCGATAGTCACAAAGGCTGGCAGCAGCCAAAGTCAAAAGCGGCCGCAGCCTTTTCCCACCAGCAGCGACCAGATGCGCCGCTAATTGCGGGATCAGCGCGACCGGGCTTTGCATCCGTTCCACAATCAGGCGGTTACAGGCTTCCAGATCATCCTGCACAAGCGCCGTCAGCGCGGCCAGGGCATCTTCCCCCCGCCCCCGATCCTCGCCAGGGAATTGCTGCGGCGCTAAGTCCACTCTTGCTCACCTTTGATTGCGCGGCGCACCATAGGCGCCACATGTCGGACCGGCAAGCGAAAGGACCGGTGGAAAGGCTTTCCCATGCGCGTTCTGCTTCGCAGCAATAACCCGATCCGGCTTGGCTTCCTGCAAGCCTTGCTCAAGGATGCCGGTATCGAAGCCGTGCTGCTCGATCAGCATATCAGCGCGGTTGAAGGCGGGATCGGCGCCTTCCCGCGCCGCTTGGCCGTGCGCGATGAAGATGCCGCCGCGGCTGAGCGCATCCTGCGGGAAGCGGGTGAGGATGAGGGCCTATGACCGAAGGTGCTGAGAATGTCACCGAAGATCACTTGCTGAATGGCCGTGTGGCGCTGCGCCAGCCGCGCCAGGGTTTCCGCGCCGGCTTGGATGCGGTGCTGCTGGCCGCCTTTGTGCCGGCCAAGCCGGGAGAGACCGTGTTGGAAGCCGGCCCCGGCAGTGGCGCAGCGTTTCTATGCCTCGCCGCCCGCGTGCCGGGACTTGCGATTCGCGCAGTGGAACGTGAAGCGGCCATGGCGGCGCTGGCGCGGGACAATGCCGCGCGGGCCAAGGTTGATGCCCGCATCGAACACGGCGACGTCGCAGATCTGGCGCTGGCGTGCGCGCTTGGCCCGGTGGCGCATGGCTTTGCCAATCCGCCCTATTGGCCGGGCGGCACGCCCCCGCCTGGCGCCATTCGCCGCGCCGCAACGCATGAGGCAGGGCCTGGCTTGGCGGATTGGGTTGGGTTTCTGGCCGCCGGCATTGCGCCACGCGGCAGCCTAAGCCTGATCCTACCCGCCGCGCGGTTTGACGCGGCAGTGGCCGCGATCCATGCGGCGGGCTTCGGCGCCGTGGAATTGCTGCCGCTTTGGCCCCGCGCCGGCGTTGCCGCCAAGCGGGTTCTGCTTCGTGC
>Ga0194122_10004072_pt1 | contig 14522 bp, 8 predicted proteins | sample TA2MahCa10mmetaG_FD_155487 | JGI IMG/M metagenome (GOLD analysis project Ga0194122, IMG submission 155487) | Freshwater microbial communities from Lake Tanganyika, Tanzania - TA2015021 Mahale Deep Cast 10m | ecosystem: Environmental > Aquatic > Freshwater > Lake | place: Tanzania: Lake... | reverse complement strand
ACTCGTTCGTACCGAAGTCCTTCCGTGAGAGATTTAGCTTCTCGAAGTAGTCCTCGAGCAACAACCACGAGCGCTGAGCATCCGCGCAGGTAGCGAAGAGGTGCAGCACCCCGCTGCGCTCGGCGACTTTTTCCTTGGAATCAGCCAGCTCGCGGCGCAAGTCGGCTAACGCGCCGTAGGTCTGATTGAGGACGGAGTGATGAGCATCGTATTTGGCCGTATTCGCGCCGATGCGGGGCACGCGGCCGGGCTTCGCTACTTTTGGCATTGTCCGGAAATCACAAATTCAACGGTGAAAAATCAAATAGAGCATCATTGGCTCACAAGTGCGCGCCACTGGTCAATGCGAAAAATGGCCGCGCAAGCACAGCCGTGCCAAACCCGGTGATAAACCGATAGCGGGTAGACCAATTTCTGGCCGACCGCCCTGGCTGCCGAACTCAAACCGACCATCAATTTACAAAACTTTGGGGGTTGTGACGAAGCGGGCGGGTGATATTGTCCCTTCGTAATGGCTAAAACCACTCACCAAAATGTTGCTCTGCCGGACTCGCTACGTGCTCAGTTCGCGGCACTCGAGCGGGCGCTGTGGCGGACAGAGACGGCGCAAGCGGTGTTCGGTGCGCTGGCGGCAATGGGAGCGTCCTACGCGCTGGTGTTCCTATGCGATCGCATCGGCGACACGCCCAAAGCACTGCGCACGACGTTACTGCTCGCAGGCCTGGCAGGCGCGGCGTGGTTCGTGATGCGCTGGTGTCGGCACTGGGTCTGGCAGCGCCGCGATCTGCGTGCTTTATCAAACGTGGTTCAACACGGGCATCGTCGGCTCGGTGATCGGCTACTGGGCATCGTAGAACTCGCCGAGGAGCAGCAGGCACCAAAAAATATGTCGCTCGCGCTCTGCCGAGCGGCCATTCGACAGGTTTCAGCCGAAGCAACAAAATTCGATTTCTCTGCCGTGGTGGACGGCCGGCCCGCGCGCATTGCGACACTCGCACTCGCGGCGATATTCGTGCCGGTGGTGTTCGCGTTTGCCGTCGCGCCGGCGGCAGGCTGGAACGCGCTCCAACGCTGGGCTGCACCCGTTGCGGGCATCCCGCGCTACACGTTCGTCGCGCTGGAGAGCATTCCGCCAAAGCTCGTCGTGCCCCTTGGCGAGCCGTTTGAGCTGGTGACCAAGGTGAATTATCGCTCGTTCTGGAAACCCGCGAGCGCGAGCGGTCGCTTTGAAGTGCAGTCCAAAATTTCCGCGCCTGTGAAGGATGGCACATTCAGGCTCACCATCCCCGGCCAGACTCAAGACGGCGTTTTGCGCGTGCGATTGGGCGACGCCACACACGCTATCGCCGTGAAACCGCTGCACCGGCCCGCGCTCAAGCAACTTACGGCGAACGTCACCCTCCCCGACTATCTTCAGTATCCCCCTACCAATCAAATCGTGCAAAACGCCGCGCTGCCCGTGCTCGAGGGCAGCCGCGTCGCGCTTGCCGGCACCGCCACGCGCCCGCTGGCGTCTGCGGAGGTCGCAGTGGACAAAGCCGAGCCGATGTCGCTGCTACTCACTGGCGAGAAATTCAACAGTGGCTCACTGAAGCTCGATGCTGCATCACAGGCGGCATTTGACTGGCGGGATGAATTTGGCTTGAAGCCCGTTGCGCCATGGCTGCTGGCTGTGCGACCGACCAAGGACGCCGCGCCACGCGTGGACCTGGGCGATCTGCCGCTCGAGTTGTCCATTCTGGAAACCGATGTGTTGCCGCTCAAGTTTTCCGCCGCCGATGACTTCGGCGTGCGCGAGGGCTTCGTGAACACGGAGATCGTCGCGTCGCTCGACCCGACGAACACGCCGGCCATCGGGCAGTTCAAGAAGGCGGCGGCGGGCCCACAAGAGCGGCGCTTTACAAACACGTTCCTCTTCAGCCCAACTGTGCTGCGGATCCCGGCGGACTCGGTCGTCGAGGTGAAGGGCCGCGCGACAGACTTCCTGCCTGGCCGTGAGCCGGGTGAGTCGGTCACGCACCGCATCAACGTCGTCGGCCTCGCGCGGCACGCAGAATTGGTGCGGCAGCAGCTCGACGCGGTGTTCGCACAAGTCGAAGAAGTGACACGCAAGGAAGAAGCCATTGCTGCCGCCACCCGCGAGTTGATGGGCCTCCCCGAGGACAAGCTGAAGTCCGAGGAGGCGGGCAAGAAAGCCGGCGAGCAAGCTGACGAGCAAGCACGCAACGCCGCACAACTCAACCGCATCGCAGACCAGGGCCAAGACATTGTGCGCGAAGCGTTGCGCAACCCGACGCTAACGCAGCAGACGCTTCGTGAGTGGACGCAAAACTTGGCCCAAATGAAGTCACTGGCGCAAGGTGAGATGAAGGAGGCGCAGCAATCACTCCAAAAAGCACAGGAGAGCAATTCGCCCCAGGAGCGTGCGGAGGAAGCCACTAAAGCGCGTGACGCCGAAGAGAAGGCGTTAGACAAGCTGCAAGCACTTCAGAAGAAAATGAACGACGGCTTGGACAATTTGCAGGCCCTTACACTCTCGCAGCGGCTGAAGAAGCTGTCGGAGTCGGAGAAAGGCTTGGGCGACCAGCTCGGCAAGTTGGTGGGCGAGACGATCGGCCTGCTGCCGCGCGAACTGCCGGAGCGGTTCAAGAAGGTCATCACCTCGCTCGCCGGCGACCAAGCAAATGTCAAGACCGAGGCCGAGCAGGTCGTCGCCGAAATGAGCCGGTTCTTCGACCGCACGCAACGTGAGAACTACGGCGAGGTGGCGAAGGAAATGAAATCTCTAAACACCACAGCTGAACTGGACCGCGTGCGCGGAATGATAGACGCGAATACCTCAATGGACGCGATGGGCAACCTCGTGACGTGGACAAAGCGCTTTGCCGACTGGTCGAAGAAACTCGAGCCGCCCGAAGAGGAGAGCCAAGGCGGCGGCGAAGGCGAAGGCCAGCCCAAGGATGACAAACTGCTCAAGCTACTGCTCGCATCCATCCGCCTGCGCGCAGGTGAGGCGCGTGTCTTGCAACAGACAACGCTGCTAGAAGAAGAGAAGGCGCGACACCCTCGCTTCGCCGAGGCGGTGACCAAGGTAGCTGAACAACAGCGGGCACTACGGGGCGACCTGACGAAACTCCAGATGAGTACCGACATCGAAGAGGCAAGGGAGTTCCTGCTCAACACCCAGGACGGAATGCGTGATGCGGAGTCGGCGCTCTTCGACAAACTTACTGGCGAACCAGCGCAGAAGCCGGAGAACGCCGCATTGGCGAACTTGACTGACCTCATCAACCTCATCAACGAGCAAGCCAAACGACAAAAGCCCAAAGATGGCCAGCAACAACAACAACAGGCCCAGCAGGAGGCCGAGATGCTCATGCAGATGGCCCAGCAGCAGCAGGTCGGGATGCGCCCCGGCCAACAGCCTGGCACCGGCCCAAATCAAAATGGCGGCACCACAGACAAGGCCAGTCCCGGCACCACTGGTAATGCCAAAGGCGCCGAAGCCGCCGCCCGCCGCACCGGCAAGGGCAGCGGCACAACGCGCCCGATCCCGGCCGAGTTCCGCGAGGCGCTGGAAAATTACTTTAAGGCGGTGGAGGCTAAACCGTGAAAGGCCACCCAACCCCGACTCTGAATTTCACGAAAGCTCCAAGCCCCGAGCTTCCCTGCACTAAGCGCACTTGGCTGCATTTTCACTCTAGGAGCTTGTGGTTTTTGTGCAGTTTGGGATTTGCGCTAGGAAAATTTACTCTGGAAGCGCGCGCCCAGCAGCTCTTCATTGAAAAGTCCGATGCCAGCCCGGCACTGATTGACGCGATGTATGTGAAGGGCCTCCAGTTCCTTTCAAAGTCGCAGTCTGCCGAGGGCACATGGACGGACGTGTATGGCCGGCAGCCCGGTGTCATCGGCCTGTGCGTGGTGGCAATGCTTGCGCACGGCGACGACCCGAACGTCGGCCCCTACTCAGTCGCCATCAAGCGCGGGCTCAACGCCCTGCTCGCGCAACAGAACAAAGACACCGGCTACCTTGGCACCTCAATGTATAACCATGGTTTCGCCGCGCTTGCGCTCGCGGAAGCTTACGGTGCGGTGGACGACGCCCGGCTTGGCCCCGCACTTCAGCGATCCATTAACCTTATTGTTGCCTCGCAGGCACGCAACCCAGCGGGAGGCTGGCGTTATTCCCCGGAAAGCTCGGACGCAGACACAACCGTCAGTGGCGCACAAATGGTCGCGATGTTCGCCGCGCGCAATGCAGGGCTAGCCGTGCCAGAGGACGCGATTCAGAAGGGCCTGAAATATTTTGCGAAGTGCAAGACCCCCGAGGGCGGTTACGGCTACACCGCATCGAGTGGGCCTAATGCCGCACGCTGCGCCATCGGCGTGCTGGTGCTAGCGCTGGCCAAACAGAAAGATACCGCCGACTTTAAGAGCGCGTGGCAATTCCTTCAGCAGACGGGCGGCGACTCGCATTACCAGCAATACTACCTCTACTATGCGGCGCAGGCCTACTTCCACAGTTCCCCCGATGCGTGGCGCAAATGGAACGCCCAAAACATCAAGACCCTCGCCGCCACGCAGAACAAGGATGGAAGCTGGGACGGCTCGTTTGGTAACTCGTTCGGCACCGCAGCCTCGCTACTGTCGTTGGCACTGAACTATCGTTTCCTTCCGATTTATGAGCGCTAAGAAGCCGCAAATCCTAAGCTTTAGGCTCCAAATAAGCTTCCATTCTCATGCCCCAACTCGTGTCCCGGCCTCCGGCGGCAGGTGGCTTCGGGGTTTGGCGCTTGGGGTCGCTTTGGGATTGGGACCTTGGAGCCCGGGATTTTGCACGAATCTCCCCCCTGCCACCATCTCCTTCCTCGACGGCTCCTACCTGCGCGGAGACATTGGCGCACTGACTAGCGACACGCTCCGCTGGCTGCACCCCAACGCCCGTGCGCCCATCGAGTTCAGCACCACGAACCTCAACCTCATCCGCCTCCCGCGCCGCAGCCTTCAACTGCCCACCAATGCCAACCCCGTTTGCCGCGTGGTGCTCGCTAGTGGCGACGAGTTTGAGGGCAACTTGCTCACGCTCGACGCCGATAGCTTTGAGGTGGACACATGGTTTGCGGGTCGGTTACGCGGGCAGCGCGCGGGCTTACAAAGCCTCGCTTTCTACGGCAGCAGCCAGTCCGCCCTTTACGACGGCCCTCGGGCGGCGGAAGAGTGGAAAATTGGCACCGGCACCGCGGTAAGCCGCGTGGGCGTGAATATCCTCGGCGGCTTTGGGGGAGTTGTCCCGGCCGTCGTGCCGGCTGTGCAGGCAGTTGACGCGATTGCCCGCCCCGTAAAAGTGGAAGTGGAGCGTCCTGCAGGCAGAGCTGACGCCCCCGGCGCATTACCGCCCTTGGCTCCAGCGAAGCCCCTCGGAGACGCCCCCGAACGCGTCGCAAAAAACAAGCCCACCGCTGCTGAGGTGTCCAACATGAGTTCTCGCGCACGCTCATCAAACACCATTGCGGATTATCTGAAGTCCGACCTCGTGCTGCTCGCCGTCGAGTCGGGCCTTGTAAAAACCGACGCGATAAAGACCGAGTTGGACAAGCAAGTGAAAGCGGGGACGCTTGAACGTACCGCCATCCGCCGCGAAGGCGCGTTACTAGCCGCTCGGCTGTTGCGGGAGCTGGAGCACCTTAAGAACGACCCGTCGGCTGCTTCCCTTGCACGAACACAGGATTTGTTCGCAGGCGTAAGAGCCGCCGCTCCGGTCTTGGCCGTTCCCGGGCCAGTGGATGCGGAGGAAGCACGAGCGGCGGCAGACCTTTCAAAAAAAATCGGCGCAGCCACCCAACTAGCAACGGGCGCGGAGTTGTTGAAGTCGGACCTACTGCAAACCGCAGTGGAAGCAGGCGTCGCTTCACAACGCGCAGAAGAGGAATGGCTGGCCCAGCAAGAGCGCAACCTCGAGGGCCTGAACGAAAATCTGCGCGCCACCCAGATGAAGCTGACCATCCAAGCCGAAGGGATGTTGCTCGGCATTCGCCTGCTCAAGGCAAAAGCCCCCCTCGCAGGTGCAAACTTCGTCCAGAACTACGAGCAAATGCGCGAGCGGGCCCTGGCCTTGCTTGCTGGAGCGGCGGAGGCTCGGGCGGTGGGCAATGCGGCGGCAGACGTGCTCGCGCAGGCGCGCGACCGGGCCATGGGCGCACTTCAATTGCAGATAAATAACTTTGCCGCGCCAGCCGGTGCAGAGGCGGCACTTGCCGGCCGTGCAGCCATTGTCGGCGCGGCCCCCGGCCCTGCGTGGCAGTTTCGCGACGGCGCGTATTATTCTACCGGCGTGGGGTCGCTTGGCCGCGAGTGTCACCTGCCCACCAAAGCGCGCATCGAGTTTGACCTCTCGTGGAAGGGCCAACCCTACTTCCGCTTCTCCTTCTTCACGCGCAGCACCGAGCACTACGACTATAACGACGGCTGGCAGTTTTACACGTCATCCTCGGGCTACATTTACTCAATGCGCCGAAGCGGTATGGGTGCAACCAGTTCGTCAGGCGCGATTGTGCCACAGATGCTCGCCAAGAACACCGTGCGCTTTACCTTCCTCGTCAACACCGAGAAAGAGACCGTCACCCTTTTGGCCGACGGCGGGCGCGTCCACGAGTGGAAGAACCTCGGGTCACCCGGCCCCGGCACCGGCATCGTCTTCTACAATTATAATTCAACCTCCCGCGTCCGCCTCAGCGACATCCGCATCGCACCATGGGACGGCCGCGAGCGCGATGCCGCCTTGCCCGGCGTGCCCGGTGACGACCCGGACAAGTTCGTCGAGGTGCCCCCAGCAGACAGCGCAATGGTCGAATTCGTGAACCGCGACAGCGCCACCGGCACGCTGCACGGCATCCGCGAAGGCAAGTTAGCCTTCAACCCTGCCGGCACGCGGCTGGAAATTCCCGTTGCTCGTGCAGCCCTCATCAGCTTCCCAACGGCCAATGCCGCCCCAGTCATGGCGGCGGCCGAGGGCGTGCAAGTCACCCTCCACCGCAATGAGCGGCTTACGCTCGCGCTGGAAAAATGGGAGACGGGTGAAATCATCGCTGTCAGCCCTGTGTTCGGGCGGCTAAAGCTGAAACCCGAGTCCATTCGCACGCTGCGCTTCAACCCAACCGCCTTGCGCGGCCCGTCGGATGAATGGAGCGGTCCGTGAGGGCGTTGGTCTCCGCGCGAGTGAAGCGTTACCTCATTTTTAACTGCTTGTTTTTGAGCTACCGCTTTCCAAATCCGCTTCCAGCGCTGAAATTCAAAAACTGGCCGGTGAAAAAAGCCCTTGCCCTCGCCGCGTTCCTTCTGCTTGCCCGACACCCACTCTGCGCTCAGCCCAATGTGGGTGTTTTCCAGTTTCTGGACGGCTCGACGTTACATGGCTCGCTCGCGGGAATCGACCCGTCCCGGGGCATCCGCTGGAAGCACCCGGCGGCCGCCTCACCCATCGAATTTCGGCCAGGCAGTGCACACCGAATCCGGTTCGCCCAAGCCACGCCGCCACCGTCACTCTCTGCCGCACAGCAGATCTGCCGCTTTCGCTTTGTTAACGGCGACGAACTGACCGGCCAACTGCTGGCGCTAGACGCAACACACATCGAACTGGAGACGTGGTTCGCCGGGCGCGTGCGCGGACCACGTGCAAGTTTGCAATCGCTGGCCTTTCTCGCCCGCGGTTCCACCACGCTATACGACGGCCCGGACACGCTCGACGGCTGGACCACCGGCCCGACGCCGACCGCGTGGCAACTCCGCGATGGCGTGCTGACCGCCAGCGCGAATGCGTTCCTCGGGCGCGACCTAAAGCTGCCCGCACAGTCGCGCGTCGAGTTTGAGGTTGGCGCAGCCAACGCGATGAACCTCTACGTGAGCCTGTACACCGACGACATCGCACGCTTTAACTTTATCAGCGCCGGTTACCAATTTAATCTCGGCCTTGGCTTTGTGAACCTGATGGCGAACCATGCGAATAACACGAGCATGCAGCATCTTGGGCAGGCCCAGATTCCCGTACCACTGCCGGGCCGGAAGCTGCGCGTAGAAATTCGCACCGACCTGGTCGCCCACACACTGGTGCTGCTCGTGGACGGCAACGTCATCCAGCAATGGACCGACCCAGGCTCACAAAGAGTTGGTCCACCGCCACTGCGCGCGGCAAGCAAACTTGGCCAAAGCGGCGGCCTAAGCTTTTTCGCGATGAACGGCGGTATCCAGTTGAGCGCCCTCAAGGTCACCGCGTGGGACGGATCCGTCGAGCCACAGATCACCGCGACGAACCTCACCGGGCACCTCGTCCGCCTGATCAACCAAGACCGTGCGTTCGGCCAAGTGGAGGCAATCCGCGACGGTCGGTTGGCGCTCACGGCGGCCACTGGCCGATTGGAAATTCCCCTCGCTCGTATCACGCAGGTCGTGCTCGCGCCGGGTGCAGCGGCGACGACTAACCGCCCGGCGGGCGAAACGCACGCGCGATTAAGCAGCGGCGAAACCGTCGCGCTCACCCGGCCAAGTTGGGACGGCGCGAAACTAGCCGGCATCAGTCCGCACTTTGGCCCGCTACAATTGGAGGCGCGCTGGGTTCGCCTGCTGCGCTTCAATCCCGACCGAGAGCCAGCTACGGCGGAACTGCCGCTATTCAGCACGGAGGCGCAGCAGTTTTTCGAGCGATGAAGAGCGTCCTGAGTGTCGCATTTTTTTGGTGTAGCGCGTTGGTACGCGTGGCTTGGCTATTACTACCTCAACAAGCAGCCCACCGTCCGTTGGTCGCTTTGTTGGGAACACTCACGTTCACCGCCTTCGCCGCTTCGCCGCCGCATGCTATTCTCTTCCGTAATGGCGACCTGCTTACCGGGCAGCTTGAATCCATCACGCCCACCAACGGCCTTCGCTGGCAGCATGGAGACGTGGCAACGACCATTGAGTTCACGCCCAACGCCGTCGCAGAGGTCAGCCTCGGCGCACACTCGCCGCCCGCTGTTACCTCGCCCAATTACTGCTTTGTGCGGCTGACCAACGGCGACGAATTGCCCGGCATCCTTAAGGCACTCGACGAGCGTCAGGTCGTCCTCGAGACGTGGTATGCTGGCACGCTCACACTACCGCGCACAAAAGTCGCGGCGCTACGTCCGGCCGGACCGTCCCCACGCGCAATTTTTGCCGGGCCAGACAGTCTCGACGGCTGGACGATGGGCAAGGCGCTGGCGGGCAACCTCAACCCAGGCCAGTGGCAGTTCGCCAACGGCGCGTTTATCGCCATGCAGCCAGCTTCCATCGCACGCGATGTGAAGCTGCCGCCAAATTCATCGCTGGAGTTCGACCTGGCATGGCAAGGCGCCTTCGCACTAGCCGTTGCGCTGTACACGGATTCGCTCCAGCCCGTGCGCCTCGCACAGACTGCCGACGAGCCGCCGTTTGGCGGGTTTTACAGCTTACAGTTAAACAATTACTCATCGCAGCTCCTGCTCGTGCGGCACAAGGAGCCAGTCGCGCAACTCGGCATGGCGGTCATGCCGTTGCTCCAACAGTCCAACCGTGCGCGCGTCGCCATCAAGACCAGCCGCGAGCAGCGGTCCATCACGCTACTCATCAACGGCGCAGTGTCAAAACAGTGGGTCGAGCCAGAGAAGTTTAGCGGCGCAGGCACCGGTATCCGCCTTGTCAACCAAGGCCAAGGACCAATGCGGCTCGCGAACCTGCGCGTGACCGAATGGGATGGCCGACTGGAGGAGACGGTCGCACCGCTGGTGCCGAACGTGAACAAAGACGTGGGCCGGCTGGTAAACCGCGATTCTGTGGCAGGCCGACTCGTGGAATGGAAGGACGGGAAGTTCCGCTTTGCGGTGGAAGACAAGTTCCTCGAGGTGCCGCTGGACCGCGTGGCGCAAGTAGACTTCGCGACCGACCGTGCCCAGCTGACGCCCCTGCAGGCTGGCGACGTGCGGGTGTTTTTCTCCGGACGTGGCAGCTTAACCTTCGCGCTAGAACGCTGGACTGGGGAGGGGGTGCGCGCAAGCAGCCCTAACTTCGGCAAGGCAGAGTTCTCATCGCGGGCGTTCAGCCGGATCGTATTCCAGCCGCAGCCCTAACGGGTGGAGAATTAAGGTCAACACTCGGAGTGGAACCTGAAAATCGTGGATGCCGTGATGCCCACTTGCCCTAATTCTTGCCCAAATCTTAATTTTCGCGATTCCCGCGACTTTAGCGCGAGGGGAAAACTCAGCGCGTAGTTTGCTTGTTCACCGCCCTCGGCACACAGCAAGCCTAGGGCTGGGTTTCTCGGGTCAACCAAGAACGACATGCGAATGTGAAAGGGGACCGGGTTACAACCGCAACTGACCCTCTGCGTTAAGGAGTCTGCGCTTCTTACCTGTGCTTTACGAATGAGTGGGTTTCTGATGTGGATTTGATGCTTTCCGCGGTTAATCTTATCCGCAGCATGAACGCGGAATTGCAGGCTGAATTGAATTCGCTTGTCACCAACTTGGGGGTGGAGAAGTTTCGCCGCCACATCTTCCTTTGCGCGGACCAAACCAAGCCCAAATGTAGCCCGCGCGAGGCGAGCCTCGAGTCGTGGGACTACCTCAAACGGCGGCTAAAAGAACTCAACCTCATCGGGCCGCAGGCGTTGGTTTATCGCACCAAGGTCAACTGCCTGCAAATCTGCGCGCGCGGCCCGGTCGCCGTGGTCTATCCCGAGGGCACATGGTATCACTCCTGCACGCCGCCAGTGCTAGAGCGAGTGATCCAAGAGCATCTCATTGGCGGCCAGCCCGTAGCAGAGTTTGTCTTCGCGCAGCATCCGTTATGAGAATGGCGAGAGCTTGAACCTGCGCGGCCACCCAATAACATTGTTGCAACGAGAAACGCCATGCCGCTTTACGAATACGAACTCTGCGACGGAAACTGCGTAGCCTGCGGGGGGCGGTTCACACTGCGCCGCCCGCTGGACGCCAAACCGTTGACCGAGTGCCCTGCCTGCCGCAAACCGGTACGCAAAGTTTTCGCCACTTTCTACGCGCCAAAGATCTTCAAGAAATTTAGCGTGAAGGATGCGACCAATGCGGGCTTCACCGTCCTCAAGCGCCTGGGAAAGGGTGAATACGAAAAGCACACGCCGAAGCGCAACGACCCCGGCGCAAAGGTCAAACCGCCGCACGAATAGGCCACGCTGCTTTCCCCTGCCCGACCAGCGCACCACGTTCTCAAACTTGCCGGCAAAGCTACCTGAATGGACTGGCACGCCGCGATTTGCTTGCCGCCCCCGGCGCGCCCGCCCATGCTCACTGCGTTTTTGGAACCGTTGACCTGACGCCCGATGACCGAACCCACCATCACGCCCGAACTTGTCGCCAAGCACAACCTGACGCCGGACGAATACCAGAAGGTGCTCGAAATTCTCGGACGCACTCCGACTTACACCGAGCTGGGCATCTTCTCAGTGATGTGGAGCGAGCATTGCTCTTACAAAAACACCCGCCCAGTGCTCAAGGGCTTCCCGACGAAGGCTGCGAATATCCTCGTCGGTGCGGGTGAAGAAAACGCCGGCATCATTGACGTGGGCGACGGCGTGGCTATCGCCTTCAAGATCGAGTCACACAACCACCCCAGCGCAGTTGAGCCGTTTCAAGGCGCGGCCACAGGCGTAGGCGGCATCATCCGCGACATCTTCACGATGGGTGCGCGGCCCGTCGCGGCGCTGAACTCACTCCGCTTCGGCGAGTTGTCCAATCCCGGGGTGCGCCGGCTCTTTTCCGGCGTCGTCAGCGGCATCGCGCACTACGGGAACTGCTTTGGCATCCCGACCATCGCGGGCGAGGTCTATTTCGACAAAAGCTACGAGGGCAACCCGCTCGTCAACGCCTTTTGCCTCGGCGTCCTTCGCCACGATCAAATCACGCGCGGGGCGGCGCACGGCATCGGCAATCCGGTCTTCTACGTCGGCCCTGCGACGGGTCGCGACGGACTCGCGGGCGCAGCGTTCGCGTCACAGGACTTGACCGAGGAATCCGCCGAGCAACAGCGCGGCGCGGTGCAGGTGGGCGATCCGTTCATGGAAAAGCTTGTCTGTGAGGCGTGTCTCGAACTGCTCGCGACCGGCTGTGTCGCCGGCATGCAGGACATGGGCGCGGCGGGCCTGACCTGTTCGACGTGCGAGACCGCGGCGCGCGCCGGCACGGGCATCGAGATCGAGCTGAACAAGGTGCCGCAACGGGCGCCCAACATGAGCAGCTACGAGATCATGTTGTCCGAATCGCAGGAACGCATGCTCATCGTGGTCCACAAGGGCCGCGAGGAGGAGGTGAAGAAGATTTTCGACAAATGGGATTTGCCGTGGGCGGAAATCGGCGTCGTGACCGACACGGGCCACATGGTCGTGCGCCACGGTGGCAAGGTCGTGGTGGACGTGCCGGCCAAAAAGCTGGCGGATGAAGCGCCGGTCTATCAGCGCGAAGCAAAGGAAGCGGCCTACATGGAAGCGGTGCGGGCGTTCCGCTTGGATGGCATCGCCGACACAACGGACGCGGCAGGCGATTTGAAGAAGCTCCTCGCGAACCACTCCATCGCCTCGAAGAACTGGGTTTATCGCCAATATGACCACATGGTCCGTGCTGGCTCGGTGGTTTGCCCCGGAAGCGATGCTGCGGTAATTCGTATCAAAGGTGATTCCTTGCCCATCACAAAGGCCGAATATGCCGCCGCGCAGGTCGGCCAACCCGCTCCCACCAGTGCGTCCGTGCCGGACAAATTCGTTGCCTTCACCTGCGACTGTAACGGCGCCTACGTCTATCTCGACCCCTACGAGGGCGGTAAAGCCGCCATCGCCGAAGCCTGCCGCAATCTTGCCTGCTCTGGCGCTTCGCCGCTGGGCGCGACCGACAACCTCAACTTCGGCAACCCGCATTACCCGGAGATTTTCTGGCAGCTCAAGGAATCCGTGCGCGGCATCGCCGAGGGCTGCCGCGCCTTCCACGCGCCCGTCACCGGCGGCAACGTCTCGCTCTACAACCAGCGCGGCGCGCTCGGCGCGATTGACCCCACGCCCACCGTGGCCGTCGTCGGCCTCATCGAGAAGCCCGAGCACATCACGACCGCGTGGTTCAAGGACGCCGGCGACGCCATCATCCTGCTCGGCGCGCCCGCAGATACAGCTGACCCGTTGCTCGGCCTGGGTGGCAGCGCGTATCTGCAAACGCTGCACGGCAAGAAGACCGGCCTCCCGCCGCGTGTGGATTTGGAAGTGGCGAAGACGTTGCACACGACGCTCCTCGGCCTCATCCACACCGGCGAGGTGAAGAGCGCCCACGATTGCAGCGAAGGCGGCCTGGCCGTGGCGCTGGCCGAGAGCTGCATCATCCAGCAGACTGCGCGCGAAACGCCCCGGCTCATTGGGGCGCAGGTTGATTTTTCCAGCCTCAAGGATATTCGCCTCGACGCCCTCCTCTTCGGCGAAACCCAAAACCGCGTCGTCATCACCTGCGCGCCGCTGAACGCCACCAAGGTCATCGAGCGTGCGAAACTCATGGGCGTGCCCGCCGCGCGTATCGGAACTGTCGGCGGCGACGCGCTGGCGGTAAAGACCGCGAGCAGCGAGTTCACCGCACCCGTAACCGAGTTGCATGACGCTTGGTGGAACGCCATCGCCCGCGCGATGGCGTGAGCGCGAGCGGGCCACTCCTGTCCCACAGGATGCGGCATTCGGTTTAGCATTGAGAGACAGGACTGCCCCCCTTTACGGCGCAAATTTCTTTGCGTGATCGGCGAGCTTGGTATCGTCCGCCAAAGCACATGAAGACCACACTCCACCTTGCGACCTTCTTGGCTGTCTCTCTTTCCGCCATTGCCGACGGCCCCGCTGACAACCAGCACGACAACGTGCGCCGCATTCCGCCGCCTGGCGTAGCCATCGCACCGGCCGCACGCGCGGAACTTACGACCGTGGCCGAGGCGCTGGCCAAAGAGATCGAGGCGTTGCGCGGCTCGCTCAAGAGTAAGCCCGCGCTGCTCGACCTGCTGCCGGACGTGCAGATTTATCACAAGGCTGTGGACTGGGCGCTGCGGCACGATGAGTTCTACACGACCAACGAAGTTGCGACCGCGCGCGATCTACTCAAGCGAGGCGGCGAGCGCGCAGCAGCGTTGCGCGCGGGACAAGCCCCGTGGCTCGCGCAGACCGGCCTCGTGGTGCGCGCGTATCAGTCGAAGATTGATGGCTCGATTCAACCTTACGGCCTTGTGGTGCCACCTAATTTTGCTCCTGGCGGTGCGCCGTTGCGGCTGGATTTCTGGGCGCACGGGCGCGGTGAGAAACTCACGGAACTTTCCTTCATCGATCAACGGCACAAGTCACCCGGGCAATTCGTCCCGCCGGGTGCGCTCGTACTGCACCTTTACGGCCGCTACTGCAACGCCAACAAACTCGCCGGCGAGGTGGACCTCTTCGAGGCGCTCGCCCATGCAAAGAAGTATTACCCTATTGATGACCGCCGGCTCGT
>Ga0194122_10004065_pt1 | contig 14545 bp, 13 predicted proteins | sample TA2MahCa10mmetaG_FD_155487 | JGI IMG/M metagenome (GOLD analysis project Ga0194122, IMG submission 155487) | Freshwater microbial communities from Lake Tanganyika, Tanzania - TA2015021 Mahale Deep Cast 10m | ecosystem: Environmental > Aquatic > Freshwater > Lake | place: Tanzania: Lake... | reverse complement strand
CGGAGCAAGACGGGCCATTCCTCTATCCTCGTCCATCCTGCCGATTTGCACCAGAGCCCCGCGACAAGTTTCACGGCGATTGGAACTACGAAATCCAGCCCCGCAATCCATCACGCTGAATATCTTATTTATAGACAAATTTCAAGGCGTGGCAAGAGAACGTAGCGCCGATCTTCTTCGGCAACGGCGCGGACACGAACTTTTCGGACGTGAACCCGCGGCACCAAGTGGTGATCGGCACCACCATCACGCCGACGCCGGCTTGGGTGATCAACCTCCTGGTGGGTTCAGGCCGCTGGCGCGAGAATCAGAACTCGCCGCCGAAGGGCATGAACGGGCTCGCGCTCGGCTTCTCGTCCGCGCTCATCGGCCAGTTCCAGACGGAGACGCTGCCTGGGTTCAGCTTCGAAAACTACGCCTCGCTCAGCAACCGGCGCTTCCTGAACGTGCCGCGCGAGACGCACAACCTGCAAGCCAACTTCATCAAGGAACTCGGCCCACACAGTTTGAAGTTCGGCTGGATCACCGAGATCGCGCGATTGAACAATACCGACTTCAAAACGGCGGCGTTCAGCTTCGCGCGCGGGCTCACGTCAGGCCCGAACGCCGCCGCGGCGTCGACCGTTTCCGGCAACTCGATCGCCTCGTTCCTGCTGGGCACTGGCGCAAGCGGGTCAGCGCCGATCGCCGCCGCGATTGCCGTCACGTCTCCGTATCACGGTGCCTAAGTGCAAGACTCGTGGCGCGTGAACCGCCGCCTCACCGTGCATCTGGGCATGCGTTGGGAAGTGCAAGTGGGCCGCACCGAGCGATACAACCGCCTGAACAATTTCGATTTCAACCTGCCGAGTCCACTGGCGCAGCAGGCCGGCTTGGCCCTTACGGGTGGTCTTGTATTTGCCACGGCCGACAACCGTACGGCCTGTAATACGGATTGGTCGGGGATTGCGCCGCACTTTGGCGTGGCGTACAAAATCACTTAAAAACTCGTCTTCCGTGGCGGCTACGGCATCTTCTATCCGCAAAGCGGCGGCGACACTCGCGACGGCTTTGCCACGACGACGACGTGGGTCTCCACGATTGGCGGCGACGGCATCAACCCGAACCCGCGGGCGCTGCTGCGCAGTCCGTTCCCGCAAGGCATTTCGCGGCCCATCGGCTCTTCACGCGGAGCGCTCACGCAAACCGGCGACGCGGTAGACGCTTTGCCGCGCTGGCATCCGAACAGCTACGTGCAGAACTTCTCGGTGGACTTCCAGTACGAAGTGAAGAAGGGCATGGTTTTTGAAATCGGCTATACGGGCACGCAAAGCCGCAAGCTGCTGTACGGGACCGGCCAGCAGGCCAACCAACTCCACCCGCAGTTCCTTTCGCAGGGCGCCGCGCTCGATCAACAGGTGAACAACCCGTTCTTCGGCGTCTTCCCCAGCCGCGTGCTCGCGGGGTGCACGATTCCGCGCCAGCGCCTGTTGCGGCCTCATCCGCACTTCACCGCCGTGAATCTGTCGGGCGATACGCCGGGCGCGACGGCCGGCTTCAACGCGCTGGTGGCGCGCTACAACTGGCATATCGCGGGCGGACTCAACCTGCTGACGACCTATCAATGGTCGAAGGCCATCGACAACGCAAGCGAATGGCAAAGCTGGGAAGTGGGCGATACGATGCGCGACTTCTACAATCAGGCCGTGGCCCGTTCAATCAGCGAGTACGACTTGCCGCAGAGCTTCGTGAACACCATGGTCTATGAACTCCCCGTCGGCAAGGGCCGCAAGTTCGCTGCGGACATGCATCCGCTGGCGAATGCGATCATCGGCGGCTGGCAGGTGTCGAGCATCGTGCGCTTTTCAAGCGGGCTGCCGCTGGGCTTTACCGCGCCGAACCAGTTGAGCAATTACGGCTTTCAGGTGCAGCGCCCGAACGTAGCCAACCTCAGCGCGGCGGCCGTGGACAACCCGACGCCCGACCGCTGGTTTGACATCGCGGCCTTCACCGCGCCCGCCAACTTCACCATGGGCAACCTGACGCGTTGGGTGCCGAACATTCGCTTCGGACCCACCAGGCATGCGGACTTTGCGATCCTCAAGAACTTCCGGTTTTTTGAAACATGGAAAGCGCAGTTCCGCGCCGAGATGTTCAACATGACCAACACTCCGCAGTTCGGACGCGCCAACACCACCTTCGGCGCGAATGACTTCGGGCGCGTGTCCGGCACAACCAATGTGGGTCCGCGCAATATTCAGCTAGGACTCCGCATTCAGTTCTAGAATCAGGAGAAGTGGCCACCGCACAACGTTCGCTTCTTCTGCTGTTGACTGTTTCGATCACGGGTCAGCCCGCTTCCAACAAAGCGCCGGCTGACCCTTTTGCTTCCTGGTGGGCGCATGTGGAGTTTCTCGCCAGCGACAAACTCGCGGGCCGCAACGCGGGGTCGCCTGGGCACAAAGCCGCCGCGGAATACGTCGCGGCGAAATTTCGCGAAGCTGGCCTCGCGCCCTGCGGCGAGGGCGGCGGTTACGTGCAACCAGTCCCGCTGGTGCAAAAGCGCCTGGATGAAACGCATTCGAGCTTAACGGCGGTGCTGCCGGACCGGCGCGTGAAGAAGCTGGTGTTGGGCGACGATGCCGCGTTCTCCACGCGCAGCGAACTGCCAGCGCAACTCGCCGAGACGTCGGCAGTGTTTCTGGGCTACGCCTTCCGCGCGCCGGGGCATGACGATTTCAAGGACCAGGATGTGCGGGGCAAGCTCGTGGTGGCGATTTCCGGTTCGCCGTCCAATCTGGCGGGCCCCCTGCGCGCGCATTTTTCTTCGGCGGCCGAACGTAACAAAGCCTTGGCTGAGACGGGCGCAGTAGGAATGCTAATGCTCTCTAATCCGAAGACCGCCGACGTGCCGTGGGATCGCACGATGGCCGTGCGGCTGCAACCATCCATGGCGCTGGATGGCCAGTCAGCCATCGCCTCAGTCGGCGCTTCGCTCAACACGGCCAAGTCCGGTTGGTTGCTTGACGGCGCTCCGCACTCGCTGCAGGAGTTGCTGGATCTGTCCACGGCGGGCAAGGTGCTGCCGCGTTTTCCGCTGGCAGTGAAATTCAGCGCCACCGCCCGCCTTGAGAAAACCAAGCTCACGTCGGAGAACGTGTGCGGCGTGCTGAAGGGACGCAATCCGCGCGAGTCCGTCGTTCTATCGGCGCACCTCGATCATCTCGGCGAGAACCCCGAGGCCGAAGGCGCCGACAAGATCTACAACGGCGCGATGGACAACGCAAGCGGCATCGCCACGCTGATTGAAACCGCGCGCTGGATGCGCACCGCCAGCAAACCGGCGCGGTCCATTGTCTTTGTGGCGGTGACGGCGGAGGAGAAGGGACTGCTGGGCTCGCAATACTTCGCGAACCGCCCGCCCCGCGCGGCGGGCACGATGGTGGCGAACATTAATATGGACATGTTTCTGCCGATCCACGCCATGAAGAAGGTGATGGTGTTGGGCGGCGACGAGTCAACACTGCGGGTGCCGCTTGAAACCGTGGCCGCACAGTTGGGGCTCGGCGTGCAGAACGATCTGGAGCCGGCGCGCAACCGATTCATCCGCAGCGACCAGTACAGCTTCATTCAGCGTGGCGTGCCGGCGCTAGCGTTGAAGGTGGGCTACGATCCGAACACACCCGAAGCCGCGCTGCAAAAGGAGTGGACTGCCAAGCGCTACCACGCGCTGGCGGACGATCTACAACAGCCGGTGGATCGCGACGCGGCGGTGACGTTCAATCGGCTCATCCGCGAGCTGGCGCGCGAGCTGGCGAACAGCCGCGCGCGGCCGGAGTGGCGCGCCGAGAGCTTCTTCCGCCGCTTCACCAGCGCTGCCGCGCAGAAATAGCGCGCGTGCGATAGAGTAGGCTCTATCGATGCGGCTCTACTTTCTTTTGCCTGCCGTCGCAGCCTTGTTGAGCGCGGCAGAATACCCTGAACCAGTGCGCGCGATCGTGTGGGCGAATTGCGTGGCTTGCCACAGCGGCACGGCGGCACAGGGCGGGCTCGATCTCTCCACGGCTGCGCGGGCGCTGCAAGGCGGCAAAACGGGCGCGGCGTTCACACCCGGATCGGCCGAAGCGAGCCTGATGGTGGCGAAGATGGTTTCCGGGCTCATGCCGCCGGGGCCGAAGAAACTCACCGGCGAGCAGATTGCGACAGTGCGCGCGTGGATTGACGCAGAGAAGCCGTTGCGCGCCGGCGTGACCGAAGCGGACGTGGTGCCAATCTTTCAAATGCGCTGTGTGACTTGCCACGGCAAGCGTAAACAGGAAGGCGGTCTCGATCTGCGGATGCAGGCGAGCCGGCTGAAGGGCGGCAAGTCAGGGCCGGCGCTCGTCGCGGGCAAGCCCGAAGAGAGCCTGGCGATGAAGCGCATCAAGGCGGGCGACATGCCCCCGCCCAAGCTGTTGTTCACGGCCTTCGTACGCCCGCCGTCGTCCGAAGAAGTGGAGACGCTCGAAGCCTGGATCGGCGCGGGTATGCCACCGGCCGCGCCCACGCCGCCGGTGGAGGAAACGTTCAGCGCAGCGCAGCGGCGATGGTGGTCGTTCCAGCCGCTGCAGCGCGCCGCTGTGCCATCCATCGCGCCGCATCCGATCGACGCGTTTCTGCTAAAGTCACTGCGCGCGAAGAGTCTCGGCTTTGCTCCGCCCGCCAACCGTCTCGCCTTGATGCGCCGTGTGGTGTTGGATCTGACCGGGCTCATTCCCACAGCGCAACAGGTCGCGGCCTATCGTGCCGACACGCGTCCCGATGCCTACGAGCGGCTGGTGGACTCGCTGTTGGCGACGCCTGCGTACGCCGAGCGCTGGGCCAAGATCTGGCTGGACCTCGCCGGCTATGCGGACTCAGAAGGCATCATTCACGAAGACAAGCTGCGCCCGCAGGCGTGGCGTTATCGCGATGCGGTGATTCGCGCAATCGAACGTGATCAGCCGTACGACCAGTTCATCACCGAGCAACTCGCGGGCGATGAGTTGAGCGACTACCGGAAGCTCGCCAGCCCGACGCAGCACGACCTCGACCGTGTGGCCGCCACCGGCTTTCTGCGCATGGCGCCCGATGGCACCTACTCACCGGCCAATGGTTCCGTGGCCGAACGCATGAACGTGATTGCCGACGAAATCGAAATCTTCAGTTCGGCTGTGCTGGGCTTGACGGTGGGTTGCGCGCGTTGCCACAACCATAAGTACGACCCGATTCCGCAGCGAGACTACTACCGGCTCAGCGCGATTCTCCAAACCTCGTTCGACCCGTATGACTGGGTGAAGCCCACGGAACGTAACGCGGATCTAGCGCTCGCCGATGAACGCGAGGTGGCGGCGAAACACAACTCGCCCATTGAGGCAGAGATCAAGAAGCTGGAAGCCGCGCTCGAGATCATTCCGAACAAAGACGGCGACAAGGTGCCGCCGGAAGCAGCCAGACTCCGCAAGGCGATTGCGGATGCAAAGGCGAAGCTGAATCCCAAGCCTGAGATTCGAGCCCTCTACGATATGGGCGGCGAACCATCGCCGGTGTTTCTGCTCAAGCGAGGCGAAGCGCAGCAACTGGGCGAGCGGCTGGAGCCGGACACACTGGCGGTGTTGAAACGCGCGGACCTGCAGCCATACGCCGCCACTGCGCCCTTTGAAGGCACCAGCGGCCGGCGGCTCGGGCTGGCGCGCTGGCTCACGCAGCCGCAGCATCCGCTTACCGCGCGCGTAATGGTGAACCGGCTGTGGAAGCATCATTTCGGGCGCGGCATCGTGGAGACCGCTTCCAACTTCGGCAAGACCGGCGCCACGCCCACGCACCCGGAGTTGCTGGACTGGCTCGCGGCGGAATTCGTACGCACCGGCTGGAGCATGAAGGCGATGCACAAGCTGATGGTGACTTCAATGGCGTACCGGCAATCGTCGCCGGCGCCAGCCACCGCGCTCACGGCGGACCCCGAGAACAAGCTGCTCTCGCGCATGCCGCTGCGCCGCATGGACGCCGAGCAGCTGCATGACTCGATGCTGCTAGCCACCGCGCGCCTTTCGCCCGAACGCTTCGGCGCTCCGGTGCCTGTGGAGACGCGGCCATCGGGCGAGATTGTCGAGAAGGCCTCGAAAGACCAGTGGCGGCGCGGCATCTATCTACTGCAGCGCCGCACGACTCCGGTGACGATGCTCGAAGCCTTCGACCTGCCGCGCATGTCGCCGAATTGCACCGAGCGCGCGCAGTCCGCCGTTTCAACGCAAGCGCTCGAAATGCGCAACAGCGCGGTGGTGATTGAACACGCGCGCTACCTCGCCGGCCGGCTCATCGACGAATTCGGCGCGGACACCGTACGCATGGTCGAGCAGGTTTACCTGCGAGCGCTCTCGCGTCCGCCCTCCGCGCAAGAGACCGCGCGCGGCGAAGCGGCGATCGCCAAACTCGATCGCACCTGGCGCGCGCATCTTGACGAGCAGAAGTCCACCGCCCCGCACGCGGCCACAGCGCGCTGGCATGCGGTGGGCGACTTTGTCCACGCCATTCTCAGTTCGGCGGAGTTTATCTATGTCGACTAACCGCACCACGCGGCGCAGCTTCTTCCAGCGCATGATGGACGGCGTGCACGGCGCGGCGCTCGCATCACTCCTGCAGGCCGACCGCGCGTCCGCCGCTGCCGCCTATGACCTCACGCCCAAGCGCCCGCACTTTGAGCCGAAGGCCAAGTCCGTCATTCATCTCTTTATGAACGGCGGCCCCAGCCAGGTGGACCTGTTCGACCCCAAGCCCGCGCTCAAGAAGCATGCCGGCTCAGCGCCCAGCCGCGACATCGTCAATCAAATTGAGTTCGCCGACCAGGTGGGCGTGATGATGCCGTCGCCATTTGAATTCAAGCGCTACGGGCAATGCGGCATGGAGATGACGGAGTTGATGCCGCATCTCGGCTCGGTGGCCGACGAGGTGGCGTTCATCCGTTCCACGTACGGTGAGCATTTCAATCACGAGCCATCCCTGTATCTCATGCACTCAGGGCGCACGCTGCCCGGACGCCCGTCGCTGGGCGCGTGGGTCACCTACGGCCTGGGCTCGGAGAATCAGAATCTGCCGGCGTATGTGGTGTTGGACGATCCGAAGGGCCTGCCCATCAACCTCACGCAGAACTGGCAGTCCGGCTGGCTGCCGCCGATCTATCAGGGCACGCGGTTCCGATCCGAGGGGCTGCCGTTGTTGAATCTCAGGCCGCCGGAGGAGTTGCCGTCGCCGCTGGTGGAGGCGCAACGCGAGTTGCTTCGTGAACTCGACGCCGCGCACTTGGCGCAACGTCCCATGCACGCGGGTGATCTTGAGGCGCGTGTCGCCAGCTACGAACTGGCCGCACGCATGCAACTGTCCGCCACCGATGCGCTGGACCTGACGCAGGAAACCGAAGCCACGCGTGAGATGTACGGGCTAAACGAAGAAGCGACGCAATCTTACGGCCGGCGTTGCCTGATGGCCCGGCGGCTGGTGGAGCGCGGCGTGCGCTTCGTGCAACTGTTCATCGAAGGGCAGATCTGGGATACGCACTCGAACCTCGAGAAAGACCTGCGTTACTGCTGCGCGAAAACCGACAAGCCGATCGGCGCGCTGATCCGCGATCTGAAGCAGCGCGGGCTACTGGGCTCCACCCTCATCCTCTACAGCGGCGAATTCGGACGCATGCCCATCTCGCAGCTTCGAGCGGGCGGCGCGGCGGGGCGCGATCATGGTCCGGGTGGGTTCACCACCTGGATGGCGGGCGCCGGTATCAAGGGCGGCACGATTCACGGCGCCACCGATGAGATCGGACACAAGGCCGTCGAGAATCGCGTGAGTGTACATGATTTCCACGCGACCATGCTGCACTTGCTGGGCTTGCGTTTCCGCGATCTGGCCTTCACGCGGCACAGCCTGTCTGAGCGGCTGACGGATCAGTACCCGGCGCGCGTGGTGCGGGAGATTCTCGCGTAGTCGTCCCAGTAGAGGCGCTGCACGCCGGCGGAGCCTGCGGCCAGCGCGTGGCGCGCGATGGCGCGCCCGAGAACTCCCACTTTCACACCGCGATACTTGCGCAGCGGCCCTGCCAGCAGCGGAGTGAGCAGCGGCCAGACTTTCAACAGAATCCCTTGCAACAAGCCGTAGCGATTGGTGGGCGTGAGGATCATTGAAGGATGAAAGATGCCGAGCCGCCGGAAGCCCAATGACTCGAGGCCCTGTTCCAGTTCGCCTTTCACGCGCAGGTACCACGAGGGCGATCTGGCGTCCGCCCCCACGGAACTCAACAGGTGAAAATCTTCCACACCCGCTGCCTTGCAAGCGGACGCGAACGCCAGCACCGCGGTATTGTCCACGCGAATGTACTCGTTGCGGCCTTGCTTGGACGGCTCGCCGGCACCCAACGTCCAGATGGCGACGCGATGGGCCGGACAGCGTGAGCTGCGCGCCGGAGGCCCGCAATTCATGCACCACTCAACCTCCGGCAGCGCCCGACGCGCCCATCATCACAATTGACACAGCAGCTTCTTTGTATCATGCAACTTGGATCTGCCGATGAAAACCTTTCTGGGCGCGATTGCGCTCGCACCGTTCCTGGCCGCCGCCGCGGACATTCCCCGCACGTGGACTGACGACGCGGTGGCGGCGCTCGAAGTGCCGCTCGCCAAGCCGCGCTATTCGCCCGTCCACATCTCCGAACGCGACTACTATCGAATCCCCGAACGCACCATCTACAAGAGCTATCGAGTTCACCATCCGCAGCGCGAACCCGCCGGGTACATGGATTGGCTCAAGCAGCAGGAACCGCAAATTGCTTTCGATGCGCGTAAGCTCGACACGCCTGCCGAGTGGATCGCCGCCGGTGAACTCGTCTTCAACTCGCCGCTGTCTTTCGGTCCCGTCTTCTTCGGCGCGGCCGAAGTGCGCGACCCCGCCTTCTATGAACAGACGAAGATGCCCGTGGCCAAGGACGGCACGATTCCCTTTGCGCGCTGGGTGATCCGCGAAAAAGGCAAAGTGGAACTCGGGTCCATGGGCTGCAACACCTGCCACACGCGCGTGATGCCGGATGGCACGGTGGCACCCGGCGCGCAGGGCAACAACCCGGGCGACAGGCAGGGCGCATGGATGCTGCGGCGCGCCGCGAAGTTTGCGCCGCCCGCCCAGTTGCTGAAGACCGTGCGCACGTTCGCGCTGCAGTTTGAAGTGCCCGGGCTCACGGACGATCCCAACCGCCGCGGGCAGACGCTGACGCTTGAAGAATTCATCACGGCGGGCGAAGCGATTCCAGCAGGCGTGACCGCGCGCAGCCACACCAGCATGTTGCTACCGCCGCAGATTCCCGACATCATCGGCGTGAGCGAGCGGCGTTTTCTCGATCACACGGGCCTCGTGCGCCACAACGGCATGGCGGATCTGATGCGCTACACCACGCTGGTGCAGGACATGATTGGCCTCGCGCGTTATGGCGATGGCGCGCCCCCGCCGCCGCGCAAAGGCGCACGCTACAGCGACGCACAACTCTACGCGCTGGCGCAGTATGTCTACTCACTTCAACCGCCGCCGAATCCGCACGCGTTTGACCGCACGGCAGCGCGCGGCAAGGCCGTGTTTGAAAAAGCCCGCTGCGCCACCTGCCACCCCGCGCCGCTCTACACGAACAACAAGCTGATCGCCGCCGACGGCTTTACGCCGCCCGCGGAGGATCGCACGCGTTTTGCCGTTTCCACTTCGCGCGTGGGTACCGATCCGCGCTATGCGCTACAGACGCGCAAAGGCACGGGCTACTACAAAGTGCCCTCGCTCAAGGGACTGTGGTATCGCGGACCGCTTGAGCATCACGGCTCCGTGGCAACGCTCGAAGATTGGCTCGACCCACGCCGCTTGCAGGCCGAGTACATCCCGACGGGCTACGCGGGGCCCGACGGAAAGACCCGCGGAGTGCGCGGGCATGAGTTTGGCTTGAAGCTTTCCGCCGGCGACCGCGCGGCGCTGATCGCGTTTCTACGGACGCTGTAACGCCATCTCCACGCCCTTGGTGGACACGTAGTACTTCGCCAACATGTTCGGCTTTTCCCACGCCGGCAGCGATTTCGGATTTTTCAGATAAGCAAAGAACTGCCGCGTCACTTCCGCGAAGTGCGCTTCGTGACCCACGCGATGCGCGTCCGGAATCGTCAGCATGAACTCGCCGCCGCGTTCTTCGACGCCCACGCCCGCGAACTCCGTCTGCAGTACAGCCAGCCGCGCGCGCAACGCCGCGCCCACTTTGCCGTGCAGCGCCGCCGAGTTCGGCACCACGTAGACTTCGGGCACGAATTTCTCCGCCTCGCCTTGGCGTACCTCGATACTGGACTTGGCGCCATGGAAGCTGGCGACGTAGGTATCGCTCACGCCTTCGAGGTCCCACCGCACGTTCATCTGCACATGGACGCCACGCAATGAGTAGGAAACGAAGTTGTTGCCGTAGTAGTCAAAACTGCCGTTGGGTTGCACATACTCAGACAGCGCGGGAGGAATCTTCGCGCCGCCTGTCACGCGCAGCCACTGCTCGCCGGTGAGCGTGGTGGGCCAGCGGTGTGCGCCGAGCATGGCAATGTCGGTGCGATAGTCGAGCGACTGGTCCGGGAAGGCGATCCACTGCGCCAGGTCCACCAGATGCGTACCCACGTCCGAGAGCGCTTCACCCTGATCGAGGATGTCAAAGAACTCCACGGGCCGCAGCATCGGCACGCCCGCCACGGACTTCAGCAGCCGGTGCATGCTGTCCATATAGATGGCTGGCTCATCGGGCGTGCCCGGCAGCAGCGCACCGAACACCTCCGGCGCATTCACCAGCGCACGATGCAGGAGCGAGGTCACCTCGTAGCGCTCGGTCATGATGTCATACGCGATCACGTCCTTGTCGTCCGCCGTGTCCAGCGCAGCCGCCATGCGCGGCAGATCCTCGGAGCGCAGAATCCACGGTTTGTCCGCCAGCACATGGAATCCGCCGGCCGCGGATTGTTCAATGCGTTCGATCTTCGCGCGATTGCGCCCGGACAGCACAACGACGCGCCCCTGCGGCGGCTGTTCGCGCAACATGCGCGCCAGCGCATTGGGGCCGGCGTGAATCTCCAACTGCCAAGCCGTGGGATGCGCGGCGCGTTGGTTGAAGCGCGCCACACGCGCCAAGTGCTCAGTGAGGTCGAGGCTCAGCGGCGCATAGACCGCGGCCACCGGCGACACGTCAGCGTACATCTCCTTCTGTACGAGGGCGGCGTGAAAATGCGCCGGATCGAGAGTGATGAGGTGATAGACGTCCATCGGATTCGATTGTGGCACTTTCAAGGGGGCGCCACGGGAACACATGGAGCCTATACAATGCGGACCCTGGGAGGCATCCGATGCACCGTGCTTTTCGGCTCGCTTTTGCGTCTGTACCTCTTTTCGCCACCGCGGTCCCCGTTGCGCGGCTGCAGGCGCAAAACTCAACCGGTTCGATCGTGGGCGCCGTTCGCGATCCCTCCGCGGCCGTGGTCACCGGCATGCGCGTCACCGCACGCAACGAGGAAACCGGCCTTGTGCGTGCGAGCGAAACCAATGCCGAGGGGCTCTACCGGCTGCCGTTCCTGCCGGCCGAGAGCTAGTCGGTGAAAGTGGAAAAGACCGGTTTCAAGGCCCAGTTGCAGACGGCCATTCGCATCGAAATCCTGCAGGTGCGCGCCGTGGATTTTCAACTCGAACTCGGCGCGGTGTCGAAAACCGTGACAGTGTAGAGCCGCGCGCCGCTGCTTGAAACGGAAACCTCTTCGTCCGGCGAGGTGATCAAAGGCGAGCGGGTGGTGAGCCTGCCGTGGAGCGCGCGCCAGTTTCTGCAACTGGCGTTTCTCACGCCCATGGCGACGCCGGCCACCAACGACTTCCGGTCCAATGAGGTAAACCGCTAATCGCCGATGCCTGCGGCCGGCGGCCAACGGCCCGAGCAGAACAAATATCAGATCGATGGCGTGGACAACCGCGAGTCCGGCCGCAACAGCTTTGCCGCGGGCGCGAGCGTCGAGGCGATCGGCGAGTTTCGCGTGCGGACCGGCCTTGCGCCCGCCGAGTTCGGGCGCGGCGGCGGCGTGATCATCAACGTCGCCACCAAGACGGGTACGAACAACTTCCACGGCTCGCTCTATGAGTTCATCCGCAACAACAAGTTCGACTCGCATCCGTTCTTCGCCAACCGCGTGAGCCCGCTCAAGCGCAACCAATTCGGCGTCGCACTCGGCGGACCGGTGAAGAAAGACCGGCTCTTCTTCTTCGGCAACTATGAAGGTTTCCGCGAAGCATCCACGGGCAACCCGCCTGTCGGCCGCGTCATGACCCCGAATGAGCGCGACGGCGTGTTCACCACCGCCATCGCCGATCCGCTCTCCGGGCGCACGCCCTTCCCCAAAAACACGATTCCGCGCGTGCGCTTCGATCCGATCTCGACGCGCATTCTCGAACTGGTTCCGCAGCAGAACAACCCGGGCGATCTACAGCGCAACTTTATCTTCAAAGGCATTCCGTCGGGCCGGCTTCGCCGCGACTACGCCATCGGCCGGATGGACTACAACGCCGGGCCGAACAACACCATCTTCGGCCGCTATCTCTACAACGAAGAAAAGCAGCGCACGCCGCCCACGCTGCCCGCGCCGGCCAACTCCGGCGGCCGCGATTTTGTGCTCCGCGCGCAATCGGCCTCCGTCAACTGGAACAAGGTGGTGCGGCCCACGCTGATCAACTCGGTCAACATCGGCTTCACGCACTACCGCAACCGCCTCGGCACGCTCAACTCGTTCGTGAGGGACTACGTCACTCCGTCTGGCATCACCAACACGTTGTCGGCCACCGACCCGTTGTTTTGGGGCGCGCCCTGCATTTCCGTACCCGGCTTTCTGTTCCCTTCCGAGATCACGCCCAACTACCGCACGATGAACAACTACCAGATTCAGGAGAACCTGCTGTGGAGCCGCGGCGCGCACACCGTCAAGATGGGCGCGGACTTGCGGCAGATCCGCACGTTCATGTTCTTCACCGGCGGCAACGGATCTACGGCATTTTCCAACGCCTATACCACCAACAATGTGGCTGACTTCCTGCTGGGCTTCGCCTCCACGGCGAACAAGACGTCGCGCGCCACGCAGTGGAATTCCAAGGTTAACTACGGTGGCGTGTTCATTCAAGACGACTGGAAAGTCACCGCCCGCCTGACGTTGAACATTGGCCTGCGCTATGAAATGCAATCCGCCTTGAAACAGATCGACAACGCGGGCCTCGGCTGGCATGTGCGCGACAGCACCATGCTGGTTTCGACCAGCGCCACCAATCGCAACGCCATCGAACAGTTCTACCGCACCATCCGCCTGGAAATCGCCGTTCGCTTTGTCGAACAGGTGAGCCCCTACGACACCGACAAAAACAACCTCCAGCCTCGCTTCGGCTTTGCCTATGCGTTGCGCCCGAAAACGGTGCTGCGCGGCGGCTACGGCATCTACTACGACGCGCCACAGATTCAGTCGCTCGCTTCCACGAACGACTTTGCACCGAACACGCTGCGGCCGATCTGGACCGTCAATCCCACGACGCCCGATCTTGGCTACAACCCCGAAGGGCGGGTCAGTGCCGAGGCCTCGCTCCGGACGGCGCTGCTCACGATTTTCCCGTTCATCTCGCGCAAGTTTCCCTACGCCAAAATTCAGCAGTTCAATCTCAACGTGCAGCATCAGGTCGGCAACACGTTCGTGGTGGAGGCGATGTCTCAGGGCGCGATCGGCGTAAACCTCCTGGGCTTTGACAACATCAATTTCCGCGCGCCCGGCCCGGGCAACGTGCAATAGCAACTGCCCTGGCCCTATTTCGCGCGCATTCAGAACGAGGATATGTGGGGACAATCGAACTTCCACGGCTTCGGTATGAAGCTGGAGCAGCGCCCCATTCACGGCTTCTCGTGTCTGCTCGCTTACACGTTTTCCAAGGCCATCGACAACGCGTCCACGTTCAACGCGGGCCCCCAGTAGACCGATCCATTTAACCGCGGCACAGCCCGCGGCCCATCTGACTTCAAGGCACCGCACCGCCTTTCCGCGGCCTACGAATTCCGCCTACCCTTTCTGAAACAGAACCGCATTCTCGGCGGCTGGGGACTGCGCGGCCTGACGTTCTTCCAAACCGGGCTGCCGCAGAACGTCACCATGAATCTGGCGCGAACCGGCATTTGCGCCACGGCGTGCAGGGCGCGGCCGGATCGCCTCGCCGACGGCAATATCGATAAAAGAACGCGCACGCTGCAGCGCTTCTATGACGTGAACGCGTTTCGCCTGCTCGCAAACGGCGGAGTGGACCGGCGCGTCGGCAATTCGGGCCGCAACATCCTTACCAGCGAGGGCGTGAACAACCACGACCTGCAGGTGTTCACAGACTTCCGCATCCGTGAGGGCCACAACCTCGAATTCCGCTGGGAGAACTTCAACGCGTTCAATCACACGCAATGGGGCGCAGCGGGCACGAACCTCGAAGCGCCCGCGCAGTAAGGCGT